>ERZ772886.3356-NODE-3356-length-11721-cov-4.586748_pt1 | contig 11721 bp, 10 predicted proteins | sample MGYA00512128_ERZ772886 | MGnify/ENA primary metagenome ERZ772886 (study PRJEB29015, sample SAMEA2737698) | human gut metagenome | biome: human gut; feature: human-associated habitat; material: faeces | place: China | collected 2012 ... | reverse complement strand
GCCGTGCCGCAGCCGCCGGAGCGGTGCTTAAGCCGTCAGGCGGGAATTATGCGGTATTGCCTAAGATAAAATCGAGAAATCCCCTGCACGGGCAGGCCATTGTTACAGCCTGGCGTGCGGGGGATTTTTTGTATTTTGTAGGGGGTTCCCATGTGGAAGCTTGTGGTGAATAATGATGCAAAATATACGGCAAGGCCCGGTGTGCGGATTGTCACAAATTTTGTAATGCGCAGCAGGGCAAGGTTGCGGCGTGGTGAGGGCACCCCGCCCTACAGCGCATTTTAACGCTTGCCACGCATTATAAAATACTCTGTAGGGAAGTTCCGGGGCGTTGGGGACGCCGCCCTGCTTACCGCTCAAAGGTGGTGCACAACGTGGTGGACCAGGTTTCGCCGGGGTGCAGGGCGGCGGCGCAGGGGCGGTCCTCCCAGGTTAGAGGGCCGTTTTCCTCGCCGGGCAGGCTGTGCCACGGCTCAATGCAGACAAAGCGGTAGGGCTTTTCCGGCTTGGACCAGATCAGCACATAGGGATAGCCCTCAATGTTGCAGCGCACGGCGCGGCCGGTATCCTTTTCCACAATGGCAAGGGTCTTGCTGCGCAGGTTCAGCATGCAGTGGCTGTCGTAGTCAAACAGGTCATCCGTCAAGGGCACGGTGCGGGTATTGCGGGCCAGATAGTGATAATCGGTACCGTTCAGCAGGCCGTTGGGCAGACAGCTCACGCACAGGGGGCTTTCCAGCTCGTCAAAACGGAACTCATAATCCGCAGGGGTGTGGGCATCATCAAACGGGATGGCAAATGCCGGGTGGTAACCAATGCCGAACCTGAGCTCCGGTTCGCTGGGATTATACACCGCCAGGGTGTGGCGCACCGTTTTTTCCACCAGCTCAAAGGTGGAGCGCAGTTCAAACTCATAGGGCCACTTGGTGCGGGTCTCCTCGTTTGCCTGCAAAACCAGGGTCAGGCTTGTCTCGGTCTTGCCCACCAGGGTGTGCTCCACATCGCGGGCAAAGCCGTGCTGGCCGCCGGCATACTCTTTGCCCTTGGCGATCATTTTGCCGCCGGTCAGCTTGCCGGTATAGGGGAACAGGATCGGCGCATGGCGGCCCCAGACGGCAGGGTCCCCGCACCAGAGCATTTCGGCCCCGGTAGCCTTGTTGACAACGCTCACAGCCTCGGCACCATGGGTATCCACCGTCAGGCGCAGGTATTTGTTTTCAATGGTATACTGCATAATATTCCATCCTATTCTTTGTAAATTTTTACCGCAGGAAGGTCTTATCTGTATTATACAGCGCCCGCCACAAAAAGGAAAGAAGATTCTTGACCGGCTTTTCTGCACCGTGGTTTTATGGTATGATGGTAGCAGAAATTTCGCCCCGCAAAGGAGGTGCGCACCATGCTGCCCAAAGCCAAAACCGTTTATTTCCATGTAGATGTCAACTCTGCCTTTTTGTCTTGGACGGCCATCCAGCACCTGGCCAACGGCGAAACGCTGGACCTGCGCACCGTGCCCGCCGTGGTGGGCGGAGATGAGGAAAAGCGCCATGGCGTGGTGCTGGCCAAGAGCATTCCCGCCAAACGGTACGGCATCCAAACCGGGGAATCGCTGTTTATGGCGCGCAGCAAATACCCCAATTTGATCGTTGCCGCGCCAGATTTTGACTGGTATGTAAAAAACAGCAAAGCTATGATCCGCATTTTTGGCGATTACACGCCAGATATTGAGCAGTACAGCATTGACGAAGCCTTTTTGAACATGACCGGCAGCGAGGGACTGTTTGGCCCGCCTTTGCAGGCGGCGCAGACCATCAAGGACCGCATCCACCGGGAGCTGGGCTTTACCGTAAACATTGGCATTGCGCCCAACCGCCTGCTGGCCAAAATGGCATCCGACTTTGAAAAGCCGGATAAAATCCATGTATTAACGCAGGATATGGTGCCACAGAAATTGTGGCCGCTGCCGGTGGGCAATCTGTTCGGCGTGGGGCCAAAGTCCGTCAAACGGATGCACGAGATTGGCATTTATACCATCGGGGATCTTGCCAACGCGGACGCGGACATCCTGCGCGGGGTGTTCGGCGTGCGGGGGCAGGTGTTCCGGGATTACGCCAACGGCATTGAAAGCGAGCCGATGACCCGCAGCGAGGTGAAGGACAACAGTTACGGCAACAGCGTAACCACTCCGCAGGACCTGAAGCGCCCCGTGGAGGCCGATGCCACCATGCTGGCGCTGTGTGAATCCGTTGCCGGGCGGCTGCGGATGGACGGCAAGACCGCACGGGTCATCACGGTGCAGCTGGTGGATAACGCCTTCCGCCGCAGCAGCCACCAGGTAACGCTGAACAGCCCCACCAACTCTACCGATGTGATTTACCACACCGCGCGGGAGCTGATGCGCCAGATGTGGCCCGACCGCCCAGTGCGCCTTGTTGGGGTGAGCGCCGAAAAGACCGGCACCGACAATTTTGAGCAGCTGGATTTTTTCACCGATCCAGCCAAAACCGATAAACAGGAAAAGCTGGACCGTGCCGCCGATGCCCTGCGCGCCCGCTTTGGCGAGGGTGCCATTCTGCGCGCCAAGCTGCTGCACCCTGACGAGAAAACCACTGCCCCCAAAGCCCTTGGTGCCGCCAAAGCAAGGGACAAGCGCAAGGGGGAACTGTAAAGCAGGCGGATACTCGGCAAGAGAAAAGGTGTTTTATGGAATTTAATGAAAAGCTGCACCGCCGCATCCGCTGGCCGGCTGTTCTGCACATTCTTCTTCCCCTGCTGGCGGCATTCACCGCCCTTATGGTTGTGGAGCGGCTGATTTCCGGCGTGCACTGGCTGAGTGATATTATCGGAAGCATTCTGCTCAGTGCCGGGCTGGTTTTGCTGTATGCCGGCTGCCAAAACCGATTGACTACATGAAAAAAGCAGAGTATGCGCTTTTTGCATACTCTGCTTTGGTTTTTGTTCAACGATTTTCCGGTCAATTACCCGTGCAGAACGCTGCGCAGCTGAGCCAGCAGGGTTGCCTGGTATTCGGGGCTGAACGTGCCGTGCAGCAGTTTGGGCAGGGCTTCTTCCTGCAAACGGCGCCAGCTTTCGGCTTCGCGGCCGGGCAGAATGGGCACAAAGGAAACGCCGTTTGCAGCGGCTGCCTGGGCATCGCCCATGGCATCGCCCACCATGACCACCTTGCGGCTTTCATACCCGCAGGCCAGCATGGAGGCAATGGAGTTTGCCTTGCTGCCAACCTCCTGGCCAAAGATCACATCGGCATGGGTGGCAAGGCCGTAACGCGCCCACTCGCTGGCGATAGCGCTTTCATTGGCGGCGGAAACCACCGCCACATCGGCCACGGTGTGCAGCTGATGCAGGCTGTATTCCACGCCGGGGAACGGCTTAAAGGTAGGTTCCAGGGCCTGAATGCGGCGGTTGCAGGCGTTATTCCACTCCTGCAGCTTGCGCAGGGCCAGGCTGCCGCTGCGCAGAACTTCCTGCTGCAGGCTTGCGGTGGAAAGTTCCGATGCGGTGGAAACCCACGCGGCGATATCTTCACTGCCGGGAACATCAATGCCACGGTTTTTCAGGCGGTCAAAAATCAGCACCGCACTTTCAAAGCGGGAAATCCCGCGGGTGATGCTGTTCAGGTTGATCTCTTCCCACGCGGTGGTAATAAAATCAGTGTGGGCTTCCAGGCCAAACACACGGATCAGCTCTGGGCAGAACACCGAGCAATGCTTGATGCGCACCGTATCCATGACGCAGCCGTCAGAATCCATACAGACAAGAAAATCCCGTTTGCGGATAAAATCAGTCAATGCGTTTGCCATACAAGAACCCCCTCTATGTTATCAATCGCAAAATCCCACATGCGGCATGCGGCGCTTTCCCGCGCTCTGCCGTCAACTCTTATCATACCAGAAAGCAGCAAATTTTTGCAAGCGTTTTTGTAAGGTTTTACACTTTTATGACAATTTTCTTTCAGCGACAAATTGCCCCTCCTTCCCCCTCGGTCTCACTCAGTGCCTGGCCGATGGGCTTGTTTACCAGCAGGGTTGCCATACCGTCCGCCGGGGTGTGCTGCTTGTTGATGACCACCAGGTCATCCCCGCGGAAATAGCGGATCAGCCCCGCCGCCGGGTAAACGGCCAGGCTGGTGCCGCCCACGATCAGCATATCCGCCCTGCGGATGGCGCTCACCGCACCCTCAATGGTGGCCTCGTCCAGGCCCTCCTCATACAGGACCACATCCGGTTTTACAATGCCGCCGCAGTCCGTGCAGCGGGGCACACCGTCCCCCTTGCCGCCGGCTTCCTCGATAAAGCTGACGGGGTAGAACTTGCCGCAGCGGGTGCAGTAGTTGCGCAAGGTGGAACCGTGCAGCTCATACACGGTTTTGCTGCCCGCTGCCTGGTGCAGGCCATCAATATTCTGGGTGACAACGGCTTTTAATTTACCTTCCCGCTCCAGTTTGGCCAGCCGCAGGTGGGCAGCATTAGGCTTGGCCCCATGCACAATGAGTTTTTGGCGGTAGAAATCAAAAAATTCTGCGGTGTGCTGCTCATAAAATGTGTGGGACAGCATGGTTTCGGGCGGGTACTTGAATTTTTGGTGGTAGAGCCCGTCCACCGAGCGAAAATCTGGGATGCCGCTTTCCGTCGAAACCCCTGCGCCGCCAAAAAACACGATGTTCTGATGTGCTTGGATCAGCCGTTCCAGTTCCGGTACCATGATGCCGCCCCTTTCGTTTTATCGTGAAATGCTTTATAATAAAGGATATGGAACCATCCTGTTAGGGTGTATCTGAAAAGTCGAAAATTCAGTTTATTTCTACAAACACAGCCGGATTTTGCGTTAAAAAGCCTTGGAAGTCGCAAAGGATTCCCGCAGCTCTTTGCCTTAAATCCTGCTTGTGTTTGCGAAATATCCGTCATTTTTTTTGTTTTCAGATATACCTTAGATACTTTTTACTATACATCTTTTACGTCAAAACGTAAAGGGGGGAAACCGCTGATGCATGAGCTGAATCAACACAAGATCGCCGCCCTGCTGCCGCAGCGCAGGGCGCAGAGCAACAAGGGCAGTTACGGCAGTGTGGCTGCCGCAGCGGGCAGCCTTGCTTACCGGGGGGCTGCCGCCCTTTGTGTGGAGGGTGCGCTGCGCACCGGGGCCGGGCTGGTGTACCTTGCCAGCGTGGAGCCGGTGATCCAGTTGGTGCTGACCCGCACGCCGGAATGCTGTGCCCTGCCCTGCCGCACCGACGCGGACGGCGGGATTCTGGCCGCAGATGCCGCCGCCGTGCGCCAGCGCTTTACGGAAAAGCCTGCGGTCCTGCTGGCTGGGCCGGGGCTTGGCCCCAGTGCGGCACGTATCTTGAACGCCCTTCTGACGGCGGATGCCAAGTGGAAAGCCGCCGTGCTGGATGCGGACGCCCTGAATGCACTGGCTGCCGGAGAGCTGGGGCAGTTCCCGCTTTTGCCCACCAATACCGTGCTGACCCCGCACCCCGGCGAGGCAGCCCGCCTGCTGGGGTGCAGCGTGGCGCAGATCCAGACTGACCGCCCCGCCGCCGCGCAGGAGCTGGCGGAGCGGTATGGCTGCGTTGCGGTGCTGAAAGGTTCCGGCACGCTGATTGCCGCACCGGGGCGCGAGATGCTGCACAACCCCACCGGAAATCCCGGCCTGGCCCGCGGCGGCAGCGGGGATGTACTGGCTGGGATGCTGGCTGCCCTGCTGGCCCAGGGGTTAGCGCCCTTTGACGCCGCAGCCTGCGCGGTATGGCTGCATGGTGCCGCTGCGGACCGCTGCGCCGCCCGCACCAGCCAGCTGACAATGCTTCCACATGATATTTTAACGGATCTTGCGGATGTTGTGAAGGAGCTTACAGGGAGATAATAAATAAGGCAGTGCTGCCAGGCAAAGGACAGCACTGCCTTTTTATGGTTTGGTTTTTGCATGATTCCGGGGGTGAAATATTGAGAAAGACCCGTCATGTGGGGCAGCAGGCATCGCCCCCTACCCGCATTTTCAATGTTTGTATGCAACTTCAACATGTGCTGTGGGGAACGGTCTTGACCGCTCCGGAGCATTGCCTTTACAAAAATCTTCGGCAAGCATCTGTTTCCTTATTCCATTCTCCGCACGCTGAGGACAAGGCCCTGTTTATCCCAGCCAAAATCCGCCACGGCGCCGCCGCGCTCCAAAAGGCGCGGCAGGACGGGGTCCTGCAAGTGTACGCGGCGCACCGTGCTGCCGCGTCCCACCGGGGTGTGGGCCGCAAACACCAGCAGCTGCTGGCTGTCCAGCGGCACCACGGCGCGCAGGGTAAGGCCAGATGCCAAATATTGGGCGCATAGTTCCTCGCCGTCCGGGGTGGGGGTCAGCGGCAGGGCGGCCCAGATATGGTAGCTGGCACAGCGCTGTTTGGCCAGCCCCAGCGCCATGGCCAAAAAGCGCCGCACCGGCAGGTACTGCGCGGTAAAGGCGGGCGGTGCCAGCACAATGCCCTGGCCGTCCGCCCCAAAGCCAGCTGCGCGCAGCGCAAGCGCCAGACGGCTTTGGCCAAACATGGGCAACATGGCCATGGCGGCCTGTAACGTGTCAGTTCCGGCATAGTCCCCCAGAACGGCATTGGTCTGCAGCAGCGCGGCGGTATCGGGGTCGCCGGGGGTGCCGCAGGCGGCGCACAGCTGATCCATTGCAGGTGCATCCTGCGGGGTAAGCAGCTGCGCGTGGAACATATCAAGATTGGTTTCGGTCATCAATAACAATGGAATACCCTCCCATACCGCCCGCCGGGCACGGCAGGCGGTGAATTTGCATCCCTATTGTATGATGCCGCTGCCAGCAAAAATGCGCGAAACCTGCAAAAAGGTTCCGCGCATTTTTCGTTTGGCTTTATCGGGTTTTGTTACCGTTTTACGCCGGTTGCGGGGTCAAAATAATAGGTCATACCGTCAATGGTGGTTGTACCTTTGGCCATGGCACCGGTGATGGGATCGAAGTAATAAGTACCGTCGGCATTGGTGTTCCAGCCTTTGATCATCTGGCCGTTGGCATCATACCGCACCCATTTGCCGCCGCTGGATTCCTGATAGACATCCTTGCTGACGGCTTTTGCACCCTGCTGCACGTTATCCAGCCAGTACCAGCCGTTGCTGGCGGGGTCGTAAATTTCTTTGCCGCGGTAGGCTGCGTTGTTGGGGTCATAGCCCTGACGTTTGCCGCCCTCGTACCAGTAATCTTTACCGTTGATGCGCTTCCATGCGCAGTTCAGGCCAATACCGGTCACCGTATCAAAGCAGCAGGGCAGGCCGTCGATCGTTGCATCACCCTTGGTCATGGCACCGGTGACAAGGTCAAAGTAATAGGTGCCGTCATCGTTGGTATCCCAACCTTTAATCATATGGCCGTTTGCATCGTAGCGCACCCATTTGCCGCCGTTGGATTCCTGGTAGACATCCTTATTGACGGCTTTTGCGCCGCCCTGGTTGGCGTCCAGCCAGTACCAGGCGTCGGAATCGGGGTCATAGATTTCCTTGCCGCGGCCAGTGGTGCCCTGCTTTACGCCGTTTTCGTACCAGTAGTCCTTGCCGTTCACGGTTTTCCAACCGGTATAGCCGCTGGCAGGGGTTGCGGTGGGGACTGGGATATCCCTTGTCTTGATATACTGGCGCACATCCTGGTGGTATTCCTGCTGGCTTACGGCATAATAAATGCCATCCCACTGGGCCGCAATGCCGATGCTTTGGAGACTTTCCTTCTTTTTCTCGGTCACTTCATGGCTGGCCGGATCCAGTTCATATTGTTTGATCCAGCTGCTCTGCTCGCACGCTTGTTTGTCCGTGGCGACCAGCAGCGTTCCGTCCAGCGCAATACTGCCGGCAACCACACCCGAATCATCTTCATGCGCCAGGTTGGAATCACAGTCGCCCAGGTCATCACGCCAGAAAAGGCGTTCGCCGGACGCATAGTACCAGTCGCCCCCGCACGGGAAGATCGCGCTCCGCTTGTCTTTCCACCAGGTATTTTCATAGGTATCATCGGTGGCCAGATTCACGATGTTCTGCGTGCCAAGGTTTTCAAGGTCAAAGGCAACGCTGTCATCGCCGTCATCGTTATGGTTGGTGTTCATCTCCTCTGTGGTACACAGCAGGTGTTTATGCATGCAATATCCCAGCTGATCCGAACCGTCCACCGGGTCATCCCAGGTGCAGTCCACCTGGTACCAGTTCCCGTCCAGCTCGACCATGTTCCACGCATGGCCGATATCTTTACTGGTTACCAGCACACCAGTGATACCCAGCTTGCGCAGGGTAAGGGCATACGTTTTGGCGTAACCGTCACAGACGGCAGTCCCTTCCAGCAGGGCGCCGCGCAGGTTGTGGTCGTCCTGCACATCATCACTAAGGTGCTCCCGGTCATAGGCAATGTTCTGCACCAGCCATTCATGCACATAGAACACCTTTTCCAGATCCGTCTGGCACAGGGTGTTGGCCTGGTCCACCAGCTGGTCCAGCTTTACCTGCATGGCGGCAACATCCTGCGCCGTGCAGTATTCAAGGCCGATTGCCACCGCCAGCCCGGTATCTCTGCTATAATAGCAGGACAATTTGCTGATGGCCTCGCCGCCTTCCACACGCGCATTCAGGTCAGCCAGGGTGGAAAGCACCAGATCTTTATCCAAGTTCAGGTCTTTGATATTTACTTTCTCTGCTGTTTCCGTATGGTTCTTTACGGCATTGGCCACGCGTTCCATGATCGTCTGCGCCGCCTGAATGTTGTTGTCATCCTCCGCCAGCGTTGCCGGCTGCGCAGCCAGTGCTTCACGGGCAGCTATGATGTTTTCCAGCGTACCTTCCACTTCCACCACGCTGCTGTCCGCCGTTTCCGGGGTCTGGGCCCAAACCGGAAGCGCAGTGGTACCCATCATGGCCGCCGCCAAAACAAGGGCCAAAATCCGTTTATCTTTTTTCATTTTTTCCTCCCTGGAATACAGCCAAAAAACCGTTTTTGCCGCTGTATATCCTAATTTTAAATTTTACACGAAACAGAGGAGAAATACAATGCCAGACGCACCAACATCCTGCACAGAAAAAGTTTTCAGACTTCACATTTTTTAACAAAAAGACTATCTTTTCGCGTGCAAAGTGGTGTATAATGATACAAAATATGGGGGTGTGTGTCCATTTTGGCACACCCCGGAGGCAGCGTGGGCGGAACGGTGTATCCGGCACGTTTCCACTGCCCGAACAACCGCCAACTGCCCTTGCCCCCACCCGCAGCTGGTGGACAAAAGGAGGATGACTTTTTGATGGAACACAACATTCCCGAACTGGTTGCCCAGCTCACGCTGGAAGAAAAGGCCGGGCTTTGCTCCGGCGCGGATTTCTGGCACACCAAAACCGTGGAACGCCTGGGTATTCCCACCCTGATGGTCTCGGACGGCCCGCACGGCCTGCGCACCCAGGACCCGGAACGGGACGACCCCAACCACAGCCGCAAGGCGGTCTGCTTCCCCGCCGGGTGCTCCACTGCCGCCAGCTTTGACCCCGACCTGGCCCGCCGGGAGGGTGCGGCCATCGGGCGGGAAGCCCGCGCGTTCGGCGTTGGCGTTGTGCTGGGGCCTGCCATAAACATCAAGCGCAGCCCGCTGTGCGGCCGCAACTTTGAATATTACTCCGAAGACCCGGTGCTGGCCGGTGAGCTGGCCGCCGGGTACATCAATGGCGTACAGAGCCAGGGGGTTGGTACCTCCATCAAGCATTTTGCCGCCAACAGCCAGGAGTACCGCCGCATGAGCGCATCGTCCGACATGACGGAGCGTACGCTGCGCGAAATTTACCTGCCTGCATTTGAAACCGCCGTCAAGAAATCCCAGCCCTGGACGGTGATGTGCAGCTACAACCGCGTGAACGATGTATTTGCCAGCGAAAGCCGCATGCTGCTGACCGATATCCTGCGCACCGAGTGGAACTTTAAGGGCTTTGTGATGTCCGACTGGGGCGCTGTAGCTGACCGTGTAAAAGGTGTTTCGGCTGGGCTTGACCTGGAAATGCCCGGTTCCGGCGGTGTCAATGACGCCAAGATCGTGGCCGCCGTTAAAGCCGGCACCTTGAGCGAAGCCGCGCTGGACAAGGCTGTGATCCGCATTTTGAACATTGTGTTCCGCGCGGCGGACGAAGCTGCCGCCCCGGCCCCGGAGCTGGACCTGAAAGGCGACCACACCATCGCCGCAGAGCTGGCCAAGGAATGCGCCGTGCTTTTGCAGAACCGCGGTGTGCTGCCGCTGAAAAAGGGCAGCAAGGTAGTATACATCGGCGGCTTTGCCAAAACGCCGCGCTATCAGGGCGGCGGCTCCAGCCACATCAACACCATCAGGGTGGACAGCGCGCTGGAAATGGCCGAAAGCCATGGCCGCCGGGTGAGCTATGTGGAGGGCTTCCCCGCTGATCTGGACCAGCGGGAGGAGGAAGAGTTCCTGCGCGCGGTTTCCGCCGCAGCGGAAGCTGACGCGGCGGTGATCTTTGCGGGCCTGCCGGAATCTTTTGAAAGCGAAGGCTTTGACCGCAGCCATATGCGCCTGCCGGAAAGCCAAAACAACCTGATTGCCCGCGTGGCCGCCGTGCAGAAAAACACTGTTGTGGTGCTGCACACCGGTTCCCCGGTGGAATGCCCCTGGGCCAACGATGTGAACGCCGTGCTGTGCATGTATCTGGGCGGCGAAGGTGTTGGCGCTGCGGCGGACGCCCTGCTGTGGGGCGATGCCAATCCCAGCGGCCGCCTGCCGGAAACCTGGCCCCTGCGGCTGGAAGATACCCCGTGTTATCTCGACTTCCCCGGTGACGGCCGCCATGTGGAATACCGCGAGGGCGTGTATGTCGGCTACCGCTGGTACGATGCCCGCAAGATGCCGGTGCTGTGGCCGTTTGGGCACGGGCTTTCCTACACAGGGTTTGTGTACCGCAATGCCCAGCTGACGGCGGACAAGTTTGCCGAGGGCGACAGCGTGCGGGTACGGGTGAGCGTGAAGAACGTTGGCATGATGCCCGGCAAGGAAGTTGTGCAGCTGTATGTAGCAGACTGCACCGGCACCACCGGCCGCCCGCCCAAGGAGCTGCGCAAGTTCGTGAAGGTCAAGCTGGAACCTGGCGAGGAAAAGCAGGTAGAGTTCACCCTGACCGCGCAGGATTTGAGCTACTATGACGAAACGCTGGGCAGCTGGTACGCCGCCCCAGGCGAGTACAAGATTTTGCTGGGCCATTCCAGCCGGGATATCCACGCAACGCTCAGCGTGCGGTTCAGCACCCCGCGCCGCCGCCCGTTCGTGATTGACGAAAACACCACCATCGGCGAGCTTTCCAAGGATGACCGCACAGCTGCCATCATCCAGCAGGTGCTGGCACAGGCAGGCAACACCCTGACCGGCGGCAACGCAGGCGGCAGCGAGATTGCCAGCAGCGAAGCCGTAGCTCAGATGCTGGATTCCATGCCGCTGCGCGGCATCGTGAACTTTGGCGGTCCCGCTGCAGCCGGGATGATCACCCCGCTGCTGGAAATACTGCGCGCCGCTATCCAGTGAATTGGGCCTTGGCGTAATCAAGGCATCCCCGAACCCCGCAAAAGAGAGTTGAAATATTCCGATCAACACATCTATGGCAACACCGCATAATTCTCGCCTTACGGCTTAAGCACCGCTTCGGCGGCTGCGGCACGGCATCTGCGTTGCCA
>ERZ772886.3355-NODE-3355-length-11723-cov-5.974974_pt1 | contig 11723 bp, 9 predicted proteins | sample MGYA00512128_ERZ772886 | MGnify/ENA primary metagenome ERZ772886 (study PRJEB29015, sample SAMEA2737698) | human gut metagenome | biome: human gut; feature: human-associated habitat; material: faeces | place: China | collected 2012 ... | reverse complement strand
GTCTCCACCTCTCCACATACTCCTGATAACGGATATAAAAATCCCGATACCGCCAGTCGTTCAAGATGCTGGCTCTCAACTCATCCTCATCCGTTGCAAGGTGTTCCAGCAAATCCCAATCCAACGAATTCCGCACAGCCTCACTCTCTACGTCTGCTTTGTCAGTGTCCCGAAAAGAGCACAGCTTTGCAATCACCAAGTCCTCCAGACTGGGTGTATAGAACTGCACCTTTGTACCACCAAAGGGTAGCGGCTGAAGCCGGTCTTGGAAGTTATACGGGAAATTGTCGATGTAGGCTTCCACATCGGTGTTAATGTCGTACTTGCCGAGCAAACTGTATAGTTCTTTCGGAACACTCAAGGCATCAATGTCATGGGTGGCGCGGGTCAGCTTACCCATCAAAATGAATGCACTGCCGCCCACAATCACCATATGATAGCGGTCGTTATTGTCGATCATCAGGTCTGCATCTTCGTCCAGACGTTCCAGACGCTTGCGGAGGTCATCTAAAATCATCTTTCCCATAAAGTAGCCTTTCACTTTTTCAATAATAGTATTCTTTAATCAAATTTTACATGGAAAGGATTTAAAAGTCAACACCTAATTTTTCAGATTTATATCTCATCGAGTTGAAGCATTCAACCGGCACTCATTATTCAACGGTCTAAGGTACACACTGTCTCCAACACATCCTTTTAGGTCTGTTCTGCTAATAATCATCCATGTGATACCGTTTCCATCTTCATCCTCCAAATCACATCTATAAAATTGATAGCCAAACACCTCTAACACAATATTTACTGTAAATGTTTCGTGCTTAACACACAAAAAACCAAGTGTGAGAAAAAATATCAAAAACAACGCAACGCTTTTCCATTGTGTGAAGTCAAATGCAAACAATGGTAAAATATATGAAAGTAAAAATTCTGATGTCACCGTTTTTTCTTCGGTAACAGTAAGTATTGTATATCTTTCAGCTTCAGAGTTTGCTTCTACTCGAAGTTTTTTTAACACGAAAACAAGAGATATTGAAAAGACAACTAGTATTGTTGAAATGCCTATCTTCTCTATACCTGATGACTGAGTATCTTCTAAAAGACTCACAGTGTCAACAAAAATAACAGACAACCATAATGGCGCAAATGATATGAAAAACAATGCGCTTGTAAAAAGTTTTGACACTCTATTCACTCCCACTTTCGAGGACTGGACACTTCCATCGGAAGATCATCAAATGGGTCAACCATACCTTTATTACATAGCAGTTTAACAAGCTTTTCAGAAATACCGTTTTGTGTTGTGTCGAATTTTCCTTCAAGCAACGGAAGACCAAACTTTTCGGCCAAACGTCTTCTATCATCCGAATTTTCTAACTTTTTTAAATGCTCGTCATTAAAAGCCACAAATCTTCTCGGATTATGGCCACTTGATGCACATGTCCTAAACAACTCAAAATCTGTCACAATGCACATTTTTTCTACTGCTGCAACTTTTTGCAAACAGATTCCCTTATATGCTCTTTCTATATTAAAAAGTTTTTCTCCTGCCATGGATAGCATATAGGCTGTATCGTCTATTATTATAATATCCAAGTTGGTTCTGAGTGAAAGTACTTTGTTATCGATTTCGCTAAATGTGCCGCTCGATTCCCAAAATTTATGCCGCAATGTTGTAATCGGATTTTGCATTGAAAAAAGTTTAATACGATAATCTTCTCCATTTATACTTAGGGTTTCTTTGATTAGCTGAGCCGATGCGGAAAATTTCAAAGGATTAATTTCCACATCTGGTTTCGATATCGCTTCTTGAAGTGTTTTAAATTCATCACAAATCAATACATTTTCCGCTGGTAGCTCATAAATTGTTTGTGCATCAGCACTCCCATCATATTCTTTTACGGTATGATATTTCTTAAATTCTTTTTTGTAATGATCAGAAATTTCACCAACAAAATGAGTCAGTCTTCCCTCTGGTGAAAGATTGACCTTACAAGTAGAATAACTTGTTTTATTTTTTGCCGACACCTTAATTTTGAGGAGTTGAAGGCTTAAGGAACTTCCTTCTTGAAGCTTATTAAAGATGGACTCAATTTGCTCTAATGTCATTTTTTACTCTTCCTCCTCAAATCGTCATATTGTCCGTCCACATCTCACACTGGCTAATGACCGTGCTGATTGCCGTATCATAATCTTCCGGTGGATACTTATATTTTTTCAGCAAGTGCTTCACCATCTTACGCATACTCGCACGGGCAGTTTCTTTTTTCTGCCAGTCTATCGTCCGATTTTTGCGCAGCATTTCCGTAAGTTCTCTGGTCAAGTCAATCAATTCATTATTTTGATAGAAGTCCTTTATGTTTTCCGGCTTTGTCAGAGCATCGTAAAAAGCCAGTTCTTCCTGCGTCAAGCCCAGCTTTTTACCGTTGTTATACAGTTCTGTAATCTCCTGTGCCGTTTTCAGAAGTTCCTTGATGACCTCCTCGTTTGTAATCAAGCCATTGTAGTAAGAGTTCATCAACTGTGTAATCTTTTCTGAAAACTTCTGAGACTGCACAACATTTGTCCGTTTATACAGTGAAACTTGCTCTGCCATAAGTTTTTTCAAAATTTCTACGGCAATGTTCTTTTCTTTCATTTTTGAAATTTCATCCAACACCGCCGGGTCAAACAGGCTGATATTTTCATCCGCCTGCTTGCTGTCAAACAAACTGATAACACCTTGACTCTGGATACTTGCTTTCAGCAGTTCATTGATTTGAGCATTGATTTCTTTCAAAGAAAGTGTCTTGCCGCCACTCCCACCATAGGTGATCTTCACCACCGTAGAACGGACTGCTTCCATATAGGCCGCTTCATGTCGCTCCCGCTCCGTGGTCATGCTGGAACACAGCGAATGCGACTGTTTCAGCAACAGAGCTTCTCGCAGGAACAGATCTTTGCGCTTGGGTGCTTTTGCGTCCAGAACAAAGTTTACGCCGCCAGTGACCAGCTTTGCCATCATCAACGGAGAACCGCCAATAAATCCGCTGAAATCAAAGCCGTGCAACAAATCTTTGCACACCTGAAGCTTTTCCTGAAACTTCGGATATGCAACTTTGGCAATGTCCATATCACCATATCGGGACTGGTCACGCTTGGTATACTCCTTCATAGCGGCTTTGAGGGCAGATGCAATGCCAACGTAATCTACAATCAAGCCGCCCTCTTTGTCCTTAAACACACGGTTGACACGCGCGATGGCTTGCATCAGATTGTATCCGTGCATTGGCTTATAAACATACATCGTAGCCAGTGAAGGCACATCAAAACCTGTCAGCCACATATCCACAACAATGGCAATTTTCATCGAGTCATCGTTGTCTTTGAATTTCCGGGCAAGTTCTTCTTTGTGAGATTTTGTGCCGATGATTTCTTTCCAATCCTCCGGGTCATTGTTGCCACCCGTCATAACTACGCCGATTTTTTCATTCCATATCGGGCGCAGCTCCAGAAGTTTCCGATAAATCTTCATCGCAATCGGGCGCGAATACGCCACGATCATCGCCTTGCCCGTCAAAAGATTAGCGCGGTACTTTTCGTAATGGATGACAATATCCTCGCACAGGGATTGAATGGTAGAATCTGCCCCCAGCACACTCTCCATCTGCCCCAGCATCTTTTTGCTTTTTTCAATCGTTGCAGCGTCCGATTGCTGTTCCAGTGCGTCGTAGGTCGCATCAATCAAGGCCAGTGTATTCTGGTCGAGGTGGAGTTTGATAACACGGCTCTCGTAGTAAACCGGACGCGTTGCGCCATCCTCCACAGCCTGTGTCATATCGTAAACATCGATATAATCACCAAAAACTTCACGCGTATTTCTATCTTTTGCCGAAATAGGTGTTCCTGTAAAGCCTATGTAAGTTGCATTCGGCAGAGCATCATGAATGATACGGGCATTGCCAATGACCGTATGTGCTTCTTTTTCACCCTGTTCATTTTCTTTGATGACAATTTTTTCATCAAAACCATACTGTCCACGGTGGGCTTCATCCGCCATTACCACAATATTTCTACGTTCGGACAGTGGCTTCTCGCCACGCTCAAACTTGAACATCGTGGTGAAGATAATGCCGTTTGCTTTTCGACCATCCAGCAGCTTACTTAGATTTTCCTTGCTGGTTGCCTGTACAGGTGTCTGGCGCAAAAACGGCGCACACTTGGCGAACTGCGTGTAGAGTTGATCGTCGAGGTCGATGCGGTCAGTCATCACAACGATGGTGGGGCTATCCAAAGCTTCTTGCAGCAAATGGGCATAGAATACCATCGACAGTGATTTTCCGCTACCCTGCGTATGCCAGAACACACCACCCTTGCCATCCGTTTTAGTGGCAATCTTGGCCTTTTCGATAGCTTTTCGCACTGCAAAATACTGGTGGTACCCAGCCAAAATTTTAATCGGCTTCTGCCCATCACCGGAAAACAGGATAAAATTTTTCAGAATGTCCAGTAGCCGTGCTTTCTGGAACATCCCCTCATAGAAGGTATCAAACTGCGCATACGCGGTGTTTTCATAATCACCGTCTTTTGTTTTCCATTCCATAAAACGGTCAAGTCCAGAAGTAATTGTTCCCGCCTTGTTGGTCGAAAGGTCGCTGATTACGCAGATTGCATTATAGTAGAACATCGAAGGAATATCCTTCATATAGTTCCGAATCTGGTTGTATGCGTTTTCTGCACCCACTTCGTCCTTGGAAGGACTTTTCAGTTCCATCAAAACCAACGGCAAACCATTGATAAACAAAATAATATCCGGACGGCGGTTGTTTCCATTTTCCACGAAGGCATACTGGTTTACCACATAAAAATCATTTTTGTCTGCATCCGCATAATCAATCAGCTTTACTACCGAAGACCGTTCTTCACCCTTGACTGCATATTTGACCGTGATACCGTTTTGCAGATAGTCCATAAAAACCATGTTTTTCTGCAACAGACTTCCAGCATCAAAATCATTCAGCTTCAAAATCGCTTCGTCAATCGCCACAGCCGGAAGGCTGCGATTCAGCCGCACCAGACAATCCCGCAAAACATCGTCCAGCAGCGGGCGGCTGTAATTCGTCCGGTTCATATCAGGAGCATAAATGTGGGTGTACCCCATATTTTCAAATAGCTCTATGACTGCTTGCTCAAAGGTATCTTCGTCAAATTTCATGATTTGTCCTCACGCTATCGATTCTCAGAAGTTTCATCCGCTGGATTAAGCAATTCTGCCAATATTTTTTCAGCATATATATTACTCATCCTTGCTGAATAATTTTCTTGAAGAGCTTTTTTGATATCCAGCCTTATTTTACTTCGAATCTGTTCTTTTGCTTTCCAGTCTATCTGTGCAGTTCTCTCCTTTATCAAACTCTCCAGTAAAACTTTTAGATTTTCTGGAATGTCCGGCACAATAGATTCAATTACATTTTTTACATTTGGCACTCTATCATTATATAAGAATTCCTCTTGCACAAAAGGCTCTTTCTTAATAAGAACTGGCATATTATATGGTTCAAATTCCGGGCTTTCCTCAAAACCAGTACGGCTTTTTTGTTGCAAGTAAGTCATTTGATGTTCTAGTTCCGGGAACATCGTTGATTCGTTAATATTAAAGAAGTCCAATTCTCCCCGGAGTTTCTTTTTATACTTGCTTGGAACAATAAAATAATCATGATCAAACTCAGAATCAAGCGTCATATGCGATTTTTCAATTTTTGCATATGCCGCACTTTCCGCTAAACGGTCGATTTTTATTGCTGTTGGTAGAATAAAAGCACCACTTTGTCTAATTAATCGTTCATTGCTATGAGTTGAAACAATAAAATAATTTTTCTGTAAATACTCAATCAGAAGCTTGAAATTGTTTTGTTCAAGCATTCCATATTCTTGCTCTGATATATCTTCCTCTTGACGCAATTTTTTCAAAAATTTTGGCAGTGTGCTCATGTCGCTAAATTCTACAAACGGAATTTTCATTGCGACTCGAACGCCCAGTTCTGTTACTGAGTGCCATGGTGCGAAACCATAGAAGATTTTACCATCTTGCTCACACCGTTGATACTGTTTGTTCTTTCCTTCTTTATATGTAACAGCGGTTTCTGTTGCAAAATAAAGCGCAACCAAGGGATTCAACGTTACATCAAGTAATCGTGTTCCGAGACCATAGTGTTGTAATTTTGTCAGGGTTTCAAATCCTGTCAATGTACGAAATTCAAATGGATTTTGACGAATCGCACTTTGTATTGTACTGTATTCATTTTTTAGTCCGCTATCTCGAAACGCATTCGGAACAACCGACCATGATAAATCTTTCTGACCTCTGAAAAACCATTGGTATGAACAAGGGAAGCCTTCTTTTTCATTTTCCCTTTTCATCTTCATAATCGCATTTATATATTTCTCAATTGAGGTTATTTCTACCATGGTATTATCCTTCTTCAAAAGTTTTTATCTCAACAATTTGATAAACGATAATTTAGCAGCTTAGAGTTGAATATTGGCAGCATCAATTTCGCCGGACATTAGCCGAGGTAGCAGGATATCACGAGTGGAGGTAAGTCTATCGCTTTCAGCACGAAGATTGCGAATCTGTGAAAAAATTGGTTGTACGATTGAGTTGAAGGTACTCAATTCCGCTTTCGATGGTATGACAACGGACACGTTGTTCAGATTGGCTTGGCTAATTTTGGGCTGAACGGCTCCAGTAACAATTGACCGGACATTGGTTAAGCTGAACAGCAAATAAAGCGTTTCGACAGTAAAGCCATTCTTACCCGTGATAATGTGGGCATGATTGTTCACCCAGAACTTTCCTTCTACATACTGCAAAATCGGAAAGCCCTTGTCGTCTACAACAGTACCGTCTTCACCAAGGAGTAGATAGATTCCGTCAAAAAGATACCTATCCACATAGTCCATTACTGAGGTGGCACCGTAGTACGGATAAATCTTTGTGAGATTGGCACGTTCACGGCTTGAAAGGGGTATGCGTTTGGAATCGTGTAGTTCTATGATTTCCGAAACCGTGCCAAGTTGCCAATCTGGAGGCATCTCGCCATTGAAGGGTTTCAAATCAATGAAACGATTCTTATAAAGAGCCTGTGCCTGCCGAAGTAAATTATCGTTTACCTTTTGATTTATATTAATTTTCCTGTCAATGCAATCTAATACTGCTACAATTTTTCTTTGCTTCTCCAGTGGTGGGACTTCAACTTCAATTGAATAGATTTGGTAACGGTCTGTTGAAGGAATCGCCGAACCGCTATCCATTCCATTGATATCATACGTCAAAAATTTGTAGTAAGCCCATTTCAAATCTATTCTATCCGTCAAAGGTTCTGCATAGAAAGCTGTATCTATTACAGAAAATGGACAATCCGAATAATGTACCCCTCGATATGCGCCTTTTCTCCCCAAAATAAAAGAAGGGTGTTTGCATTGCGCTGGCAGGTGAGATGTTCCAATCTGGCCATTTGTTCCATACACAGGAACCTTTCCGTCTGTAGATTCTTTATCCTTTACTGGTTTTCCATATTCTAAGGTTATCAGTTCTCCCCAATTCAAGATCATTCCACTCCTTATCCTATATATTTTCTGTGTGCCAACTTTACATTCTGCTGTTTCACCATTGCATAGTGCATCGTTGTGTCAATTTTCTGGTGTCCTAAAAGCTGCTGCACCTGTTCAATCGGCATCCCCTTGTCAATCGCTGTCGTTGCCAACGTCCGTCTGAACTTGTGCGGATGCACCTTATTTAGCTTCAATCGCCGTCCCAATTCACGGAGCATCGTTTCCACGCCACCAATCATCAATCGCTCGTGCGGCTCTTTCAGTGTCACAAAAAGTGCAGGATTGTTATCCACACGTTCATCCAGATAATTTTGAAGGTGGATCTTCGTCCGTGCGTCAAAGTATGCCAATCGTTCCTTGTTGCCCTTACCAAATACAACACATTCGCGCTCGTTGAAATTGATATCCTCCCGATTAAGTGTCACCAATTCCCCGACACGCATTCCAGAAGATGCCAGCAAATCAATAATCGCCAAATCTCGTACTGTTGAACAGTTGTCACGCATCAGTTCCAATGCTTCATCGGTGTACGTTTCCTTGATGATTTTGGCGGTTTTCACTTTGTGAATCCTGCGGACAGGGCTTTTCACAATAAAATCCTCATCTTCCAGCCACGAGAAGAAACTGGAAAGAATACGCCGGATATTATCAATCGTAACTTTGCTTGACCGCCGTCGTGTTTGATAATCCGTCAGATATTTTCGCAAATCATCCGTTGTAATTTGCTGCGGTGATTTTCCCACGCCATTCAGCATCGCTGCAATAGTTTTTGAATAATAGGTCAATGTTTTCTCGGAGCAGCCCTCTATCCGTTTTGCCGTAATGAACGCTGCTGCCGAATCTTGTTCCTCAGCCTTTGGCTGTTCTTCCCCCATTTCAATTATGACACCTTGAAATGACGCTTCCAGCACTGCTTTCAAATGCAGCAACTGTTCGTTATTGAGATACGGCAGCATTTTTCGCTGTATCTCGTTGATAATCTGATTTTTCATCGCCGTATCTCCTTATTACGATTTCAGAGAACGGCGGCAGTGGCAGTTTCTCTATAGAATCTCCCGCCACTGGTGAGAGTTATTAAAAATCTGGTAAACGATAATTTAGAGCAGCAAGCCGTCACCTATTTTCAAGAATTATATATCAACAATGCAAATCCCATGTGGCAAATCGGCACAATAAGTGACCTTGGAACTGTTGTGGGCGGTAGTACGCCTTCAAAAACCAAGCCTGAATACTATACAAATAATGGTATTGCGTGGATAACACCAAAAGATTTATCTATCAACAAGTCCAAATTCATATCCCATGGCGAAAATGATATTACAGAACTTGGTTTGAAGAACAGTAGCGCAACAGTCATGCCTAAGGGCACAGTATTGTTTTCATCACGTGCTCCCATCGGGTATATTGCAATTGCATCTAACGAAGTTACAACCAATCAAGGCTTTAAGTCTGTTATACCTTACTTGGAAATTGGAACAGCATTTGTATACTTTTTCTTGAAACACAGTCTTCCGGTTATTGAGAGTGCAGCATCAGGCTCGACATTCAAAGAAATTTCAGGAAGTGCCATGAAGAATATTCCCGCCATCATTCCTGATCGGAGCACACTTGACCAATTTAATAGTTTCTGTGCGCCAATCTTTGCGCAACAAAAAATCTTGGAAGAGCAAAATCATTCACTTGCTATGCTAAGAGATAGTCTGTTACCTAAACTAATGTCTGGCGCAATTGATATTGCGAGTATTCAGCTCTAAGCCGCTAAATTATCGTTTATCTTTGCATTCAATGCGATTTTATCATCAATTGCGGCCAAAAATTCTCCGATTCGCTTCTGTTCAGGCAATTCAGGCACTACAAGCTCTAAACTTTCAAGTACAGGCTGTTGCACTCTCTGCCTTCCTGACGATCCAACCATTGATTTGATGGCAACTTGTCTAAATTCTGGACTTGTTGCAAGGTAATACACAAACTGAGCATCACTTACACCTGACTTCGCCCTTAAAACAATAAACTCTGTTGAGCCAAATGCAACTTCATCTTTGTTCAGGCAATCTACAAATGCTGTTTTTCCATTTTCCAAACATGGTGTGATTCTGGCCATAATCGTATCACCGTTTGAAAATTTTGTTCCCCCTGAGAACTCTGCCTGTTCAGTTTCTGGTATCTTCTTTGTATACGGTTGCAACTTATCCATTGAAATTTTGGTTGCGACTGTTCCTTTTTTAAGGCACATTCGTGGATTAAAATCCATAAAGTCGGCTGCACGGATTGTTTTCCATTCAGATTTCATATCCAATCGACCCCAACTTCTCCTTGATTTCTGTTTCCAGCTTATGTGACTGCTTAAACAAATCCGACAGTTCCGAAGTCAGACGAGCCATTTTTTCTTCAAAAGGTTCACCATCATCTTCCTGTTCCTCAACGCCAACATAACGGCCCGGCGTTAAAATATAATCCTGCTCTGCAATTTTCTCCGTATCAACAACTGCGCAGAAACCTTTTACATCCTCCAGTGTGCCCTCAACATAGGCATTGTAGGTATCGGAAATCTTTTTGATATCCTCATCGTTCAATTCACGCAGCTTGCGGCTTACCATAACGCCCATCTTTCGAGCGTCAATGAAAAGCGTTTTACCGGGCTGCTTTTTGCGTTTGGAGATGAACCAGAGCGAAACCGGAATCTGCGTCGTATAAAACAGCTGTGTCGGCATGGCAATGATGCAGTCCACAAGGTCAGCATTCACAATATTTTTGCGGATGTCACCTTCGCCGCCTGACTGAGAAGAGAGCGAACCGTTTGCAAGCACCATACCCATGCGGCCACCCGGCGCAAGATGATAAATCATGTGCTGAAGCCATGCAAAGTTCGCGTTGCTTGCAGGCGGCATACCATACTGCCAGCGAACATCATCTTTGAGCTGCTCTGCACCCCAGTTCGACAGGTTGAAAGGGGGATTCGCCATAATATAGTCTGCCCGCATGGTCGGGTGCTGGTCATCAAGGAATGTGTCTGCTGCATACTTGCCAAGGTCGGGTTCAATGCCACGGATGGCAAGGTTCATCTGTGCCAGCTTCCATGTGGTCGGGTTGGAATCCTGTCCATAAATCGAGATATCGTTGATATTTCCACTATGGTTCTCTACAAATTTTGCAGACTGAACAAACATACCACCACTGCCGCAGCAAGGGTCATACACTCGTCCCTTAAACGGTTGCAGCACTTCCACCAGTGTCCGCACAACACAGGACGGTGTAAAGAACTCGCCACCGCGCTTGCCTTCCTGTTCTGCAAACATGGACAGACAGTATTCATAAGTGCGCCCCAGAATGTCCTTTTCGCTGCCGTGTTCAATCATTTTGATGTTCGTAAACAGGTCAACGACTTCGCCCAACCGACGTTTATCCAGTTCTGGACGCGCAAAATTCTTCGGCAGAATATCTTTTAGGCGCGCGTTTTCTTTTTCGATAGCGCGCATTGCATCATCGATTACCTGACCGATTTCCGGGTCATGTGCCTTTGCAGAAACATCGCTCCAACGCGCACCAGCAGGCACAAAGAAGATTCCCTCCGATGTGTACTCGTCACGATCTTCCTCAAAGCCATCACCGTCTGCAACCAGCTGATTGTACTTATCTTCAAAACGATCCGAAATATATTTCAAGAAAATAAGACCAAGGACGACACCCTTATACTCTGAAGCATCCATATTGCCCCGAAGTACGCAGGCAGCATTCCAAATCTGCTTTTCAAATCCAATGTCGGCGGTGTTTTTCTCTGCCATGGTTCAATACCTCCGTTTTAGCTCAACAAATTCTGCTCTGAGTATAGCACAGATGTGCCGATTTTCCAATTTGTGCGCACAAATTCTTTGCAAGATGCTTCAATTTCCAGTAGATAAGTCCTACTATCACCGCTTTAGCACAATAAATTTTACAAAACCATCTTGACGTATTCTACATCCCGTGGTATTTTCCTTGTAAATCCCACCGTTCTTGTAGATTGGTCAAAAGCCATCCACAAGATGTGGTCGTGTTCATTTTGAACACTGCCTCGCCGTGGATCATCCCTGAAAGATTAACCGCCCCGCAACACACCCGATTCATTTTGCCGCTGTTTCACCCGACAAAATCCA
>ERZ772886.3343-NODE-3343-length-11766-cov-4.855691_pt1 | contig 11766 bp, 8 predicted proteins | sample MGYA00512128_ERZ772886 | MGnify/ENA primary metagenome ERZ772886 (study PRJEB29015, sample SAMEA2737698) | human gut metagenome | biome: human gut; feature: human-associated habitat; material: faeces | place: China | collected 2012 ... | reverse complement strand
CCGACGCACTGCTCGCAATGCGCGGCGCAATGGGTACCATCACTCTCACCGCAAGTCAGCTCGCACACGCTGACCTCGACGGCGACGGCACCGTTACCGCATCCGAGGCTCTTGCTATCATGCGCATGGCAATGAACGGCTGAAAAAGCTAAACAGGCATGATGCATAAGCAAGTACCTGTGCATCACGAAAAAAACTTAAAGACAGCCGCCGCAGCTCGTTTGGGCTTCGGCGGCTGTTTTGAATATTTTGTTTGAAATATTTGCCGTATTTTTGCCTTCGGAAGTTTTGTATACACAACATTGTATCTCGATTTTTCAATATATTCTCCTTTTTTATCTATTTCACGCCCTAATCGCAATGTGTTTTTTCAGTCTTTCGGGCGCGGTTATATAATATCGTAATTCGGCTGTTTTTTCTTGACATTCACTTCTGAAATGGTAAAATAAAAGGTGTGTCGGCACAGCCGATGCAAAGTACCGTTTGAGATGCGATTTCAGGCTCGTATCCGACGGCACAAAAGAAATATTTCAGGAGGAAAAGAAATGAAAACCCGCAAATTTCTGGCACTTGCGCTTGCGCTCATCATGGCTTTCGCAATGATTCCCGTTGCTTCTCTTGCAGAGAATGTTGACGGTCTCGTTAACGAAGCAGCAGCAATGCGCAAACTCGACAACGCTTGGGCGGCACTCGATGCAGCCGAAGCAGACGCTCTTGCTCAGGGCATGAGCCGCACCGAGGTTATCAATGCAGTTTACACCGCTGCGCTGAACCTCAACACCGTTGATAAGGACAGCTTCTCCGACTTCACGAAGGACGGCTTCTACTTCACCGTTGACGGCATGTATTGCGCATACAATTACAGGCTCCGCAACGAACTCAACACCGACTGCGCACCCGTTGAGGAAGGCGTTGTTCTCACCAAAGGCAGCGGCAAAAAGAGTGCTCTTAAGGATGCAGAATCCCCCAACGTATTCCTCATTGCGCCTTACTACGGCCACGACAGCACCTTCACCGATCAGTATAAGCGTGAAGCACAGTCCATCGCGGAAGCAACCGGCGGCGAATACCTGCTTATCCAGAGCACTTCGGCAACCGGTCCCGCAATTGCCGAAAATTTCCCGGATAAGGGCGTTGTTATTTTCGACAGCCACGGCAGCCAGTCCGGCACTTCTTCCTACCTCTGCCTGACCACCAGCAGCGGCATCACTCAGGAAGACTACAACAACGGTTGGGCAGTCAGATCCGGCAGCGCAGCATGGATCGACGGTCGTTACATTGAAAACCATGCGCCCGATACCCTTTCCAACTGCTTTGTTTGGATGGCGATCTGCGAAGGCATGAAACGCCAGGGTCAGGGCACCACCGGTTATGCGCTTCTCCGCGCAGGTGCAGGCGTTGTTTACGGTTATTCCCAGAGCGTTACCTTCGTCGGCGACTATATGTACGAAGAAACCTTCTGGAATGCAATGAAGAATGCGGATGATCCCGCAACCGTTGCAGATGCTTTCAACCTCATGGTTGAAGAGCACGGCGCATGCGATCCTTACGGCGACGCATGGCCCATCGTTATGAGCGAGGATGATCCCTTCCCCACAAATCCCGACAGCGCACAGACTGTAAACAGCCAGTGGACGCTTTTCGGCAACCCGGAGCCCGTTGACATCACCGGCTTCAGCCTCCAGCAGAATGCAGTTGAGATGTACATCGGCAGGACTGCAGAAATCAACTTTGTTCGTCAGCCTGAAAATGCGAACAACTATGAGCTCGTTTGGACCAGCTCCAACGAATCCGTTGCAACCGTTACCGGCAACAAGCGCAGAGCAAACGTCACCGGTATCAGCGCGGGCACCGCAACCATCACCTGCACCGTTATGGTCAACGGTTCCGTATTCGGCACCGCAACCTGCGAAGCAACCGTCAATATCGATACTTCCTTGTTTGATTCCCTCAATGTTGCGGGCGGTTCTCTCCAGTTCGGCACCAGCCAGCCCTACGGCTTTGAAGCCGTTACCGAAGGCGACAGATTCCTTGCAAAGTCCAACAATGCAGGTGTCGGCAACTCCACCGCTTCCGTTTCAACAACTGTTCAGATGTCCGCAGGCGATACCCTCACCTTCGACTATTTCTACAGTAGTGAGGGCAACTATGACTGGTACCGCTTCAAAGCAAACGGCACCGAAGTTCAGAAGCTCTCCGGCAACACCAACAGTGCATGGGCAACCTACACCTACACCGCAGCTGCCGACGGCGCATACACCTTTGAATGGTCCTACAGCAAGGACAGCAGCGTCAATAGGGGCGAGGACTGCGTTAAGATCGACAATGTTGCATTCTCCGGCGATGCAGGCATGGCAGACGGCGACGTTGACGGCGACGGCATCGTAACCGTTTCCGACGCACTGCTCGCAATGCGCGGCGCAATGGGTACCATCACTCTCACCGCAAGCCAGCTCGCACATGCTGACCTCGACGGCGACGGCACCGTTACCGCATCCGACGCTCTTGCTATCATGCGCATGGCAATGAACGGCTGAAAAAGCTAAACAGTCATGATGCATAAGCAAGCGCCTGTGCAGCACGACAAAACTTAAAGTCAGGCACCGCAGCCCGGTTCGGACTGCGGTGCCTGTTTATATGATTTCAAAAATCCTTATTGACACCGAATCGTTATTGAATCCGGTTATCGGTCTCTCTGCGGCGGCTGTTCTCATTAAAACTCACGGCATTATTCCCGTAAACAAACGAAAAAGCACCACTCAAAAAAGCGGTGCCCGCAAACTGCATATGAACTGCGTATTTTGACTAAAGCTCACTTTCATGCGCCGTTTATCTCTCCGAGCAGCGGCAATCACCGCAGAATATCAGCCTGCATTAAGCAAACTGATTCACCGGTGCATTGGCTCAATCTTCAATTTCGGTCTCATTGCCGTTTACCGCTTTTTTCAGCGTGTGCGTACGGTCACGCTTTTCGAGAGTTTCCGTTTCCGACTTCTCCGACTTGCCGCGCAGATCATCAAGGCTGCGCGTGCATTCATGAACCGTCGGAACCCAGCTTGCCTTGCTGAATATCGCAGCAACGGAAATGGGCAGATAGGTCATCATGTAAATCGGAAATGTGAATATGTAAATTATTTTCTTGGCAGTTTTAGCCGGAATAATCTTCCACATGTCGATTGTTGCAATAAGTCCGACAACAAATGCAATTATATAGCTGTTGAAGAGAATCTGCAAGATTGAAAGCAGAACCGTTGTTATCCCTCTGCCGATGCAAACAGAAACAATAATGCCGGCAATATTTACAATTTGGGCAACAATTCCGAGCAGATATGCCGGAAAAATGTTCATTCCGATATCGAAACATGTAAAATCGCCTTTTTTAAAAATCCCGCGGAATATGCCTTTGAACAAATCCCCCCCGTGAGCCTGTATCAGCTGAAGGTAGCCTTTTGACCAACGCAGCCGCTGCTTCCATGATGCTTTCATGGTTGCGGGCTGTTCGTCATAAATAACTGCATTTTTGCAATAGCCGATATGCTCACCCGCTACGGCGCAGCAAACGGTAAATTCAATATCTTCAATCAAAAGGAAATAATTCCAGCCGCCGATTTTTTTGAGATATTCGCTGCTCACCATGAAGCCCGTTCCCGAAACAGCGCAGCCGGAACCGAGAAGATAACGTGATTCGTTCAGGTAGCGGCTCTCGCGCACATACCAGAGTCCGCTTCCCGCCGAAATCCAGCTGTCATCGTAATTTTTCGAATTACGAAAACACGTTGCAACATTATAACCCGCATTGAGCATTTTGTTCATCTCCGCTGTGTAATGCTCATCCACAAGATTATCGGCATCGAAAATGAAAAAGGCATCAAAGGCATTCGGATAATCCTTTTCAATGTGCTTAAATATGAAATTAAGTGCGTATCCTTTGCCGATTTTTGTCAAATCGTTTCGTTCGTAAACGATTGCTCCCGCATGTCGTGCAATTTCGGCGGTTTTGTCCGTGCAGTTATCCGCCGCAACAAAAACGCGAATTCCGCCCGGGTAATCCTGCGCAAGCAAAGTCCTGATGCAGTTTCCAAGCGTTTTTTCTTCGTTGCGTGCACAAATAACGGCAGCAAAACGGTTTTGCTTCCGATTCAAATCCGCATCGGCAATCTTTGCTTCATCTGCGCCGCCGCTGTTTTTCGGAACAATGCGATATTTTTTAAAATAAGGGACTAAAACATAAATATATTGATAAAAATAGCAAATAGCAAAAAGCAAAGCTATAATACGATTGGTTATTTCAATAGAGTGCATTGAGCCACCTCTGTTTGCTGCAGATTATTGCGCAGAACCCGACACGGGGCAATTACGCTTATACCGTTGAGAGCTAACATCTTCCGAAGCGATGCAAGTTACGGCGAACCAAGCCTTCGGATAATACGGAAAACAGCTTTTGACCGCAAAAAAGCGCACCGTTTTTCTCTGTTTACACAAAAATTGGATGCACGGCGCATTAAGTTTTCCGCAACGCAGACAACAGTTTGTCAACAGTCGTTCAAAAGGAACGAATCCCTGCAAAAAATTGCAGTTGTTTGTTGTTTTTTAGATTTTATCATTCCGAACCCTGATTGTCAACCCTTTGGGGCATATGCATTTTTTGCGTCAAAGGCTTTGACCCTTTTGGCCGTCAAATTTATGCTCGTGTTTCATGCCGAGGTTGAGAAAGAGCTGAGTTTGTGATATAATGAATGTATAAAATATTCGATCGGGAGGATTCTGACTTGTTACACATCCTTTACGGCAAAAAGGGAACGGGCAAATCGCGCAGACTTATTGCCGAAGCGAACAGAAACCATGTTGAATGCGGTGAAAACAGCGTTTTCATCGATAAGGACGGAGATAGAATGTACGAATTGAACCGCGGCATCCGCTTCATCAACGCATCCGATTTTTGTATTGACGGGCCGAAAATGTTCACGGGTTTTGTCTGCGGAATTGCGGCGCAGGATTATGACCTGCGTGCAATTTATATCAACAGCTTTATGAAGGTCGTTAAGCATTCCCCCGAAGGGCTGTTCGGCATGTTCGACTTTTTGCGCGAATTTTCCGAAAAAACCAATATTGAACTCTATATAAGCATCAGCAGTGAGAATGAGGCCCCCGATTATCTTAAAGCATTCATCAATCAATGAACCCGCTGTCGGGCAGCTGACAGAGGAATCAAAGGCTGATTTTTTCGGCGCGATGCCGCTCATGCAAATTTTTCTGTTGAAATACAGCTAAAAATACACTATAATATTGCAGGCGCGGCAATGCCGTGCCTTGCGGGCATTTGCCCGAACTGATGAAAGGACAACCCGATAACCATGAAATTTGCAATCGACGCTTTCGGCGGCGACAATGCTCCCGAAGCCGTGATTCGCGGCAGCATTGACGCAATGCAGCTCAACGATGACTTCAGCATAATCTTCACCGGAGATGAATCCGCAATTTATGCCTTGCTCAACAACTATGAATACGACAAGTCCCGTGTTGAAGTTGTTCATGCACCGGACATAATTACATGCGAAGATCAGCCCACGCTTGCAGTTCGGCGAAAAAAAGAAAGCTCAATTGTTAAGGCTCTTCATCTTGTTGCGGACGGAAAAGCCGATTGCTTTATCTCTGCGGGAAGCACCGGTGCTGTTCTTGCCGGTGCAACGCTTATCGTACACCGCATTCCGGGTGTTAAGCGTCCCGCTCTCGCACCCGTGCTTCCGACGCTCAAAGGGCCGATGATGCTTATTGACTGCGGCGCAAATGTTGACTGCACTCCGGAATACCTGCTCCAATTCGCATACATGGGTTCGGCGTATATGAGCGGTGTCCTCGGCATTGAACGTCCGCGTGTCGGTCTTGTAAATAACGGCACCGAAGAAGGCAAGGGGAACGCACTCACAAAGGAAGCATATTCCCTGCTTAAGGCTGCGAAGGGCATCAATTTTGTCGGCAACTGCGAAGCGCGTGAGCTCATGAGCGGAGACTACGATGTTATCGTTTGCGATGGTTTTGTCGGCAACGCTGTTTTGAAAACACTTGAAGGAGCCGTGGCTTCAATCATGACGATGCTCAAGACGGAAATCAAAAGCAGCAAACGCGCAAGCGTCGGCGCAATGCTCTCCAAAAATGCTTTTAAAGCACTCAAAACCCGCATGGACTACACGGAGTACGGCGGCGCACCCCTGCTCGGCATCAACGGCGGCATTATAAAAGCGCACGGCAGCAGTGACGAACGTGCCGTTTGCTCCGCCATCGGTCAGGCGCGCAAGCTCATCCTCGGCAATGTTACAAACACGATTTCGGGGCTTATTTCCCGGGAAATGGAACCCCAAGCGGGAAAATGAGTCTTTTCGAGCCGAATCCGCACACACCGCTTTTTATCCGCATTCAGCATATTTAATTTGACATTGACATCAAACATGCCGTGCGGTAAAATATGATATGAACTTTATTAAACTTACGGAGGCTGATTATGCTTACTGAAATTCGCACCCGCATCGCGCAGCAGCTCAATATTCCCGTTGACAGCATCACTGCCGATTCAAAACTTGTTGACGACCTTAAGGCGGACTCACTGGACATTGTTGAGCTTGTAACAAGCCTTGAAGAAGAATACAACATCGAAATTTCCGACGAGGACATTAAAAACATTCGCACCGTCGGTGATGTTGTTCGTTTCATCGAATCCAAATAACCTGAACCGCACGGAGGACGGGCTTGAGCGGCAACTGAATTTCGGCTGATTTCATCCGAATCCGAATGCGCCGGATAACCTGTTTTCTGTCCGTTTTTTTGCGGCACCCCGTTTCGCAGGCGGACGAATATCTGCCTGCGAAATTTGATTTAAGACATAAGAATCGGTTTTATCTCTGATTTTTGTTTGCTTAAACAAACATAACCCTACAGATTGGAGCGATTGATTTTTCGTGAATCCAAAACGAATCTCAGAGCTTGCTGAATTAATGACAAAGCTCAATTACAGCTTCACGGACGTTGAGCTGCTGAACACTGCACTCACCCACTCGTCATTCGTGCGCGGGGACAACCGCATTTATCCGAATAACGAGCGAATGGAATTTCTCGGTGACGCTGTACTTGAGCTTTGCGCAAGCGAATACCTATATTTGAATTACCCCAAAATGAACGAGGGCATGATGACCCGCACGCGCGCACGTACCGTTTGCGAATCCGCGCTGAACATCGTTGCAAAGGAGTTGGAACTGGGCAAGTATCTGCTTTTGAGCCACGGAGAGGAAAACACAGGCGGGCGCGAAAAGCCCTCCATACTTTCCGACGCACTCGAAGCTGTTATCGGCTCCATCTTTCTTGACGGCGGCATTGAATGCGCAAAGCGTTTTATCTTAAGCTTCATCAAAAACAGCGTTGAAGAAGCGGCGCGCAGCCTGTCTGCAAAGGATTATAAAACGCTGCTTCAGGAATATGTTCAGCATTATCACAGCGGTGAACTTGAATACAAGGTCATCGGTATGAGCGGTCCGGATCACAAGCGGGTTTTCACAATGTGCGTCAGCATTGACGGTGTTGTGTACGGGTTCGGCGACGGCGGAACAAAACAGGAAGCCGGCCAGAACGCAGCAAAAGCAACCCTTGAATTGCTCAATCGGGACAATGCGTGAGTTTTACCCACGCATTCATCACAGCTTTTCGGAACGGCTCATCCGATTTGCCATTTTGCTTAAGGAATCTTTTAAATGCAGCTTACAAAGCTTGAAATCAGCGGGTTCAAATCGTTTGCAAAAAAAACCGAACTGATTTTCAAAAACGGAATCACAGGTATTCTGGGTCCCAACGGTTGCGGAAAAAGCAACATTGCGGACGCTTTTCGCTTTGTTTTGGGTGAGCAGAATGCACGTGCGCTGCGCGGCAAAAGAATCGATGACTTTATTTTCGGCGGGACGGAAAAGCGCAAGCCGCTGTCCTACTGCGAAGTTTCCATGTATTTTGACAATTCGGACGGACTGCTTGCTTCTCCGTTTTCCGAGGTTGTTGTTACACGCCGCGCCTTCCGTTCGGGAGAAAGCGAATACAGCATCAACAAAACCCCTGCACGTCTGCGCGATATTCGCGAGCTTTTCCGTGACACAGGCATCGGCAAGGACGGATATTCCATCATCGGACAGGGCCGCGTAAGTGAAATCCTTTCTGACCGCTCCGATGACAGACGCGAGGTTTTTGAAGAAGCTGCGGGCGTTATGAAATACCGTGCACGCAAGGAGGAAGCCGAGCGCAAACTCCAAGCCACCGCAAAAAATATTCTTCGCCTCGAAGACATTCTCCGTGAGCTTGAAAGCAGGCTTGAGCCGCTCCGTTTACAGAGTGAAAAGGCCGCCGAGTACTTTCGGCTGCGGGAGGAACTCCGCGAGCTTGAAATCAACCTGTTTTTATATCAGTATGACAAATCAAATGAGCGGCTTCAACAGCTGCGCGGCGTTGCCCGTCAGCTTTCCGACGAAATTCCCGCTGCATTGGCGGAAGAAGAGGCTTACGCCGCAGGCTGTGCCAAAGAGGAAGAGCTTGAACGAAGCCTTTCCGCCGCAATCAGCGAAACATCGCGCACGCTTATCGAGCTTTCCGCCTCCGTTGAAGGCAGTGCCGGCAATGAAAAGCTGATTCATGAACGCATCGATGCGCTGACTGCGGATATTGCGCGGAGGCAAGCAGAAATTACAAGGATTCGTGAGCGCGAAACGGCCGACGGTGAACGCAGTTCACAGCTTGCGGAAGAAATCAATATGAAAAAAGCGAGCGAAGACGCGCTTGAAGCCGCGCTTGAAACCGCCGAAGCCGAATTTGCGGAGCTTTCAGGCTCTATTAATGCAGCCGAGGAAAAGCTTGAAGCGCAAAAACAATCCATGATGGATTACATGAATCGGCTTGCGGACACGAAAAGCCGCATTTCAAGGCTCGGTGCAATGCGTGAATCCATCAGGAAACAAACCGCTTCCCTTGCGCAGGAGCTTATTGAAGCCGAGGACGAAGGCAAGCATTTGGACGAAGAATACGCCGAAGCTCAGGCTGACAAAGAAGCACTTTTAAAGCACAAAGCTGAGTTCGAAACTGCACGGCAGGCTGCAATTGATGAGATCAATGCGCTTAACGTTAATGCACTCTCCGCCGCAAAAGCAATACGCCGCGCCGAAGACGAAATCAGTGCGGGCAAGTCCCGGCTTAAGGTACTTGAAGAGATGCGCCGCGCTCACGAGGGCTACTACGCAAGCGTTCGCCGACTTTTGAACGACGCACAGCGCAGCGCGGAGCTGAAAAAAAGAATGCACGGAGTTGTTGCGGAGCTTTTATCCGTTCCGCAGGAATACGAACGTGCTGTTGAATCCGCACTCGGTTCGGCTCTTCAAAACATTGTTGTTCCCACCGAACACGATGCGAAATATCTTATTAACTATCTCCGCGAGCATGACTACGGCCGCGCCACGCTTCTTCCCGTCACCGCAATGCGTGCGCGCCTGCTTACCGATGAGGAAAAAAACTGTTTTCGCGGCATTGACGGCTGTTTCGGCATTGCCTCCGAGCTTGTGCGCTTTTCGCCCGAATACGGCAGCGTTTTTGAAAACCTTCTCGGCAGAACGGTCATTGTTCGCGATATTGACACCGGAATTCTTATCAGCAGACGTGCGAAATCGGCATTTCGCATTGCAACGCTGAAAGGCGACATTCTTAACCCCGGCGGAAGCATGACCGGCGGAAGCCTCCAGAAACGCGAATTCAGCCTTCTGGGACGCGAACGGGAGATCGAAGAGCTTGCCGAAAGCAGAAAAGCAGCCGAAAGCAGGCTTGCCGAGCTGCGCAATGCCGAAGCCGAATGCAGCAAAGCATTGCAGGAAGCGAATGCAAAAGCAGCCGCTGATGCAGATGAATTACGAAAGCTTGATGTTCGGCTTGCATCCTTGACCGAAAAAGCGGATATTGTTCAAAAATACATTCAAAAAAACGTTGAACGAATAAAGCAAATCGCCGAAGAGCAGCAAAGACTTGCGGATGCCGAAACGGATATCAACGCCGAATGTGCCTCCGCAGAAGCTGCCGCAAACGGAATCGACCTCGGCAGCTCCGCAAACGGACAGGACATCAAAAACACACAGCTGGAACTTGCGAACCTCCGCTCCGCTCTTCAGGCGGCGAACGATGAAATTTCAGCTCTCCGCATTCGGCACACTGCCGCAAACAGAGAACGCATTTCGGCTGAAAACGAGCTTAAACGGCTCAATGCAGAGCTTGCGGATGCCGAAACAAGGCGCAATGCCGAAACAATTGCGATTGAAGCAGCGGAGCGCGATTGCCGACAGCTCAACGACGAGCTCGGTTCGGTGAGCTGCGGACTTTCCGAAAGCAGAGCTGAGCTGAATGCCTTGAACGAGGAGCTGAGACGGCTTGAGAGCGAACGCGCCGCAAGGCTGAACGCGCTTGACGAACTGCGTTCAAAACATGAACAAGTGAGTTTGCGATCGTCCGAACTGCGCGAAAGGCTGCACCGAAACGAACTTGCAACGAACAAGGCGCAGTCCGAACTTGACAACATGAACGAACGCATCTGGCGCGATTACGAGCTTACCTACGATAATGCCTTGAGTTTTCGCCGTGACATTGCCGTTACACAGGCACATCTCCGCACGGACGAGCTTCGAAAGGAGCTGAAATCCTTAGGGGACGTGAACACATCCGCAATTGAAGATTATCGTGAGTTAAACGAGCGTTTTCAGTCGCTGAATGCTCAGTGCGGCGATTTGCGGCAGGCGGAAGCGGATTTAAACGAACTCATCGCAAAACTGACCGAAACCATGGAAAAGGAGTTCTGCGAACAATTTTCCCTCATCCGACAGAATTTCACCGCAACGTTTTCGGAACTTTTCAACGGCGGACATGCGGAACTTGTGCTTTCGGACAAAAGCGACGTTTTAAACTGCAATATCGACATCATTGCACAGCCGCCGGGCAAAAAGCTTCAGCTGCTTTCCCTGCTTTCCGGCGGAGAGCAGGCACTGACAGCAATTGCACTGCTGTTTGCAATATTAAAACTTAAACCCGCCGCATTCTGTATTCTGGACGAAATTGACACTTCGCTTGACGAAGCAAATGTGGATTGTTTTGCCGAGTATTTGCGGAAATATTCGGAGGGAACCCAATTCATTATCATCACACATCGTAAGGGTGCAATGGCTGTTTGCAATTCGCTCTACGGTGTGTCCATGGAGGAAAAAGGTGTATCCACGCTTGTTTCGGCAAGATTGGACTGATATTTAACAAAATGCTGCAAATTTATCACCACAGGAGGTATTTTTATGTCAGTATGGGATCTTTTTAAAAGGAAGAAAAAGAAACCGGAAAAGGTTGATCCTGCTGCAAATTTAAATCAGGAAACGGAAGCAAAGCCCGCCGCCGAAAAGGCGGAGCTTGAAACACATGAAAAGGCTGAACGTGAAGCACGTGAAAAGGCCGAACGTGAAGCACGCGAAAAGGCCGAACGTGAAGCACGCGAAAAAGCCGAACGTGAAGCGCGTGAAAAGGCCGAACGCGAAGCACGCGAAAAAGCCGAACGTGAAGCACATGAAAAGGCCGAACGTGAAGCGCGTGAAAAAGCCGAACGCGAAGCACGCGAAAAAGCCGAACGTGAAGCACATGAAAAGGCCGAACGTGAAGCGCGTGAAAAAGCCGAACGCGAAGCACGCGAAAAAGCCGAACGTGAAGCACATGAAAAGGCCGAAC
>ERZ772886.3338-NODE-3338-length-11785-cov-5.753538_pt1 | contig 11785 bp, 11 predicted proteins | sample MGYA00512128_ERZ772886 | MGnify/ENA primary metagenome ERZ772886 (study PRJEB29015, sample SAMEA2737698) | human gut metagenome | biome: human gut; feature: human-associated habitat; material: faeces | place: China | collected 2012 ... | reverse complement strand
CCACTACGAGGTGGAGCTGCACACGGCATGGGGCGAATTTGAGTATCTGGTGGACGCCTACACGGGGAACGTGCTCAGCGGACAGAAGGACTTGCTGACCACTGCTTCCACGCCAAATGAAACAACGAAGCTCTCTAATCAGAAGCCCGATCCGTCCGGAACAGCGCAGGACATTGGCTACGCCAAGGCAAAATCTATTGCCCTGAATCACGCAGGTGTGAGTGAAAATGAAGCGTATGACATGGATATCGAACTGGACGATGAGGATGGAATACTCGTCTACGAGGTCGAGTTCAAATCCGGCAATATGGAATATGACTACGAGATCAACGCCGCCACCGGCGCGATCCTCAAGCATGAGTCGGAGTTGGATGACTGACGCGCAAAGCACTCCAGTAAAGCATATTTGGATTACTTTCGGATCGTGTATTAGGCAAGCCGATTTTTAAAACATCAACCGCTTACCCGCGGCATACACAGCAGGTGCCGAAGCCGCAAACCCACATCAGAGAATCCGTTTTATAGGTTGAAAGGGACTCCCTTGACCGCTTTTGCAGTCAAGGGAGTCCACTTTACATATATTGCGATCACTTCTCCGCGTACAGCCGCCACAGGAACGTCACGATCTGCGCTCTCGTGCAGCCGCTGCCGGGGCTGAAGGTGGAGCTTGTTGTGCCGTTGGTGATGCCGTTGTCCGTGGCCCACTTCACCGCTTCGGCGTAGTAGGCATCGGCGGCCACATCGCTGAAGGCAGGCGCGCCGTCGGCGGATGCCTTGGACGCCCGGAACAGGAAGGTCATGCCCTGAGCCCGGGTGCAGGTCGCGTCGGGGGCGAACCGGCCGTCAGCCGTGCCGGTGGTGATACCCTGACTCAGCGCCCAGCGAACGGCCTCCGCATAATAAGCGTCACTGGGAACGTCCGTTAGATCCATGGCGTAGTTCACCACTGGAGCCCCCGCCGCCCGCCACAGGAAGGTGACGATCTGGGCACGGGTGCAGGGCTGATACGGTCCGAAAAGATCATTGCCGATACCGCCGGTGATGCCCTTCTTCTGCGCCCATTTCACGGCTTCGTAGTAATACGCATCGGTGGGAACATCCCGGAAGGGGCTGGTCTTCACTTCCTCCGTGAATGTGGCCTTGACCTCCACCCTTCCGGCGGGCATGATGAAGGTGAATCTGCCATCGCCCTTGTCGGTCAGTTCAAGCTCCTTGCCGTTTTTGTCAAACACCTTGAGGCTGTCCAGCTCATAGCCCGCATCTGGCTTCACCGTGACGGTCACGCGGTCGCCCTGGCTGGCGTTCTTCGGGCTGACGCTCACGCTGCCGTTTTCCGTCTTATCCGGAATTCCGACGGCATAGCGGGGATCAGAGTCATCCCGGCCGGACGAGGGCGAACCTCCGTCCCTCGACCAGTTTGCCGTGACGGTCACGCTGCCGTCCGGCATGGTGAAGGTCGTTTCGGCGGCGTTGGCATCGTCAAAGGCAACGCTGCTGTCGGCCGTCCAGCCGTTGAAGGTGTAACCGCTGCGGCTGCCCGCGCGGACGGTGACAACGCTGCCCGCCGCATAGCTGCCCGCGCCGGAGTTCTGCGCGTCATAGCTGCTGCCGTTCACAGTGACGACATACCGGGTCTGACGGGTGATCAGCGCCAGCTGCTGCGCAGATAGGTTGCCCGCGCTGTCCTGTGCACGGAGATACAGGGAAACACTGGTTTCCCTTTCATCCAGCATCCCATTGATCGTAAAGCTTCCGTCGCCTGCAGCATAAACGCTCTTGTCACCGTCATCGTCTCTATAAAGTATCTGACTGCCCGCATCCGCCGTTCCGGTGATCGCATATTCGCCACTGTCGGTATCGGCATAGAAGATCGGATTGGAGAGCGTGAGCACGGGCGGCGTTTTGTCCATGCTGACCAGCAGGAATGCGCTGGTCACGTCATTTCCCTGCATGCCGTCGATCTTGAGCATCAGCGTGCCGGTGAAGTCGGGGATGGCATATTCTCCGAAAGCATCTGGCAAAATTTTGTTGTCGGTATTCCTATCCATCCGTCCATTTTATCCCATTCCGAGGGAATAACCGTTCCGTCCCGATGATTACAATATTATTTTACACCAACACCCGACTGATGTCAATTCACATTTATGAGCCGCTTACTGCCACTTCCCATGTGGGAGACTTGAACCATTCTGCTTCAAACTCCTCACGGTCAAGTCCCTGCAGCAGATTTTTTTCGTCCACATAGTAATTTTTAAGGAAATCGGTTTCGGTTTCCTGCTTATGAAACGAAACGGAACGCTTATCCTCTGTTATTGTGCTTATTTCCTGCGGTGCTTCTGCTTCACCGTAGCCCTTGCGGCGGTATAAATCCGCCGCAATTACGGGAACAAGACCTTCAAGCTTTGTCGGTACGCTTTCAATGCGGCAGTAGCCGCATATCATGTCGCGGACTTCATCAAGCAGGAATTGAAGCAATTTATCCTGTTCATTGTTCGCAATGCCTAAAAGCATTTTTAAGCTATCCATATGCAGCACCTCCGCCCGAAATTATGTACCGCTTACCCGCTGGGCTGCGGCCTGGATGGCCGGGGCCAGCTCGGCAGTGCAGTCCCGCTTACCGGCGGTGGGATTGAGCAAAAACAGATAGCGCATTCGGCTTCCTCCTCTGGTAGTTCCTGCCCTCTATCATAGCGGAAAACCAGAGCAGATGCAAGAGTTTTTCAGCCGACACCCGCCGTCTGCGTCTCCTGCACCACGATCGTGCCGTCCTCGGCACAGTCTGCCGTCCAGTGCTGTCCGAGGCTCACACTGCCGGAGGCGATCTGGTCGGCGAAGGCCTGCTCCACGGCCCGGTCTACCTGTCGGCGCAGCTCTCGCGCGCCATAGGGCGAATGTGCTTTTGCCGCCAGCGCCGGGCCGACCCGGGCCGTGTGGGTCAACTGATAGCCGCTGCGGGCAGCACGCTCTTCCAGCTGGCCCAGCAGCTTTTCGGCGATGGAGCAGAGGCTCTGCTCCTCCAGCGGGCGGAAGACGATGAGCTCATCCAGACGGCCCACCAGCTCCGGCCGGAACCACTTTTTCGCCTCGGCAACGGCGGCTTCCGACTGCTTTTCAAAGGCGGCTTCGCTTCCCGCCCCGAAGCCCAGCGGTGCGCTCTGCCCGGCGAGGAATCGTGCGCCGAGGTTGGAGGTCAGCAGGACGATGGTATTGCGGAAATCCGCCTTGCGGCCCATGGAGTCGGTCAGCTGGCCGTCCTCGAGCATCTGCAGGAGCACATTCTGAATATCTGGGTGCGCCTTTTCGATTTCGTCAAAGAGCACCACGCTGTAGGGGCGGCGGCGGACAGCCTCAGTGAGCTGACCGCCCTCGTCGTGGCCCAGATAGCCCGGAGGCGCACCCAGCAGACGCGCCACGGTGTGCTGCTCCTGATACTCCGACATATCGAACTTGAGCAGGGCTTTCTCGCTGCCGAACCAGCTCTCCGCCAGCGCCTTTGCCAGCGCAGTCTTACCGACACCGGTAGGCCCGAGGAAGAGCATCGCGCCGATCGGCCGACCCGGCTCTCCAAGCCCGGTGCGGCTGCGCCGGATAGCCCCGGCCACGGCAGCGACAGCCCGGCTCTGGCCCACGACTTCGGCGTTCAGGCGCTCTTCGAGGCGGGCAAGCCGCTCCCTCTCCTTTTCGCCCACCCGTTCTGCCGGGACGCCGCTGGCCTGCGCCACCACCCGGGCAATTTCCTTCCGGCTGAGGACGGGGTCTTTCTCCCCTTCCCGCTCGGCCCGGATGCGCACTGCCGCGCAGGCTTCGTCCACGAGGTCGATGGCCTTATCCGGCAGACAGCGCCCCGGCAGATACCGCACCGAAAGCTCCACGGCTTCCCGCAGGGCTTCGTTGGGCAGACGGACGCCGTGATACCGCTCGTAGCGGGGTGCCAGACCTTCCAGTATATCCACGGCCTGCTTCGGCGTAGGTTCTTCGATTTGGACGCGGCCAAAGCGGCGCTCGAGGGCGGCGTCCTTCTGGATGTGGGTGCGGAACTCCTGATTCGTCGTCGCGCCGATGAGCTGCAGTTCGCCCCGGGCCAGCACCGGCTTTAAGATGCTGGCTGCGTCGATAGCCCCCTCTGCCGCACCTGCGCCGACGATGGTGTGGAACTCATCCACGAAGAGGATGGCGCTGCCGTCCCGAACGAGTTCTTCCAGCAGGTTCTTGAACCGCTCTTCAAAGTCGCCGCGGTATTTCGTACCAGCCACGAGGCTGGCCATGTCCAGCGCCAGCAAACGCCGCCCCTGGAGCATCCGGGGTACCTGCTTGTCGGCGATGCGCTGGGCAAGCCCTTCGGCCAGCGCGGTCTTGCCCACGCCCGGTTCGCCCACAAGGCAGGGGTTGTTCTTCTGGCGGCGGCATAAGATCTCTACCATCCGGTCCAGCTCTTTCTCCCGGCAGAACACCGGGTCCAGCTCGCCGTCCGCCGCCCGGCGGGTCAAATCGCGGCAGTATTTGTCGCTGGCCCGGCTTCCCCGCGGCAGCGACGACGCCGAGCGCGGCTGGACAGGCAGGATGAACTGCCCTGAAAGCTGGCGGCACTCCCGCACCGCCTCGGTGAGCTGGACACCCATGGATGCCAGCATGACCCCGGCGGCGCAGTCGGTGTCTTCCAGCATAGCGCAGAGCAGATGCTCCGGCTCGGCCCGGCTCAGGTGGGCGTTCTGCGCCCCGATGATGGCGTAGTCCATTGCCCGGCGCAGGTCCGCCGCCATATCGCCCCGGGCAAGCCTGGTGACCGAACCATCCCGCCCGGCGGACAGCTGACGCCGCACTTCCAGCTCCGTGATGTTCTTCCCGGCCAGAAAGCGGGCCGCCGGGCCGCCGTCCGCTTGCAGCATCGCCCACAGCAGGTGGCCGGTGTCTGCCTTTTTGCAGCCCAGCCCTCCGGCCAGCTCCACCGCCTTATCCAGCAGCTGCCCCGCCTCCCGGGAGAAGCCCTTATACCGTCCTTTGCCGAATGCGTCCCAAATGCTCATTTGCCTGCTCCTATCTTTCAGAAGCTGTTTTCGTAAGCAGGGTGCACCGGATGACGAGAGTTTTTGCTCCGCAGACAAGGCGATTTTCCGCAGCAATCCTGACGGATTGCAAGGGAAAGCAACGCAGTATGCGGGCAAAAAGGCCGCGCAGACAGTGTGCAATGCTTATGAAAACGGCTTCTTATATTGCTGTTGCATCAAGAAACAGTATAGCCCCGGCAGGCGAGAAAAAATCAGAGCTTTGTGTCGCACCGGCCCAAAAACGCACCGAGAGATAAAATAAAAAAGCCATCTGAACGAATCAGATGGCTTTCTGGTTGGGGATGAGAGAATCGAACTCCCACAAGTAGAGTCAGAGTCTACCGCACTACCACTATGCAAATCCCCAATATTCTGTTGTGTTTCGCGGCATTGAGCCGGTCAACGTGTGCTATTATAGCCGCCTTTCAGCGTTTTGTCAAGCAGATTTTTGAAAAAAGTTGTACTTTTTTCTTGCAGACTGCGATTCAGACGTACTTTCGAACAATTCAGAGAAGCCGACGCCTGACCGGGCAGAAGCAATTTCTTCTGTACTCTCTTGTGGCATTTTCTGCACGTTCCGCACCATACAATAAGGTGTACCTGATTTTCTACTTGTTAATAAAGGAGGACGCCTTATGCTGCAAACCCCATCCAAGACCACCCAGACTCTGCTTTCGCCCCGCATCCCCCGCGACAACGAGCACGAGCGCTACCACCCCGAGCTGGAAGAAGAGCTGAAAGAGTGCCTGTTCTGCCTGAAGCGGAACGCAATGATGTTCGACCTCGAGGTGGACTCCGACCTCATCGAGCAGCGCATCTACGAGCGGCAGGCACTTTTGTGCCGCTACCGCTACCTGCTGGCCCGCGCCCGGGAGCTGGGGCTGCATACCATCCTGAAAAAGTATCAGCCGCTGGGATAAAAACCTACCCGCGAAATCTTGACAGAATCCGCACATCGTGTTATCATACATAAAGATAACACTGTATACAGCGAGCTGTATGCGAAACTTTGGAGCTTAGAGAGGTTTTCAACTATGGAACGTATTAAGACTATCGCTACTCGTGACCTGACCAAGAGCGTCGTGACCGGCGGCTGCGGCGAGTGCCAGACTTCTTGCCAGTCTGCCTGCAAGACCTCCTGCGGCGTCGCAAACCAGAAGTGCGAGAACAGCAATAAGTAATCATTGCAGACCCTATGCCGCCTTTGCAGGGCGGCATTTTTTTATGGCAATTATAGATTGGAGAATGAAATGGTACATCAGTATCAACTGAACGGATATAACATCGTGCTGGACAGCTGCAGCGGCTCGGTCCATGTCGTGGACGACGTGGCTTACGACGTCATTGCGATGTACAAAGAACACTCTGCCGACGAGATCGTGGCCGCCATGCTGGCAAAGTATGCCGACCGCCCCGACGTCACCGAGGCCGACCTGCGCCAGTGCCTCGAGGATGTGGCCTCTCTGGAAGCCGCCGGCAAGCTTTGGGCTCCCGACGTCTACAAAGACATGGCGTTCGACTTCAAGAACCGCCAGACGGTGGTCAAGGCGCTCTGCCTCCACGTCGCCCACACCTGCAACCTCAACTGCTCCTACTGCTTCGCCTCGCAGGGCCGCTATCAGGGTGACCGCGCCCTGATGAGCTTCGAGGTGGGCAAGCGGGCTATGGACTTCCTCATCGAGAACTCCGGCACCCGCCGCAACCTCGAGGTCGATTTCTTCGGCGGCGAGCCTCTGATGAACTTCGACATGGTCAAAAAGCTCGTCGCCTACTGCCGCGAGCAGGAGAAGATCCACAACAAGAACTTCCGCTTCACCATGACCACCAACGGTATGCTCATCGACGACGATGTCATCGACTTCTGCAACAAGGAGTGCCACAATGTCGTGCTGAGCCTCGATGGCCGCAAGGAAGTCCATGACCGCTTCCGCAAGGACTACGCAGGCCACGGCAGCTATGACGCCATCGTGCCGAAGTTTCAGGAGTTCGTGAAAAAGCGCGGCGACAAGAACTATTACATGCGCGGCACCTACACCCACTACAATACCGACTTCACCAACGACATCTTCCACATGGCCGACCTCGGCTTCACGGAGCTGAGCATGGAGCCTGTCGTCACCAAGCCCACCGACCCCAGCGCCCTCACCGCCGAGGACCTGCCCATCCTCAAGGAGCAGTACGAGATCCTTGCTAAGGAGATGATAAAGCGCGACCGCGAGGGCCGCGGCTTTACCTTCTACCATTACATGATCGACCTCACCGGCGGCCCCTGCATCTACAAGCGCATCTCCGGCTGCGGCTCCGGCACCGAGTACATGGCCGTCACCCCCTGGGGCGACCTCTACCCCTGCCACCAGTTCGTCGGCGACCCCAAGTACCTGATGGGCGACATCTGGAAGGGCGTCACCAACACCGCCGTGCGGGATGAGTTCAAGCACTGCAACGCCTACGCCCGCCCCGAGTGCAAGGACTGCTGGGCCAAGCTCTACTGCTCTGGCGGCTGTGCAGCCAACGCCTACCACGCCACCGGCAGCATCACCGGCGTCTACGAGTACGGCTGTGAGCTGTTCAAGAAGCGTGTCGAGTGCGCCATCATGATAAAAGTTGCTGAGAACCAGGAGCTGGCAGCTCAGGGCATCGAAGTTCCCATCGAGCTGGGCGGCACCTGCAACGCCTGCGCAGACGGCGAAGCCTGCGAATAAAGCCATGAACACTCCTATCGTCGATTTTGTCCGTCGCTACGCCCAGCAGCGCACCACCCGGATGCATATGCCGGGCCACAAGGGCCGCGGCCCGCTGGGCTGTGAAGAGATTGACATCACCGAAATTGCAGGCGCAGACGAGCTGTACGAAGCCGAGGGCATCATCGCTCAGAGCGAGGCCAACGCGACGCAGCTCTTCAGCACCGCCCGCACCTATTACAGCACCGAGGGCAGCAGCCAGTGCATCCGGGCCATGCTCCACCTTGCGCTCCAAATGCGGCCCGCAAAGGCAGGCCGTCCTGTCCTGCTGGCGGCGCGGAACGCCCACAAGGCCCTGCTTTACGCGGCGGCTCTGCTGGACTTCGACATCCAGTGGCTCTGGCCCGCGCCGGACGCCGCCGGGGCGCTCTGCACCTGCCCTGTGGAGCCGGAAGCTCTTGCCTCTGCGCTGGACGAGCTGTCCGCCGAGAGCCGTACGCCCTTCGGCGTCTACCTCACCAGCCCGGACTATCTGGGCTTCGTGCAGGATGTCGCGGGGCTGTCGGCGGTCTGCCACGCCCACGGCCTGCCCCTTCTGGTGGACAACGCCCACGGCGCCTATCTCCACTTTTTGAAAGAGGGCAGCCGCCACCCCATCCAGCTGGGCGCGGACCTTTGCTGTGACTCGGCTCACAAGACCCTGCCCGTCCTCACGGGCGGTGCCTATCTCCATCTTGGGCCATCGGTGCAGGCCGACGAGGCCGCTGTGCGCAATGCGCTGGCTCTCTTCGGCTCCACCAGCCCCTCTTATCTCATTTTGCAGTCGCTGGACGCCGCCAACGCGGTTCTGGCCGACAGCTTCCGGGAGAAGCTGGACATCTGCCGCTGGCGGCTGGGGATGCTCTGCCGGGAGCTGGATGCCCTCCGGCCCGGGCTGGCGCTCCCCCTCACCGGGGCGCACCGTGAACCCCTCAAGCTGACGCTGGACGCCGCCGCGCTGGGTCTTTCCGGCCAGCAGCTGGCGCAGGCTCTGCGGGCGCGGGGTGTGGAGTGCGAGTATGCCGACCCCCGTTACGTCGTGCTGATGCCTTCCGCCGAGAGTTCTGCGGCAGAGTTTGCCTGCCTGCAAACGGCCCTGCACGCCATCTGCGGTGAGGCCCCTGCTGCTGATGTTTCCGTTACGGCTGACGATCCTGCCGCTTTCGCGGCATTGACCGGAGCGCTCGAGGCACAGCCCCGCCGCTTCACCATCCGGGAAGCTGTCCTTGCGCCGCAGGAGATGATCCCTGCCGCCGAGGCCGTGGGCCGCATCTGCGCCGCACCGGCGGTCTCCTGCCCGCCTGCCATCCCCATCGTGGTCAGCGGCGAGACGGTCCCGCCGGAGGCCCTCCCCCTCTTTGCCCGCTATGGCATCGAGAAGGCGGCCGTTATAAAAGAATAAAGTGCAAAAATCATTTTCGTACTCTTCAGCCTCTTTTTTCACTCTATATTCAGAGTCCCCCTAAGATTCGGCTAAAAGTCCCGCACATTTCTTGACAGGCTTCGCATATTCTGGTTTAATAATCATGGATAAAAGGGAGTAAAGGGCGCTCCACCTTATGGGAGCGCTGCATGGCAGCGTCAACACGGCAGAAATGCCCGATGTCATGTGTTCGCTTGAGACTTTTGTCACAGTAATTGGTGCTGTGGCGGAAGTCTCTTTTTTCGTCATTGCACCGCAGATTTCAAAGGAGGCAATGACATGGATTTCTGGAATGCATTCGCCAGTCTCTTTTCCAATTTCGGGAACCTGACCTGGCAGATGGTGGTGATGTGGGGCATCGGCGCCCTGCTCATCTACCTCGCCATCGTAAAAAAGATGGAGCCGAGCCTGCTTCTCCCCATGGGCTTCGGCGCCATCCTCGTCAATCTGCCCTTATCGGGCGCTATCACGCAGGGCGACACCGTCGGCCCCATCTCGGCTCTGTTTGAGGCCGGGATGTCCAACGAGCTGTTCCCCCTGCTGCTCTTCATCGGCATCGGTGCAATGATCGACTTCGGCCCGCTGCTCGAGAAGCCGTGGCTGATGCTCTTCGGCGCAGCGGCGCAGTTCGGCATCTTCTTCACCCTCTTCCTCGCGGGCTTCTTCTTCGATTTGAAGGACGCCGCTTCCATCGCCGTCATCGGCGCGGCAGACGGCCCCACGGCCATCTTCGTGGCCAACGTCCTGCACTCCCAGTACCTTGGTGCCATCATGGTGGCGGCCTACAGCTACATGGCGCTGGTCCCCATCGTGCAGCCGCCGGTCATCAAGCTGCTGACCACCCAGAAGGAGCGCCGCATCCGGATGCCCTACCAGAAGGGCAGTGTCAGCCAGCTGACCAAGATCTTGTTCCCCATCGTCGTGACCATCATCGCCGGACTCGTGGCTCCGGCCAGCGTAGCACTGGTGGGCTTTCTGATGTTCGGCAACCTGCTGCGGGAGTGCGGTGTGCTGAACACTCTGAGTGAAACGGCGCAGAACGTCCTCGCAAACCTCATCACCATCGTGCTGGGCCTGACCGTGGCCGGCCAGATGACCGCCGACAAGTTCGTGCGGCCCGACACTCTGCTCATCCTTGCGCTGGGCCTCGTGGCCTTTGTGTTTGACACCGCCGGCGGTGTGCTGTTCGCAAAGCTGGTGAATCTCTTCCTCCCGGAGGGCAAAAAGCTCAACCCCATGATCGGCGCAGCCGGCATCTCGGCCTTCCCCATGAGCGGCCGTGTCGTCAACAAGCTGGGCCTCGAGGAGGACAACCAGAATTTCCTGCTGATGTACTCCATCAGTGTCAACGTCTCGGGCCAGATAGCCTCTGTCATCGCCGGCGGACTGCTGCTGACCCTGCTGAGCTAAAGGAGGGACTGATATGCTGCATCTTACTTCGTGGATGACGACTCTGCCCATCATGGTCATCGGGATGGTGAGCATCGTGCTGGTCATCGGCGTCATCGTGCTGGCCGTGATGCTTTTGAACAAGCTGGCAAGCCGGAAATAACTGCAAAGAGCTGCTGTACCGTGTTGTACAGCAGCCCTTGTTTTATTGATCAGCCCACGCCTTTCCGATAGCCGCTCTTGGCGTTCTGCCCGGTGTCATCCGGCTCGTCGCAGCCGTCGTAAGGAGCATTCGGATCGTGAGCCTTTTTCTTTTTGAAGGAAACATTCGATTTTGATGCCGTCGATGTCCATGTCGGCTGATCCGACCATGAAGTCAACGTGGGTTTGGCTGACGTTCATTCCGTGATCAAGCAATTCTTCATCGGACATCTTGGTTCCTCCGGCAACGTTGAACGGATAAGAAGCTCCAAGAGCAAGGTGATCAGAAGCATTTTCGTCGAACAACGTGTTGAAGAAGATGATGCCTGATTGCGAAATCGGTGAAGGATCAGGGACGAGAGAAATTTCACCGAGCGATTTTGCTCCGGCATCGGTTTCCAAAAGGTGTTCCAAAACTTCCTGCCCTTTTTTTGCCGTTGCTTCAACTACTTTTCCGTCTTTAAACGTGAATTTCATGTCTTCGAGAATGTTGCCTGCGTAAGAAAGAGGCTTGGTTGACGTCACGTAGCCGTCGATTCGACGGCAGTCAGGGGCAGTAAAGACTTCTTCGGTCGGCATGTTGGCCATGAATTCGGTGCCTTCCGGCGTAAAGCTTCCGGCGCCTTCCCAGACGTGGTTTTCCGGAAGACCAATCGTGATGTCGGTTACGGGCGAAACATAATGCAAGGCTGAAAATTGCTGTTCGTTCAGCCAGTCTGATTTTTCGTGAAGTTTTTGATCATGTTCGTGCCATGCTTTGACAGGATCTGGTGCTTTGTCGATACGGGTCGTTTTGAAAATTTCTTCCCACAAGGCATCGATTGCTGCCTGTCCTTTTTTTTCAGGAAAGACTTTTTCTGCCCATGCCTGATCGGCAGCAGAAACGACCGTCCAGCTCAAATCGTTGTTTTGCGTTGCTTTTCTGACTTGTCTCAATGCTTTGCCCATAGCAGCCTGGTTTTTTGCGATGCGCTTTTGATCGATTCCTGCGTATGCACCGGGATCGG
>ERZ772886.3328-NODE-3328-length-11804-cov-5.186058_pt1 | contig 11804 bp, 10 predicted proteins | sample MGYA00512128_ERZ772886 | MGnify/ENA primary metagenome ERZ772886 (study PRJEB29015, sample SAMEA2737698) | human gut metagenome | biome: human gut; feature: human-associated habitat; material: faeces | place: China | collected 2012 ... | reverse complement strand
GCCGCACCTCGCTCGCCGTATCGGCACTTAGAATTATGCGGTATTGCCTTTATCTTATCCTGTATTAAAGTTTCTTCGGTTTCTTCTTTTCAAAGAAGGAACCTCGTCACTCCAATTATTCTTCGTCCTCGCCCTCAGTGTCCGGTGCGGCGTCCTCAGCAGCCTCTTCGGCGGCTTCGGCTGCGGCAATGGCTTCCAGCTCTTCAGGGGTCGGGTCAGTCTCGCCATCATCCTCCGGCTTGGCTGTTTCGGCGGTGGCATCGCGGTCCACGCGGGCCAGCACGGCTACCTTGTCCTCTCCAATCAGGCGCATCACGCGCACGCCGCTTCCATAGCGGGACTGCACGTTGATGTCATTGGCGTGCATGCGGATCAGAATACCGTCCTGGCTGATGAGGATCAGGTCATCGGTGTCATCCACAATCTTGATGCCTGCCACACCGCCGCGGGTGTAGTTGCGGATGCCCAGACCACCGCGCTTGGTAATGCGGTAGTCATCAATCAGGCTGCGGCGGCCTTTGCCGTCCTCGGTGACGGTCAGCACGGTTGCGCCGGGGCGGCAGACGCCCACGCCCACAACATAGTCACCATCACGCAGCTTGATGACGCGCACACCATGGCCTGTGCGGCCCATAGCGCGCGCTCCAGCCTCGCTGAAATGGATGGCGGCACCATCATGAGTGGCCACGATCAGCTCATCCTCGCCGCCTGTCAGGTGGCACCAGACAAGGGCATCGTCCTCGTTCAGCGCAATGGCGTTCAGGCCGCCCTTGCGGATGTTGCGGAACTGGGAAAGCGGCGTGCGCTTGATCAGGCCCTGCCGCGTTACCATCGTGATGTAGCTGGCATCCTCGTCCATGTTGGCGGGCTGGCGCATCATGATGGTAACTTTCTCGCCCTCCTGCAGCTGCAGCAGGTTGGCAATATGGCTGCCCTTGGCGGTGCGGCTGCCCTCGGCTACCTGGTAGCCTTTCAGGCGGTACACACGGCCCTTGTCCGTCATGAACAGCATGTAGTCATGCGTGGAGCCAACAAACAGTTCCTCGGTAAAGTCATTGTCTTTCTGGGTCATGCCGGCCACACCGCGGCCGCCGCGGTTCTGGGCACTGTAGGTGTCCACCGCCGTGCGCTTGATGTAACCTTCATGGGTCAGGGTAAAGACACAGGTCTCTTCGGGGATCAGGTCCTCAATGTCCACTTCTCCGGAAACCGCCTCAATGGAGGTGCGGCGGTCGTCACCGTACTTGTCGGCCAGAGCCGTCAGGTCGGTCTTGACGATCTCCATGGTGTGGGCGTCGTTGGACAGGATATCCTTGTAATTTTCAATGCTGGCGCGCAGCTGGCCCAACTCCTCGTCGATCTTGAGGATTTCCAGGCCTGCGAGACGTCCCAGCTGCAGTTTTACGATAGCATCGGCCTGCGGGTCGTCGAAGCCGAAACGCTCCATAATGGCCGCCTTTGCCTCTGCAAAGCCGCCCTTGCAGGCGCGGATGGTGGCGATGATCTCATCCACAATATCCACAGCCTTGCGCAGACCTTCCAGGATGTGCTCGCGGTCCTGGGCTTTTTTCAGCTCATACGCCGTGCGGCGGCGGATGACCTGGAACTGGAAGTCCAGATAGCGCTGCATCATGGTCTTCAGGCTCATGATCTTGGGCACGCCGTCATCCAGCGCCAGCATGATTACACCCACGGTGTCCTGCAGCTGGGTGTAGCGGTAGAGCTGGTTCAGCACTACCTGCGGGTTGGCGTCCTTCTTGATCTCGACCAGGATCTTCATGCCGGTGCGGCTGGAGGACAGGTCGTTCAGGTCGCTGATGCCCTCAATGCGCTTATCTTTGACCAGGTCGCCGATGGATTCCAGCAGGCGGGTCTTGTTGACCATGTAGGGGATCTCGGTGATCACAATCTCATACCGGCCGTTCTTCTTCTCCACGATCTCGGCACGGCCACGCAGGGTGATCTTGCCGCGGCCTGTGGCATATGCCGCACGGATGCCGCTGCGTCCCATAATCACGCCGCCGGTGGGGAAATCGGGTCCCTTGATGTGCTCCATCAGGCCTGCCAGATCAATTTCCGGGTCATCAATCAGGGCAATCATGCCGCTGACGACTTCGCGCAGATTGTGCGGCGGGATGTTGGTAGCCATGCCGACCGCAATGCCCTGGCTGCCGTTGACCAGCAGGTTGGGGAACCGGCTGGGCAGCATATGGGGTTCCTTCTTGGTTTCGTCAAAGTTCGGGTCCCAGTCAATGGTATCCTTATCAATATCCGTCAGCATTTCGCATGCAATTTTGGACATGCGGGCTTCGGTATAACGGTAAGCAGCCGGGGGGTCGCCGTCCACGGAACCAAAGTTGCCCTGGCCGTCAACCAGCGGATAACGCAGGCTGAAATCCTGTGCCAGACGCACCATCGCGTCATACACACTGGCGTCGCCGTGGGGGTGGTAAGCACCCAGCACAGCACCAACCGTATCCGCAGACTTGCGGTACGGGTGGCTGGGGTCGTTGCCGCGCTCGTGCATCGTGTACAGGATGCGGCGGTGTACGGGCTTCAGGCCATCGCGCACATCCGGCAAGGCACGGGATACGATAACGGACATGGAATAATCCAAAAATGCCGTTTCGATCTCCTGCTTGACATCGCGCACAATGACCTTCGTGCCCGAACCGGGCACCATGATAACATTTTCTTCCATTCAACTCACCTTTCGGATTGTTTCAAAGCCCTTTTGCAAAAGCTTCACCGAAAATCTTCACTCTATCATCAAAATATCAAAAACAAAATTCATCAGCGTCTGGCGGCAGCGGAAATTTCCACCGTAATCCGGGGTGGTAATAGATTGCCCACACGCAGCGGGCGCACAATGTGCGCCCTACAGGGGCCGCCATTCGCCCTGCCCCGTAGGGAACGGTCTTGACCGTTCCAAAACCTGCGGGCTTTTTGCTCCCTCTCCCCTGTCGCCGCCTTTTCTTTAACCCAAACGATTAAAGTTTTTTGCCAGGCTTTTTCTCAAAAAAGCCGCCAAAAAAGCCGCGAATCAAACGTCCAGACGTGCATACTTGGCGTTGCGCTCAATGAACTCCTTGCGGGGTTCCACCTGCTCGCCCATCAGGATGCTGAACGCCTCGTCGGCGCGCTCGGCATCTTCGATCTTGATCTGCACGATCACGCGGTTATCAGGGTTCATGGTGGTTTCCCACAGCTGGTCGGGGTTCATCTCACCAAGGCCTTTGTAGCGGTTCACCTTGGCGCCCGGCATCTCAGCCGAAAGCTGCTTCATTTCGTCTTCGTTGTACGCATACTTGACGGTGCTGCCCTTTTGCAGCTTGAACAGCGGCGGCTGTGCCACATACACATACCCGTGTTCAATCAGCGGCCGCATGTAACGGAAGAAGAAGGTCAGCATCAGGGTGCAGATGTGGGAGCCGTCAACGTCAGCATCAGCCATGATAAAGATTTTGTGATACCGCACCTTGTTGATGTCAAATTCATCGCCAATTCCCGTGCCCAGTGCCGTCACAACCGGCATCAGCTTGTCGTTGCCGTAAATGCGGTCGGCGCGGGCTTTTTCCACGTTCAGCATCTTGCCCCACAGCGGCAGGATTGCCTGGATGTTGGAATCACGCCCCTGCTTGGCAGAGCCGCCAGCAGAGTCACCCTCGACGATGAAGATTTCGGTCTTGGCGGGGTCATTCTCGTGGCAGTCTGCCAGTTTGCCCGGCATACGGTTGCTTTCCAGCGCACTCTTGCGGCGCACCAGGTCGCGGGCCTTTTTGGCTGCGGCACGGGCGCGGGCTGCCTGGGTCACCTTTTCAAACACAGCCTTGGCAACAGCAGGGTTTTCTTCCAAAAATTCGCTGAGCTTGTTGTACACAATGTTGGAAACCAGCGTCTTGATGTAGGTGTTGCCCAGCTTGGCTTTGGTCTGGCCCTCAAACTGCGCTTCCTGCAGCTTGACGGAAACAACGGCGATCATGCCTTCGCGCACATCGCTGCCCTGCCAGTTTTCATCCTTTTCCTTCAGGTAGCCCTTGGCACGGCCAAATTCGTTAAACACGCGGGTCAGCGCGGTTTTCAGGCCTTCCTCGTGGGTGCCGCCCTCCGGGGTGTGCACGTTGTTGGCAAAAGAAAGGATCAGCTCGTTGTAGCTGTCGCAGTACTGCAAAGCTACTTCGGCCACAGCGCCGTTGGCTTCGCCTTTCATATAGATGACCTGCGGGTGCAGCGGGGTCAGGTCGCGCTTTTCATGCAGATACTGCACAAAGCTGCGCACGCCGCCCTCATAGCACATGGATTCCTGCGGCGGTACACCGTCGTTTTTCTCAATGCTTTCGGGGCGCTCATCCGTCAGGGTAATGCGCACACCGGCGTTCAGGAAGCTTTCTTCCCGCAGGCGCTTGAGCAGGATCTCATAATCGTATTCGGTGGTTTCGGTGAACATTTCCGGGTCTGGCTTAAAAGTAACGGTGGTACCCGTAGATGCCGCCACACCGATCTTTTTCAGGTCTCCATCCGGTTTTCCGCGCTTGAAGCTCTGCTCGTACTCGGCGCCGTCACGGCGCACATGCACAACCAGCCATTCGCTCAGCGCGTTTACAACGCTGGCGCCGACGCCGTGCAGACCGCCAGCCACTTTGTAGCCGGAATCCTCGCCGCCAAACTTGCCGCCGGCATGCAACACGGTATACACGACCGTGACAGCCGGGATGCCCAGTTTGGGCTGGATATCCACCGGGATACCGCGGCCGTTATCACTGACTTCAATGATATTGCCCGGCTTGATGGTCACTTCAATATGGGTGCAGTACCCGGCCAGAGCTTCATCGATGGAGTTATCCACGATTTCATAAACCAGATGATGCAGACCGGAAGGGCCTGTGGAACCGATATACATGCCGGGGCGCTTGCGCACAGCCTCCAGACCCTCGAGGACCTGGATCTGCGCACCGCCGTAGGCATGGTCTGTCGCCGTTTCGCGGTTGGTTTCGGTGATGATTTCTTCTGACATGAACTTTCCTCCCATTTCTTACGAGGTGCGGGGATTTCGGCAGCTTTTTTTCAAAAACTTAAACCGGCATTTCTGCCGTTATCAGGGTAAAACCTGCCCCTTGGTATATCTGGGGTGCATTTTTGCATCTGTAAAAATTATAGACGCTTTTTTGTCCGCCTAACGTTTTTCTGCAGTTTTACTGCCCCATATCAAACTTTGCCGCGCGGTTGCGGATGGCGGCGGTGGATATCTGGGTAATATAAACCGTATCATCGGGGAAATCTGTCAGGACAAAGCTTTTTGGCATACTGCCGCTCACATCCACAACAGCCCCTTCCTGCTGGGCATGCCGCAGGAATTCATCGGTGATCTTTGCCTTCTGGCCCGCATCGGTTGCGGTATCCAGGTCAAACACCCCGATGACGTCCCGCGTATTTACGATAAAATCCTGACCTAAGTGAAGATACATGATAATTAGTAATGAGAAATTAGCAATTAGGAATTGGCGGCAGAACAAACTGCCGGGTTTGTCTTTTGGGGATCACGGTTCAGAAATGGGATGGCACTCTACGCCGCCCTTTGGCCGTCTCAAAATTCAGAAATTTTATTTCCGCGTCGCGTCAATTTTTGCAATGTTTTCATTTTGAGCTTTGCATTCATCAGTGCTTATTTTAAGACTGCGTTTTACTTTTAGTTTTCTATTATTATAAAGATGATTAAAAGCTTTTTCCGGTTCCCTTTTTTGAAAAAAAAGGGAACAAAATCCCCCGTAAAGCAAAACCTCAACCCTCCCGCACGGTTCCGTGGTCCACAAAGACCAGCTTGCCGTTGGTTCGGGCAAAGGCGGCGGAATCGCAGGTGGTCACAAATGTCTGCTTGTCCTCAATGCGGGTCAATAGATACGTCTGGCGTGCGTCATCCAATTCACTGAGCACATCATCCAGCAGCATCACCGGATGTTCGCCCAGCACCTCGCCCGCCACGCTGGCTTCCGCCAGCTTCATGCTCAGCACCGCACTGCGCTGCTGGCCCTGGCTGCCATAAATTTTTCCCGGCTGGCCGTCAATTAAAATTTCCAGGTCCTCGCGGTGGGGCCCCGTCAGGCAAAAGCCTGCCCGCAGCTCGGTGTTTTTCACCTCGCGCAGCTTGGCCGCCAGCGCTTCCGGGCTGCCCGGATCGCAGCAGGGGCAGTATTGGATCTCCAACTTTTCTGCCCCGCTGGAAATATCACGGTAGTTCGCCGCTGCCGCCGGGGCCAGCTGGTCCAGATACCCCGCACGCCGCCGCATGACTTCGCAGCCATAGGTCACAAGCGCTTCGTTGTAGGTTTCCAGCAGAACATCCCCGCCGGGGGTGATGTCATACGCTTTCAGCAGCGCATTTTTCTGCGCTACCACGCGTAAATACCGCCGTTCCGCCGCCAGGTAGCCGGGGTACAGCTGGCAGAGCGCGGCATCCAGGAAATGCCGCCGCCCTTCCGGCCCGCCCTTGACCAGGCTCAGATGGTTGGGGTCAAACGCCACCGCCGTAAAAGTTCCTGCGATCGAAGCAGCTCTTCCGCGGTCGGCTCCGTTCAGACGTACCGTCCGGCCGGGGCGCTGGGTTCCTTTGGCGCCAACGGTCAAGCGTATTTCCTGGGGGCGGTCTCCCGCTTCAAATGCGGCCTCCAGCACGGCAAAGTCAGCGCCGCGCCGGATCAGCTCGGCGTCCTTTGCCCCACGGAAGCTTTTGCCCCCGGTCAGCAGCCAGACGGCTTCCAACAGGTTGGTTTTTCCCTGCCCGTTTGCCCCGCACAGAACCGTCAACTGCGGGGCGGGTTCCAAAACAGCGGCGGATAAATTGCGATAATCCGTCACTGCAAGGCGGTTCAGCCGCATCAGCAGCCCTCCGCGATCTGAACCTGGCGGCCTTCCAGCTCCACCACATCGCCTGGCACGCATTTTTTACCGCGCATGGTGCAGGGTTCACCGTTCAGCTTCACTTCTCCGCCCTGGATCAGCTCCTTGGCTTCGCCGCCCGTTTCACACAGGCCGGCAAATTTCAGCAGAGCATCCAATTTGATAAATTCCGTGTGGATTCGTACTTTTTCCATCGTATCAGCCTTCATTCTTAAAGCGTACCGGCAGCACCAGGTAAATAAAGTCTTCGCCCTCCACCGGCAGGACCTTTACCGGGCTCAAGGGGCCGTTGATCTCCAGGCGCAGCTTTTCGCACTTGGAATAGCGCAGCGCATCCAGCAGGTAGCGGTTGTTGAACCCGATTTCCATGGAATCGCCTTCCATGCTTTCCGGCGTAAACTCATCCACCACCTTGCCCAGCGGGGTCTGGCAGCGCACAGTTACTTTATCCGGTGCAAAATTGATGCGCAGCGGATTCTTCAAACGATCGGTAATAATCAAAGAAGCACGTTCCAGCGTATCAATAAAGCTCTTGCAGTCGATCACGACCTTGGTGCGGCTCTCTTTGGGAATCACGCTCTCATAATTCAGGAACTCGCCCTCGATCAACCGGCTCATGATGGTGTAGCCGTTGGTAGTGAACACCACATAGCGGCGGTTTGCATCAATTTTGACCGGTTCGTCCGGCCCGCCGATGATTTTCAGCAGCTCCTGCAGCGTTTTTGCCGGAATGATAATGCGGATATCGCGGGTGCATTCCACATTCCGCTTAATGATGGCCAGGCGGTAACCGTCCAGAGCCACAACCGTCAGGCGGCCCGGCTCGATCACGAACAATTCACCGGTGTGTGCGGGCTTCTTATCTTCCACAGCGACCGCATAGATGGTCTTTTCGATCAGCTCGCGCATCATCGAAGTCGGAATGGTCATGGTATTTTCGGCTGCCGTGTTGGGCAGGCTGGGGTAATCACTCGCGTTCATGGCGGGGATCTCAAACTCTGCCACGCCGCCAGAAATAATTGCCATACCTTCGTTATTCAGCTCCACCGATACGGTGCCGGACGGCATACGGCTGACCATGGAGCCAAACAGCTTTGCTTCCAAAACCGTCTCGCCGGGTACCTGAACATTGCACTCAATGTTGGTGGTGATGCCCATTTCCATATCGTAGCCGGTCAGCGTCAGCTGGAACCCTTCGGCTTTCAGGTAAATGCCCTCCAGCACGGGGATCGCCGCGCGGTTGGTGATGGCGCGGGAAACGCCGTCGATCGCAGCAGACAGCAGCGACTTGTCACATTCAAACTTCAATGTTGTCACCTCGTATATAATCACTAAACTTACAGAAAACTGTGAAGTGTTGTAGCCTGGCAGACGGTTCAGAAATCTGAAATATCCGTTTTGTATAATCCTTATTTGCTGATGGGCCTGACGGTGCAGAACACGTAAAATGTCAGGGTAAACTAGATACTTTGATAGTCATAGTAGTAGGCTACGTTGAATCTGTGGAAAAGCCTGAAACCTCCGATTCCGAAGCAATTTTTGAGGACCTGGCTTTCCGCAAAAACTCGTGGAAAGAAAAATCTCAAATGTGGAAAACCTGACCTTTCAACCTGCTCTGTGGAAAACCTGTGTTAATTGTTGAAAAATCAGTTGAAAATGTTGAAAGTCTAAAACTGCTGTCGAAACCCGGAATATCCGTTTTGAAAACCCGGAAAAAGCATGCCATGTTCTGCATATTCATGTATAAACATGCAGAACGCCGGGCGTTTCATTGTCAACCTGCAGCATGCATCAGGCACGGATGTTCTTCATAATGTCGTCCACGGTCTCCTTCAGGTGGCGGTCCTTGCCGATGTTCTTCTCCATCGTATTGATGGAGTACACAACGGTGGAATGGTCACGCTGGAATTCGGAACCGATGGCTTCCATGCTCATACCGGTGATCTCGCGGATGATATACATCGACATCTGGCGGGCGGCACTCACATTGGCGCTGCGCTTTTTCCCGCGGATGTCGGAGGGAATCACATTATAGGTGCGCGCCACTTCGTTGATGATCTTTTCAATCGTAACGGGGATGGGCTGGGTATCATTCAGTGTATCCTTGATGGCGGTCGTCGTCACGCCGATGCAGGGGGCAATACCCTCCAACATATAGTAGGCGTTCAGCTTTTTCACTGCGCCCTCCAGCTGGCGGATGTTCTGCTTCAGATGGTTGGCGATGTATTCCGCAACGTCATCAGGCAGATCCAGATTCAGCAATTCGGCCTTGCGCTTGACGATCGCCACACGGGTTTCGAAATCAGGCGGCTGGATATCCGCCGTCAGGCCCCACTCGAACCGGGTGCGCAGACGCTCTTCCAGGCTCTTGATCTCCTTGGCCGGCCGGTCGGATGCCAGCACAATCTGCTTGCCGGCATTATGCAGCGTATTAAAAGTATGGAAAAACTCTTCCTGCGTTGATTCCTTGCCCGCCAAAAACTGGATATCGTCGATCAGCAACACATCGGCTTCGCGGTATTTCTGGCGGAACTGTTCGGTCGTTGCCATTTTGACCGCGGTGATGATCTCGTTGGTAAACTTTTCGCAGTCCACATAGACGATATTGTAGTCCGGATGGTTTTTGTGGATCTCGATCTGAATCGCGTTCAGCAGATGCGTTTTGCCCAGACCGGACGGTCCGTAAATGAACAGCGGATTGTAAGCGCCGGACGGGTTTGCCGCAACCGCCTGCGCCGCCGCAAAGGCAAATTGGTTGGACGGGCCGCGGATGAAGTTTTCAAAGGTGAAATCATACCGGCCCGAGGGCAGGCTGGCTTCATCCATTGGGCGTTTTTCTTTGGCAGCCTCTGGTTCAGGCTGCGGCACAGTGAACTTGACCTCAACATCAAAGCCAAGTACAGCCTTAAACGCATCCTTCAGCAGACCCGTATAACGGTCAGACACGATCTTACAGATAAAATCATTGCGGACTTCCAGCGTGATGCAGTTGGAATTTTCAAAGCTGACCGCTTTCAGCCCGCTGATGTAATACTGGTACGTCGCGTCGGCAGTATGTTCGCGGCAATAGGCTTTGGCCGCGTCCAGTACGTCGTTGAATGAATCCATGGATACTCCCCACTTTTGTGTTAGTCAAGGCAATGCACTGCCGCCCCGCAGGCTGCCGCCCAATTTTTGCAAACAAAACACAAGCCGCCCCCCATTACAATAAAGTAAGAGCGCCGCATCGTTCCACAAAATTCCGGCTGCATCCGGCAGGGTATTGCTGCACGGCCTAAAATTCTTGGGCAGGCGGGCGGAGCATGCAGCAGCCGGCGGCTGCGGGGAAGATGTTGCCTTTCCCGGTCCGCCAAAACCGCTGTGTCAACCCGCGGAAAGCAGGCCCGAAAGCCCGCTCTGCCGATTTTTAGACACAGAGATACAGATATAGTATAGCATAAATTTACCCCCAATACAATTATAATAGGGTACAATTTTCCACGATATGGGCAATAAAAGTTGAAAATGTGGCAAAAAATGCAGGTTTTGAACCAACATTCCACCAAATCCACATCTCACAGCGGGCTCGTTTGCATCTATTTGTCCGCTGGGCCCGCCCGCGCAGAGCGCAAAATCCAATCCTTCGCGCCTGGCATTGGATCGCCGCGTGGATTTTTTCGCGGTTTGCTATTGACAAACTTGCCGTCCTTGCGCTATAATCAAAGTCTGCAAGGCTGCCCCTGTATCTACGGGCATTTGCCAAGCGTAAATCGCCAAAAAATGCCCAGTATTGGGGAAACTTTGAAGGAGGGAATACGAAATGAAGCAGACTTTCCAGCCGAAGAAGCGTCAGCGCAGCCGCGTTCATGGCTTTTTGAAGCGCATGGCTTCTAAGAACGGCCGTAAGGTGCTGGCCCGCCGCCGTGCTAAGGGCCGCAAGAACCTGACCGTCTGATTTTTCAGGCACAGGTTTCGCAAACACATGCAAACAAAGGCTGCTGATTTCTTGTCAGCGGCCTTTTTTGCTAGGATGTACTGGAAAAAAGCCAAAATTTGGAGCATTTTCACAAAGGCAAACCTGTTTTTTCGGCGTTTTGCCTTGGCCTATAACAGTTCCGGTGCACCATCCATTCTCACTCCCTGCACGTATTAAGCCGTGCAGGCCATACAATCCTACCATGCCGGAGGAACCCCGCCATGCGCTATCGAACCCTGACCAAAAATAAGGAATTTTCCCGCATTTATGCCCGCGGCAAAAGCTATGTTCACCCCAATCTGGTGCTGTATGTGGCCAAAAACCGGCTGGGCTATACCCGCATCGGACTGACTGCCACTAAAAAGGTGGGCCATGCCGTGCAGCGCAACCGTGCGCGGCGCATTATGCGCGCAGCACTTTCGGAACACCTCTCGCAAAATATCGGCGGATATGATATAATCTTAGTAGCGCGTGCCCGCACGCCCTACCTGAAAAGCACCCAACTGAGCAAAACACTGGCGGGCCTGATGCGCAAAGCTGGCCTGCCGGATAAAGCTGCCGCGGTGCCGCAGCAGCCCGCGGCCAAACCGCAGTTGAACGGTGCACCGGAGTGATCAGCCGGGTGCTGATTGCCCTGGTGCGCGGCTACCAGAAGGTCATTAGTCCGCTGCTGGGGCATAACTGCCGGTTTACCCCAACCTGCAGCCAGTATATGATCCAGGCTATCCAGGTGCATGGCCCGGCCAAAGGCCTGCTGCTGGGCCTGTGGCGCATTCTGCGCTGCAACCCCTTTGGCAAGTACGGCTATGACCCCGTGCCGGAAAAGGGGCGCTGGATGAACCCAGAGCGGAAGCTGTTCAGAGAAAAGCGATAAGGCTGAATTAAACTAAATCAAAAAAGAATAAAGGCAATACCGCATAATTCTAAGTGCCGATACGGCGAGCGAGGTGCGGCA
>ERZ772886.3307-NODE-3307-length-11851-cov-7.206850_pt1 | contig 11851 bp, 7 predicted proteins | sample MGYA00512128_ERZ772886 | MGnify/ENA primary metagenome ERZ772886 (study PRJEB29015, sample SAMEA2737698) | human gut metagenome | biome: human gut; feature: human-associated habitat; material: faeces | place: China | collected 2012 ... | reverse complement strand
GGCTGGAAATTCGCCCAGTACGAGATGAAGGGCGTGCCCCTGCGCGTAGAGATCGGCCCCAAGGACATGGAGAAGGGCCAGTGCTGCATCGCCCGCCGCGATACCGGCGAAAAGACCTTTGTACCCCTGACGGAGCTGGAGAGCGCCGTGCAGAAGCTGCTGCAGGATGTCCACGACAACCTGTACGCCATGGCAGCCAAGAATCTGGAGGACAACACCTTCGACATGACCTCCTGGGAGGAGGTCAAGGAGATGGCCCAGGGCAAGGGCGGCTTCGCCCGTACCAAGTGGTGCGGCAGCCTGGAGTGCGAGCTGGCCATGAAGGAGAAGGCCGGCGTGTCCAGCCGCTGCATGCCGCTGAAGCAGTCCGGTACCACCGGCAAATGCGTGGTGTGCGGCAAGGAATGCACCACCGACATCTACTGGGGCGTGGCGTATTAAAAGAAGAATAAAAAGAGAGGTGACGCTCCGCGTCACCTCTCTTTCTATTCGAATGCAAGCGCCGTGTGGTCGCAGATCTCCTGTATCTTCGCCTGCAGGCGTTTCAGATCCTCGAAGGTCTCCGGCTTTTTCCGGGGATCGCGCAGCAGCGCGGCGGGGTGATACAGCGCCATCATCTGAATGCCGTTCTTCTCGAAGAACTGCCCGTGCTCCTGGGTGATTTTGAAGTCCTCCTTGATGATCTCCATGGCGCTGATGCGGCCCAGGCACACGATGATCTTGGGCTTCATCAATGCCAGCTGCCGCGCAAGATACCCATGGCAGGCGTCCTTCTCCGTGTTCAGCGGGTCGCGGTTCTGGGGCGGGCGGCACTTGACGGAGTTGGTGATGTAGATGCGGCTGCGGTCCAACCCGATCATAGCCAGCATGTCGTCCAGCAGCTTGCCGGCACGACCTACAAAGGGCTCGCCCTGTGCGTCCTCATTGGCCCCGGGCGCCTCGCCGATAAACAGCACCTCCGCGTCCTCGGCGCCTACGCCAAACACCACGTTGGTCCGCGTGGCCGCCAGTGTGCAGGCCTGACAGCGGAGACATTCCTCTTTCAGCGCTTCCCATTCCGTCATCTGTCGTTCCTCCCTGTATCGTTCCCGCCGCCGCCGCGCACACTAAGGCATATCCGCAGGGGAGGGGGTATCTCATGTTTTTCTATACGTTCTGGCTGTTTCTGCTGTACAGCTTCGGGGGCTATCTGCTGGAGAAGCTGTACGCCTGGGCGCGGCGGTCGTCCCACCGCGTCCGCAAGTGTTTTCTGCTGCTGCCGCTGTGTCCGGTGTACGGCCTGGCTTTGCTGGCGGTGCTGGCTCTGCCGCCGGATATGACCGGCAGCTTCTGGCGTCTGGCTTTGTACGGCGGCCTGACGGCCACGGCGGTGGAGTACGCCGTCCACTTCCTCTATGAGCGGCTGCTGGGTGTGCTGTTCTGGGATTACAGCAGCACCAAGATGGACCTGAACCGGCGGGTCTGTATGCCGTTTGCCCTGCTGTGGGGGCTGCTGACGGCACTGACGGTGCAGTACGTCCACCCGTGGATCGCGCTGGCGGCATCGGAGATGCCTGCACCCGTCACCTACGGCGCGCTGCTGCTGTTCATTGCGGACGGCTTCCTGTCGGCGCGGGTGCTGCGGCGCGGCGGGAACGTGGACCTGATGTCCCTGCCCCGCCTGATCCGCGCACTGTCACATTAGAGCTTGGCGGTGAGCCACAGGCCGATGTCGCGGAAGATCTCCCGCTGCCAGCCTTTTTCGTTGAGGATCTCGTGACGCAGACCGGGATACAGCTTCAGCGTGCAGTCCTGCATACCGGCGCGGAGGAACTCCTGATACGTCCGGCGGACACCGGCGCCGTTGGCGCCCACGGGGTCCTTGTCGCCGGCGATGAACAGCACCGGCGTCTGGGCGTCCATCCGCCGCAGATTGCTGAGCCGCTGGTTGAACCGGATGCCCAGCAGCATCTGGCGGAACAGCCCCACCGTGGCGTCCGCGCCGCACAGGGGATCGGCCATGTAGGCGTCCACGTTGTCGGTGTCAGCGGACAGCCAGTCGCAGCTGGTGCGGTTGGGGGCGAACTGCTTGTTGTACGCGCCGAAGGCCAGCTGCGTTACCAGGTCGCTGGTGCCGCTCTCGCCCACTACGGCGGCTGTGGCTCTGGCCACCGCCAGCCCGCCGGCAACGACGGCCTTGGGCTGCCAGCCGGTGCCCATGATGATGGCGGCCTTCACCGTGCCGGGGTAGCGGATGAGGTAGGTGCGGGTCAGGAACGAGCCCATGCTGTGACCCATAATGCACAGGGGCACGTCGGGATACCACAGCCGGATGCGCTGGTGCAGCACGTAGATGTCGTCCACCACGGTGTGCCACGTGTTGCCCTCCCCAAAGTAGACGGGGGTGCCGCCCTCCGGAAGGGAGCGGCCGTGACCCAGATGGTCGTGGCCCACCACGGCGATGCCCAACTCGTTGAGATAGCGGGCGAAGGCGTCATAGCGGGCGATGTGCTCCGCCACACCGTGACAGATCTGCAGCACGGCGCGGACGCTGCGGCCCTCCGGCTCCCAGCGCATGCCGTGGAGCTGCGTTTTCCCATCGGTGGACAGGAAAGTGAATCCGGTGATATTCGTCATGGAAATCCCGCTCCCTTCGTGGTATAATCCATAAATAAGCTGATGTGGTCATAGTGTACCACAGAAAAATGAAAAAGAAAAGAGGAGAAGCCATGTCCGATCACATCCTGGCGCTGGATCAGGGGACCACCAGCTCCCGGGCCATCGTTTTCGACCGGCAGGGCCGCATCGCGGCCATGTCGCAGCACGCCTTTTCCCAACACTATCCCCAGGACGGCTGGGTAGAGCACGACCCCATGGAGATCTGGGAGACGGAGCGTCTGGCCGCAGCAGAGGCTATCGCGGGCTTTCCGGAGGGAAGTATTGCCGGTATCGGCGTTACCAACCAGCGGGAGACCACCATCCTCTGGGACAAGGCCACGGGCCAGCCGGTATACAACGCCATCGTCTGGCAGTGCCGCCGGACGGCGGAGCTGTGCGAGGACCTGAAGCGGCAGGGGCTGGACGAGCGCATCCAGTCTGCCACGGGCCTGCTGATCGACGCCTATTTCTCCGGCAGCAAGATCCGCTGGATACTGGACAACGTCCCGGGCGTCCGCCAGCGGGCGGAGCGGGGGGAGGTGCTGTTCGGCACGGTGGAGACCTGGCTCATCTGGCAGCTCACCGGCCGGCACGTTACAGATTACTCCAACGCCAGCCGCACCATGCTCTTTGACATCCACCGCCTGTGCTGGGACGAGGAGCTTTGCGGCATATTGGGTGTGCCCATGGCCATGCTGCCCCAGCCGGTGCCCAACTGCATGATATACGGCACGGTGCGCCCCGGTATCGAGGGGTTGGAGAAGCTGGCGGGAGTGCCGGTTTGCGGCGCCGCCGGCGATCAGCAGGCCGCTCTGTTCGGCCAGACCTGCTTCGCCCCCGGCGAAGCCAAAAATACATACGGCACCGGCTGCTTCACCCTGATGAACGTGGGCGATACGCCGGTGCGCAGCCGCGCGGGCCTTGTGACCTCCGTGGCGTGGCAGGTGGGCGGCAAGACCACCTACGCTCTGGAGGGCAGCGTCTTTAACGGAGGCAGCACCATCCAGTGGCTGCGGGACGAGCTGCGCATCATCAGCTCCGCGCCGGAGATCAACAGGCTGGCGGCCTCGGTGCCGGACAGCGGCGGCGTGGTGGTGGTACCGGCCTTCACGGGGCTGGGCGCGCCCTATTGGGACATGTACGCCCGCGGCGCGGTGCTGGGCATCACCCGCGGTACCGATCGGGGCCATCTGGCCCGTGCCGTGCTGGAGTGCATCGCCTATCAGGTCACGGACCTGATGCTGGCCATGCGGCAGGACGCCGGCTGCGACATCACCGCCCTGCGGGTGGACGGCGGGGCCAGCGTGTCGGACATTCTCATGCAGCTGCAGGCGGACCTGCTGCGCATCCCCGTGGACCGGCCGGAGATGGTGGAGACCACCGCCTTCGGTGCGGCGGCTCTGGCGGGGCTCAGCTGCGGCGTGTGGAGCGGCCTGGAGGAGCTGACCCGCCTGCGCCGGAGCCAGCGGGTGTTCCTGCCCACGCGGCCCCAGGCGGACTGCGACCGGGACTACCGCCTGTGGAAGCGGGCCGTGTCCCGCGCATCCGACTGGATTGAGCATTGACAAACCTACCGCGTTGGTGTATACTTATCATGATTAATCAGATTCTGAAAGGAGATCATTGCTATGCCGTTTTCTGAAGACCTGACCAAAAAGGCGCAGCAGGTAGCCGGCGCCGCTGCCGAGAAGGCCAAGGACCTGGCCGGAACCGCCACCGAAATGGCCAAAGCCGCCATCGACACCGCCAAGATGAACATGGAGATTCTCTCCGAGCAGCGTGAGATCGAGAAGAACTATCGCGCCATCGGCGAGTGGTTTGTCTCCGAGTTCCAGGGCGAGGTGCCCGATGCCGTGAAGGATGTGGTGGCCGCCGTCAACGCCTCCAAGGAGAAGATCGCCCAGCTGGAGGCCTCCAAGAAGAAGGAGACCGCCCAGGAGGCCGAGCCTGTGGAGGAATCCGACGACGCCAAGACCTGCTCCGTCTGCGGCACCGTGTCCGACAGCAACTTCTGCCCCCACTGCGGCGCCCCCATGGGCAAGTAAGCGAAGGCAAGCTGCCGAAAAGACGTATCCTCAAAAGGCTGTGTATCAAAAAGCCGGACGCGAATGCGTCCGGCTTTTTCAGCGTGTCAAAAAGGGCGCCGCCTTTAACGCACCTCGATGGCTCCCACCGGGCAGCTGTCCGCCGCCTCCTGGGCCGCCAGGCGGCATTCCTCCGGCACTGGGCCGCTGATGGCCCGGGCGGGCTCCCCGGGCTCCAGGGTGAACACGTCCGGGCACACCGCCGGACACAATCCGCACTGGATACACGTTTTTGCATGGACCATAGCCTGCATGATTTCCCCGCTCCTTTCCGATGATTTGCCTGTAGTATGCCCCGAAGCGCCGGAATTCATGCCGCCTGCCTTGCCCGGGGCAACAAATCATGCTATACTGACACGTATATGCATATAAGGGAGTGTATTTCCATGTCTGATACCATCGCCGCCATTGCCACCGCCCCGGGCCCGTCGGCTATCGGGGTGGTGCGCCTGTCCGGGCCGGGGACCCGGTCCGCCCTGGACCGGGTGTTCCGCCCGAAAAACGGCCGTCCCATGTCCCGGCAGGAGCCCCGCCGCCTGGTGCTGGGAGACGTGCTGGATCGAGAGGGCCGGGTCATCGACAGCGCCCTGGCGGTGCTGTTTCCCGGCCCCGGCAGCTACACCGGCCAGGACTGCGGCGAGCTCCAGTGTCACGGCAGCCCGGTGGTGCTGGATGCGGCGCTGGACGCCCTGTTTGCCGCCGGAGCCCGCCAGGCCCAGGGCGGCGAGTTCACCCGCCGGGCGTTTCTCAACGGGCGGATGGATTTGCTCCAGGCGGAGGCCGTGGCGGACCTCATCGACGCCGAAACGGCCCAGGCGGCCCACAACGCCGTGGGCCAGCTGGAGGGTGCCCTCAGCCGCACCGTCACGGAGATCTACGACGGCCTCATGGCCATCGTCTCCCGGTTTTACGCCGTGGTGGACTATCCCGACGAGGACATCGGCGACCTCCAGCGGGAGGACATGCTGGATACCCTCCGCCGGTCGGAGGACCGGCTGGAGGAGCTGCTGGCCACGTTTTCCCGGGGAAAGCTGCTGAAGCTGGGGGTTCCCACGGTGATCCTGGGCCGCCCCAACGTGGGCAAGTCCTCCCTGCTCAACGCCCTGCTGGGCTATGACCGGGCGATTGTTACCGACGTGGCGGGCACCACCCGGGACACGGTGGAGGAGAAGGTCCGGGTGGGCCATGTGCTGCTGCGCCTGTGCGACACGGCGGGCATCCGCGACACGGCGGACGCCGTGGAAAAAATCGGCGTGGACCGGGCCCGGGCCGCCGCCCGGCAGGCGTCTCTGGCCCTGCTGGTGCTGGACGGCTCCCGGCCCCTGACGGAGGCCGACCGGGAGGCCATGGCCCTGGCCCGCCAGGTGCCCAACCTGCTGGTGGCGTTGAACAAGGCAGACCTGCCCCGGGCGGTGGACATCGGCCGTCTGGCCGACGATTTCGACAATGTGGTGTCCCTGTCCGCCCGCAGCGGTCAGGGCGTAGACGTTTTGTGCGATGCCATCCAGGCTCTGTACCCCGCCGGGGAGGGCCGCCCGGGGGAGCTGCTGACCAATGCCCGCCAGGCCGACGCCGTGTCCCGGGCACTGGCTGCCGTGCGCAGCGCCCGGGGAGCGCTGCGCACCGGCATGACCCCCGACGTGGTGCTCACCGACGCAGAGACAGCCCTGGAGGCTCTGGGGGAGCTCAACGGAAAGCACATCCGGGACGACCTGATCCAGACGATTTTCTCCCGCTTCTGCGTGGGAAAATGAGCCCGGAGGGAACGCTGTTTTCCGTCCCGGCCTGTCCCGCCTCCGTCCCGGGACAAAACCCGGCCTTTCCCGGGACAAACCGCAGATAATCGGGACGGCCATGACGGACCGCCCGATCCGGTGCTGCGGCCTCCCACAGCGCCGGATTGAGCGCAGACGGCTTGCAATTTTCAACAGGCCGTGCTATACTGGTTCCATTGGAACATCCGGGGGAGTTTTTTGCCCGGCACCGAAAAAGAGCATAGAGGATCGGACGGTCTGTCCCGCACGGGCGGGACAGGCGGAATGGGGTGAAAATCCCCGCGAGTGGGTCACTGTGAAGCCGGCTTGGGCCGGATAAGTCAGATACGCTGGCCGCCCGATCCGGCACCTGCCGTCACCGGGTTTGCCGCGCCGATCCTGCTTATAGGAGGGCCCGCACCCGCACTGCCGCGGCAGTGCGGGCTCTTTTTTTGCTGCGGGAAGGGAAGCTCTGCCGGGAAAAAACAAAATTTTAAGAAAGGGAAGAAATTATGAAGAAAAGAATTCTCTCCATGCTGCTGGCGCTGATCATGGTTCTGGGCCTGATCCCTGTCAACGCCTTCGCGGCAGGCAAAACCGTCTCCCAGTATTTTGACGGGCTGCCTGTGACTGCGGACCCGGGCACCGGCACCACGGCCTGGAAGGTCGGCAGCAAGGATGGCCAGGAGGTCCTGCTTTCCGGCAGCGCCGGAAAGAGCTATTCCACCAGCACCCTGACCCTGACCTTTACGGAGGACAGCCACCTGTCCTTTGCGTACAAGGTCTCCTCCGAGGCCAGGTACGACAAGTGCACCATCCGGCTGGGCGACAAGATTCTCGTCGACGGCGAGAGCGGTGAACAGGACTGGAAGGGCCTGGAGGTGGACGCCAAAAAGGGCGACAAGCTCACCGTGGAATACAAGAAGGACAGCAGCGGCGACAAAAATGACGACTGCGTCTATCTGCGGGGCTTCTCCGCCGGTGAGGCCCTGGTGGTAACCTTCCACGCCAACAACGGCACGGAGGACACCGCCACCCAGAAGATCTTCGGCGGCAAGGGGACCCTGATGGCCAACCCCTTCGCCTGCGCCGGCAAGGTCTTTGCCGGCTGGGCTGCCGCCCCCGACGGAACCGTGCAGTATGAAGACGGCGCGGCCATCACCCTGGACAAGGCTCTGGACCTGTACGCCGTGTGGGCCGATGCCTATACCGTGACCCTGAAAAACGGCCAGGACGTCTATGCAACCATCCTGGTGCCCCAGAACACGGCCATTGGCGGCCGTCTGCCCGCAGATCCCGCCAAGAAGGGCTATACCTTCGGCGGCTGGTTCAGCGGCGAGACGCAGCTGACGGAGGAGACCGTCATCACCGGGGACGTGACCTATGAGGCCCGGTGGACGCCCATCACCTATACCATTGCCTTCGCCGCCAACGGCGGCCAGGGGCAGATGGACGCCGTGACGGCTGCCTATGACCAGGAGCTGACCCTGCCCAAGAACACCTTCACCTACGCGGGATACAGCTTCCTGGGCTGGGGCAAGTACAATACCTCCTCCTCTGCCAGTTATGCCGACGGGGAGACGGTGAAGAACCTGGCTGACCAGCAGGACAAGACCGTCACCCTGTACGCCGTGTGGCGCGGCCTGCCGGTGAAGGTGACCCTGCACCTGAACTATGACGGCGCGGAGGACATCACCCGCACCGGCGTGGTGGGCAGCAACTATAACTATATCCTGGACGCCGACGGCCGGGTAAAGTTCAGCACCGTGGAGGACCCCCAGCGCACCGGCTATATCTTCGACGGCTGGTACGATGCGGCGGAGGGCGGCAGCGAGATCGCCCTGTCCTATAAGCTCACAGCGGAGGACGCCGAAAACGGCTTCCATATGTACGCCCACTGGACCAAAGGCATCACCGTCCACTTCGACGGCAACGGCTACAAGCAGTCTCTGGCGGACAAGACCGTCACCCCGGACAAGGTCTATTCCAGCCTGCCCTATCTCAGCAAGAGCTACTATCCTGACAACAAGGCCCTGGACGGCTGGTATGTGAAAAACGCCGACGGCTCCTTCGGCGAGGCCGTTACCAAGGACACCGTGTTCACCGGCGACCAGGTGACCCTGATCGCCAAGTGGCGCGACTATCAGTACATCATTAAGTACAACGTCAAGTATTCCGACAAGAGCACCACCACCGGCACCATGGCCGATCAGACCGCGCCCTTCGGCCAGGATGTGACCCTGACCCGCTGCGGCTTCAGCCGGGAGGGCTATGAGTTCGCCGGCTGGGCTGAGAGCTCCTACGGCACCGAGGTGAAGTACCTGGACGGCGCCGTCATCAACCGCCCCTTTGAGGAGGGCGACTATTGGGACGACGGCAGCGAGGACGGCGAGACGTATAACCTCTATGCCATCTGGACGGAGAACAAGTCCCCCGAGCAGAAGGAGGCCGAGGAAAAGCTGGCCGCCGCCGAGGAAGCCATCTCCGGCACCTATAACCCCAAGTACGGCACCGATACCAACGCTCTGACCATGATCCGGGCCAAGCTGACGGCAGCCGGCATCACGGACATCACCGTCGCCATGAAGGAGGCCGCCTACAGCAGCTGGAACTATGTGGGCATCGCTGCCGACGGCACCATCCAGTATAAGTGGAATGAGAAGGGCTCTACCCCTGCCGCCTCCGGCACCGTGCGCCCCACCCTGGTGCTGACATACAAGGACACCGCCTATACCAAGGACAGTGACCAGTGCCTGTTCAACATTCCTCTGGACGAGGAGAAGGCCATGGCCGCTCTGAAAACCGTGGCGGACCGCATCACCCCGCCTGAGACGGTGGAGAGCGCCTCCGACCTGACCAGCCTGCCCAAGTATCCCCTGAAGGCCGGCGTGGACGAGGGCACCGTGGACTACAATGACGGCGGCAGCCAGGAGCTGTGGACCACCGCCTCCTGGACCTCCGGCAACAGGGCCATCCTGTCTGTTACGGAGTCCAACTCCGCCATCTTTGCCCCCTACAAGGCCACCGTCACCATGCCCAGGAATGACACCACCGTCACGCTGACCCTGAAGCTGGTGTACAACGGCCGGGAGGACCTGACCGTTACCAAGGTCTATACCATCCTCTTTAAGGGCACCGACAGCCCCCGGCCCGTGGATTATCAGGCCTTGCTGGAGACTACCCTGCGGGAGACCGGCCTGACCAATCCCCGCAACGGCGCGGCCATCAACACCGGCAGCGTCACCTCGGATATCCAGTTCCCCACCACCACTGATTTCCGCACCTATGCAGCCCGGGACTATCACCAGGATTTCGACGGCAAGTATACCCCCATTCTGCTGTGCACCAGCGATGAGAATGTGGTGGTGTCCGCCGATCCCACCATGGTCAATGTGGCCCGGATGCTGACGTATCAGCCGCTGCCCGGCCAGGGAGCCAAGACCGTCACCGTCACGGTGAAGATTCTGGACCGCCCCAGCGGCTCCGGCAGGGATTACGGCTCTATGCCGGTGCTGGCCAGCAAGGACATCGTCCTCACCGTTCAGCCCATGCAGCAGAGCGATCTGGACGCCGCCTTTGCCTTTATGAAGAAGGTGTGCACCGAGGACGTGTACTGGGAGGGCATCCGCAGCGCCAACACGGACCGCGGCAATGTCACCGGCAATATGCAGTCCTTCATCGAGATCGTCCCCGACGGCGACGGCTACCGGTTCATCCGGAACATGAACGACTACAACATGTGCGGCGTCAAGGCCGACGATATCCCCGGCTGGTACGCGGCCCAGAAGTACCGCTGCTTCCGCTCCAGCAACAGCTCCGTGGTGGCCCACGAGACCCTGCTGGTGACCCAGCCCCAGTACAACACCCGCGTCACCATCGACAGCGTCCTGACCTACACGGAATACGCCAAGTATTACGAAAAGTTCCGGAATGACCCCGCCTATGCGGAGTTTGCCAAGTTCTATCAGCAGCCCATCTCCACCACTGTCACCGTTGCCGGACGGGACGGCGAGGATCCCAGTCTCCTGCCCTTCGACGTGACACTGAACGTGGAAGGCAGCAGTATAGAGCCTGCGTTCCAGAATCTGACCGGGGCCAGCTATCGCTGCGCCAGGACCGACAACCGCACTGCGGCAGACGTGCTGTTTGCGCTGCTGAGCCAGAATAAGTACGACTATCAGGGCAGCGGCTATTATGTTACCGGCATCACCGATCCCAACGGCGTGACCCTGTCCTCCGGCGACAAGCGCTTCGGCAGCTGGTCCGGGTGGCTGTTCACCGTAAACGGGGAGATGCCCATTCTGCGCTATGAAAACGGCGAGCCCATCTATGCCACTCTGGACAGCTACTATGTGAAGAAGGACGATGTGATCCGTCTGTACTATGTGGCCTGCCCCACCGCCGACGGACATCACATCTGGAATGACGGCGAGGTCACCAAGGCGGCTGCCTGCACCGAGGACGGTGAGATGACCTACACCTGCACCATGTGCGGCGACCAGAAGACGGAGATCATCCCCGCCACCGGCCACGACTGGGGCCAGCCCGTGTGGAGCTGGAACGGAGTGGAGAGCGCCGCTGCGACCTTCATCTGCACCAATGATTCCTCTCACGTTGAGGTGGAGAACGCCGTGATCACCAACGAGATCACCACGCCTGCCACCTGCACCACGGACGGTGTCCGCACCTACACGGCTGCTGTGACCTTTGAGCAAAAGACCTATACCGCCGTCAAGACGGAGGTGATCCCCGCCACCGGCCACGATACCCAGGTTGTGGGCGCTATGGCTGCTACCTGCACCCAGGACGGCTATACCGGCGATGAGGTCTGCAAGATCTGCGGCGAGACCGTGAAGAAGGGCGAGACCATCCCCGCTACCGGCCACGATACCCAGGTCGTGGGCGCTGTGGCTGCTACCTGCACCCAGGACGGCTACACCGGCGATGAGGTCTGCAAGACCTGCGGCAAGACCGTGAAGAAGGGTGAGGTCATCCCCGCTACCGGCCACGATACCCAGGTTGTGGGCGCTGTGGCTGCTACCTGCACCCAGGACGGCTACACCGGCGATGAGGTGTGCAAGACCTGCGGCGAGACCGTGAAGAAGGGCGAGGTCATCCCCGCCACCGGCCACGACACCCAGCTGGTGGGTGCCAAGCCCGCCACCTGCACCCAGGACGGCTATACCGGCGATGAGGTCTGCAAGACCTGCGGCGTCACCGTGAAGAAGGGCGAGGTCATCCCCGCCACCGGCCACGATACCGAGATCGTTGGTGCCAAGGATGCCACCTGCACCGAGGACGGCTACACCGGCGATGAGGTCTGCAAGACCTGCGGCGAGACCGTGAAGAAGGGCGAGGTCATCCCCGCCACCGGCC
>ERZ772886.3305-NODE-3305-length-11863-cov-9.735603_pt1 | contig 11863 bp, 6 predicted proteins | sample MGYA00512128_ERZ772886 | MGnify/ENA primary metagenome ERZ772886 (study PRJEB29015, sample SAMEA2737698) | human gut metagenome | biome: human gut; feature: human-associated habitat; material: faeces | place: China | collected 2012 ... | reverse complement strand
AGCCGCCCTCGACGATGCTGGTGGCGGAGACGAGCGTGAGCTTCGCGTTCTTCTGAAGATCGGGGATCGTGGTCACGCCGCAGTTGCACATGGTGGATTTGACCTTATAAAGGCTACGCGCGACATTATCCTGCAAAGAGCCTGCGTAGGTGACATAGGAATCCACGCCCTCCTCAAAGGCAAGACCCGTATTGCCGCCGAGGTCGTAGCGCTGCCAGTTGCGCGCGCGGTTCGAGCCCTCGCCCCAGTATTCCTTGACATACACGCCGTTGACAAGGAGCTTATTCGTGGGCGATTCGTCAAAGCGGGCGAAGTAGCGGCCGAGCATCAGAAAGTCCGCGCCCATGGCGAGGGCGAGCGTCATGTGATAGTCGTGGACGATGCCGCCGTCGGAGCAGATGGGAACATAGACGCCCGTTTCGCGGAAATATTCGTCGCGCGCGGCGGAGACCTCAATGAGAGAGGTCGCCTGACCGCGGCCGATGCCCTTGGTCTCGCGCGTGATGCAGATGGAACCGCCGCCGATGCCGACCTTGACAAAGTCTGCGCCGCACTCGGCGAGGAAGCGGAAGCCGTCGCGGTCGACCACATTGCCCGCGCCGATCTTCACGGTATTGCCGTAGTTCTCACGCACGAAGTCAATGACCTTCTTCTGCCAGACAGAGTAGCCCTCGGACGAGTCAATGCAGAGAATATCCGCGCCCGCCTCAACGAGCGCGGGGATGCGCTTGTGGTAGTCGCGGGAGTTGATGCCCGCGCCGACCAGATAGCGCTTCTGCGCGTCCTGGAGGGCGAGGGGGTGCTCCTTGTGCTCGGCGTAGTCCTTGCGGAAAACGAAGTAGCGCAGGCAGTCGTTCTCATCCACAATGGGCAGGGCGTTGAGCTTGTGCTCCCAAATGATGTCGTTGGCCTCCTTGAGCGTGGTGGAGGAGGGAGCAGTGATGAGCTTTTCGCGCGGCGTCATAAAATCGCGCACCTTGAGGTCTGTGCTCATGCGGCTGACGCGGTAGTCACGGCTCGTGACGATGCCGAGGAGTTTCCCGTTGGGCATGGCGTCCTCAGTGATGGCGACGGTGGAGAAGCCGTTTTTCTCCTTGAGCGCGAGCACATCGGCCAGCGTGTGCTCAGGCGTGAGATTCGAGGCGCTGACGACGAAGCCCGCCTTGCTGCTCTTCACGCGGCGCACCATCTCCGCCTCGCTTTCGATGGACTGCGAGCCGAAGATGAACGAAAGCCCGCCCTCCTTGGCAAGCGCGACGGCGAGCGTGTCGTTCGACACCGACTGCATGATCGCCGAGACCATCGGGATATTCAGGCTGATGGGGCAGTCCTCCTGCCCCTTGCGGTATTTGACCAGCGGCGTTTTGAGCGAAACGCGGTCGGGCACGCACTCCTCCGAGGTGTAGCCCGGTACGAGCAGATACTCGCTGAAGGTATGAGACGGATCGGGATAGTAATAGGCCATGACTTGCCCTCCTATTTTTTGAAGTAACGCACCGCCGAGGCGAACAGGTGCATATCGTAAGTCCCCGGCACGTTTCGGTAAAGCGCGGGGCCGATGCGCTCGCTGTGCCCCATTTTGCCAAACACCCGCCCGTCGGGGGAGGTGATGCCCTCGATGGCGCAGACGGAGCCGTTGGGATTGAAAGCAGTATCCATTGTAGCATATCCGTCAAGGCCTGCATACTGCGTGGCAATCTGGCCGTTTGCGGCAAGCTGTTCGATCAGCTCCTGCGAGGCGAGAAAACGCCCCTCGCCGTGCGAAATGGGAACAGTGTAAATATCTCCCACCTCTGTTCCCGCAAGCCACGGAGATCGCGTCGAGCACACGCGCGTGCGCACGAGCTTGGACTGGTGGCGGCCGATGACATTGTAGGTGAGTGTCGGGAAGGACTCGTCGGCATCCATGATCCTTCCGTAGGGCACGAGGCCGAGCTTGATGAGCGCCTGGAAGCCGTTGCAGATGCCGAGCATCAAGCCGTCGCGCTGCTCGAGCAGCGCCGTCACCTGCTCGCGGACGGCGGCGTTGCGGAAAAACGCGGTGATGAGCTTGGCGCTGCCGTCCGGCTCGTCGCCGCCGGAGAAGCCGCCGGGAATGACGATCATCTGTGCGGTCCTGACGGCAGCGGCAAAGCGCTCGACGCTGTCTGCGACATCGGCGCTCGTGAGGTTGCGGACGATGAATTGCTCGGCGTCCGCGCCTGCCTCCGAAAGCGCGCGCTGCGTGTCGTACTCGCAGTTCGTGCCGGGGAAAACGGGGATGAGCGCCTTCGGACGCACCTGCTTGACGGCGGGGGCGACGCGCGTCTTCGTTTCATGGGAAAAGCTCTCGACCGTGCCGCTGTCCCGCGTCTTTGTCGGGTAGACGGCTTCGAGCACGGCGTCGTTCAGCGCGGCAAGCTCTTCGATGGAGGCACTGTCCGCGCCGAGGGCAACGGCCTTTTCCGCTGTGGTGACGCCGATGCGCACGGCGTCGGAGACTTCATCGCTCAGCTCGGCGACAATCGCGCCTGGCATGGGGGCGAACCAGTCAAGCACCGTATTTTCCGCGGCGAAGCCGATCTCGTTGCCGAAGGACATCTTCATCACCGCCTCGGCAAGGCCGTTTTCGACCGCCCACGCACTCACGACCTTGCCCGCGCGCGCAAGCGCGGTGAAACGCTCCCACGCGGCGGTCTGCTGCTCGGGCGTTTTGCCTGCGAAGAGGTAGACGCCGTGGCCCACCGCCTTCAGGTCGGTCGTCAGCAGCTCGCCTTCGAGCAGCGGCGCGATGGCGAAGGAGATGAGCGTCGGCGGCACATCGCGGTCAAGAAAGCTGCCGGACATGGAGTCCTTGCCGCCGATGGCGGCGGCGCTCAGCTCCAACTGCGCGTCCAGCGCGCCGAGCAGCGCCGCGAAGGGCTTGCCCCAACGCGCGGGCTCATTGCGGAGCTTTTCAAAAAATTCTTGCAGGGAAAGATATGCCTTATGATAGTCTGCGCCTGCGGCGACGAGCTTGGCGACCGAGGTATAGACCGCGTCGTGCGCACCGCGATAGGGGTCGGCGCTCAGCGCGTCGGGGTCGCAGCCCCAGGCCATCACGCTGCCCTGCGCGGTCTTCTCGCCGGGGAGGACGGGCAGGAGCGCCGCCATCGCCTGCGCGGGGCTGCGCTGCGTCCTGCCGCCAAAGGGCATGAGGAGCGTCCCCGCGCCGACGGTGGAGTCGAAGCGCTCGACAAGGCCGCGGCGGGACGCGCTCTTGAGGCTGCCCGCCATGCCGCGCAGCGTTTGAGCTGCGGCGGGAGCGGCACATTCCCTCGCGGGGACGGCGACGGAGGCGTGCTTCGTCGCGCCGTTGGTGTCGAGGAAGGCGCGGGAGAGGTCGGCGATCGTCTGTCCGCGCCAGCGCATGACCATGCGGGGGCTTTCGGTCACGACCGCCACGCGGTAGGCCTCTAAGTTTTCCGCCGCGGCAGCGGCGATGAATTTCGCCTCGTTCTCCGGTGCGACGACAACCGCCATGCGCTCCTGCGATTCGGAGATCGCAAGTTCCGTGCCGTCGAGGCCCTCGTACTTCTTGCGCACGGCGTCGAGGTCGATGATGAGTCCGTCCGCCAGCTCGCCGACCGCGACGGACACGCCGCCCGCGCCGAAGTCGTTGCAGCGCTTGATGAGGCGCGTGACCGCGCCGTCGCGGAACAGGCGCTGGATCTTGCGCTCCTCGGGCGCATTGCCCTTTTGCACCTCGCTCGCCATCGTGGAAAGCGATTTCATATCGTGGCTCTTGGAGGAGCCGGTCGCGCCGCCGATGCCGTCGCGCCCCGTGCGCCCGCCGAGCAGGATGACCACATCACCCGGCGCGGGACGCTCGCGCACAACGTTGTCCGCGGGCGCGGCGGCGACGACTGCGCCGCACTCAAGGCGCTTGGCGACATAGCCCTCGTGGTACAGCTCCGCGATATGGCCGGTGGCAAGGCCGATCTGGTTGCCGTAGGAGGAATAGCCCGCCGCGGCGGTCTGCGCGAGCTTGCGCTGCGGGAGCTTGCCTGAAAGCGTTTCGGCAAGCTCCTTTCTCGGGTCACCGCCGCCCGTCACACGCATTGCCTGATGGACATAGGCACGGCCGGAGAGCGGGTCGCGGATGCACCCGCCGATGCAGGTGGCCGCGCCGCCGAAGGGCTCGATCTCGGTGGGATGGTTATGCGTTTCATTCTTGAACATCAAAAGCCAGTCCTGCTCCTTGCCGTTCACCACGGCGGGCACATGAATGGAGCAGGCGTTGATCTCCTCGCTCTCGTCGAGCTCGGGGAGCAGCCCGCGGGCTTTGAGCGTCTTTGTGCCGATGGTCGCAATATCCATAAGCGTCTGCGGGCGCTTGGCAGCCCTCTCCGCGCCGTAGACCTCCTCGCGCGCAGCAAGATAGCGCGCATAGGCACCCTTGACGGCGTCATCGTCGATGCGGATCTCGTCAAGGTGCGTGGAGAAGGTCGTGTGGCGGCAGTGGTCGGACCAGTAGGTGTCGACCACGCGCAGCTCGGTCACGGTGGGGTCGCGGCGCTCGGTCTCGCGGAAATAGTCTTGCAGCGCCTTGAGGTCGGCAATATCCATGGCAAGCCCCATAGAGGAGAGCAGTGCGGAGAGCGCGGCCTCGTCCATGGCGGTGAAGCCCTCGACGGACGAAACGCACTTCGGCTCGGCAAGCTCCTCGGCGAGCGTTTCGGGCTTTTTAAGGCTCGCCTCGCGGCTTTCGACGGGGTTGATGACATAACGCTTGACCGCCTCGACATCGGCATCCGTCAGCATCCCATAGAGCGCGTAGACCTTCGCCGTGCGGATGCGCGGGCGCTCGCCTTGGCTCAGAAGCTGGATGCACTGCGACGCGCTGTCCGCGCGCTGGTCGAACTGACCGGGCAGGGGCTCGACGGCAAAGACCGCGCAGGCGTCCTGCGTGTCCGCCGCGTCGGACACAAGGTCCAGCGGCGGCTCGGAAAATACGCTCCGGCAGGCATTTTCAAAGAGAGGGGCCTCGATCCCCTCTACATCATAGCGGTTCCAGATACGCGCGGCGCGCAGGCCCTGCACGCCGAGAAAATCGCGGCAGTCCGTCAGCAGCGCCTCGCACTCGGGCGCGAGACCTTGCCGCTTTTCCACATAGGTCCGAAATACCATTTTATTCTCTCTCCTCCCGCGCCGCGAGCGCGGCGCTGCCGATGTCGCCGCGGCAGTATTTGTTGGCAAAAGCTACGCCCTCCGCCAGATGGTACGCGTCCTCGACGGCGGCCCTCAGTGTGGGGGCGACGGCGGTGACGCCGAGCACGCGTCCGCCCGCGGTCAGGAGCGTATCGCTGTCCTTTTTCGCGCCCGCGACATAGCAGTGTGCGGCGGCCTCTTCGCTCATTGTGATGGGGAAGCCGCTCTCATACTTTTGGGGGTAGCCCTCGGACGCGAGCACGACACAGCAGGCAGAATCAGTCGAAAATTCCACGCTCACATCCGTGAGCGTACCGTTCGTCGTCGCCTGCATGACGGTGAGCAGGTCGCTTTTGAGCAGCGGCAGCACCGCCTGCGTTTCGGGGTCGCCGAAGCGGCAGTTGTACTCCACGACCTTCGGGCCGCTCTTGGTGAGCATCAGCCCGAAATAGAGGCAGCCGCGGAAGGGGCGGCCCTCGGCGCGCATCGCGCGGATCGTCGGCAGGAAAATATTCTCCATGCACTCCGCCGCAATTTCCTTTGTATAGTACGCGTTCGGCGCGACCGCGCCCATGCCGCCGGTATTGGGGCCTTTGTCACCGTCGAGCGCGCGCTTGTGGTCCATAGAGGAGACCATCGGCACGAGCGTTTCGCCGTCGGTGAAGCTCAGCACCGAGACTTCGGGACCCTCCATATATTCCTCGATGACGACGCGCGCGCCGCTCTGACCGAAGGTCTTATCCTCGATCATCGCGCGCACGGCGGCCTTCGCCTCCTCAACTGTCTGCGCGACGACGACGCCCTTGCCGAGCGCGAGGCCGTCCGCCTTGACGACGATGGGCGCACCCTCGGCGTCGATGTAGGCACAGGCGGAGGGCGCGTCGGTAAAGACGCGGTATTTTGCGGTGGGAATGTTGTATTTTTGCATCAAGTCCTTTGCAAACGCCTTGCTCGCCTCGATGACGGCGGCCTTTTTGTCAGGGCCGAAGCAGGGGATGCCCGCCTCGCTCAGCGCGTCGACCGCGCCGAGGGCGAGGGGGTCGTCGGGCGCGACGACGGCATAATCAATGCCGTGCACCTTGGCAAATTCGACCTGCGCGGGGATGTCCTTCGCGCCGATCTCACTGACGCAGACCGCGTCGGCGGCGATGCCGCCGTTGCCGGGCAGACAGTAAATTTTCTCGACCGCGGGGTTTTCCTTCAGCTTTTTAATGATGGCGTGTTCGCGGCCGCCGCCGCCGATGACCATGAGCTTCATGGAGAAACTCCTCCTTGCTTAATGATGGAACAGGCGCATACCCGTGAACGCCATAGTGATGCCGTATCTGTTTGCCGTCTCGATGACATTGTCGTCGCGGATCGAGCCGCCCGGCTCGACGATGTAGGAAGCGCCGCTCCTGCGCGCGCGCTCGACATTGTCACCGAAGGGGAAAAAGGCGTCCGAGCCGACGGTCACGCCGCGCTGCTGCGCGAGCCAAGCGCGCTTTTCCTCGCCCGTGAGCGCCTCGGGGCGCTCCTGAAAGACGCGCTGCCACGCGCCGTCGGCAAGCACATCGTCGCACTCGTCGGAGAGGTAGACATCGATAGCGTTGTCGCGGTCGGGACGGCGGATGTCGTCCACGAACGAGAGGGCGAGCACCTTCGGATGGCGGCGGAGATACCAGTTGTCCGCCTTCTGTCCCGCAAGTCGGGTGCAGTGGATGCGGCTTTGCTGGCCCGCGCCCACGCCGATGGCTTGACCGTCTTTCACATAGCAGACGGAGTTGGACTGGGTGTATTTGAGCGTGATGAGGGCAAGGAGCATATCGCGCTTTGCGCCCTCGGGCAGGTCTTTATTTTCGGTGACGATGTTCGTGAGCAGGCTCTCATCGATTTTGCAGTCGTTGTGCCCCTGCTCAAAGGTGATGCCGAAAACATCCTTCTGCTCCAGCGGCGCGGGAGTGTAGGCGGGGTCGATCTGCACGATGTTGTATTTGCCGCCCTTTTTCGTCTTTAAGATGGCAAGCGCCTCGTCGCTGTAAGCAGGGGCGATGATGCCGTCGGAAACCTCGTTTTTCAGATACGCGGCGGTGGCGGCGTCGCACTCGTCGGAGAGTGCCGCCCAGTCGCCGTAGGAGCAGAGGCGATCCGCGCCGCGGGCGCGGATGTAGGCACAGGCGATGGGGGAGAGCGCCGTGCCGGGCGCGACGAAATAGACCCTTTTGTCCACCTCGTCGAGCGGCAGGCCGAGCGCCGCGCCCGCGGGGGAGACATGCTTGAAGCTCGCCGCGGCGGGAAGGCCCGTCGCCTCTTTCAATTCGCGCACGAGCTGCCACGAGTTGAAGGCGTCGAGCAGGTTGATGTAGCCGGGCTTGCCGTTGAGAACCGTAAAGGGAAGGGCTGCGCCGTTTTTCATGAAAACGCGCGCGGGCTTCTGGTTGGGGTTGCAGCCGTATTTGAGTTCCAGCTCGTTCATGTCGTCCTCCTCAGTCGCCTGAATTTTTGTTGAACAGCTTCACTTCGCCGTTCACGTTCGCATAAAGGGACACCTTATTGTCCGCGTTGAGCGCCGCCCAGACTTCTTCGGGCGAGGGGACGCTCGCCTCCATCGGCTCGCCCGCAAAGGTGGGCAGGGGGGTTCCGTCCCCCTGATAGGTGCTGATGAAATAGCCCTTGCCCTCGTCGCAGCCTTCGTAGCAGAAGAACTCGCGCAGACAGCGCCCATCCTTACGCTTGAGGATGGACAGCTCGAAGGAGCCGTCCTTGTGCATGATGGCGGAGATGCGCGGCGTCCAGTTCGGCTCGTCCGGCTCGTATTCGCGTGTCATGAGGCCGCGGCGAAAGTCGCCGTGCTGGCAGATGGTGTCGGTCTGGTCGCCGTTCGTCACGACGAGGTCGCGCCCCATCGTGCGCACGGGATGATAGATGATGAGGCTGGGGTCAGAGAGCTTGGCGGGGTCGTGCGCCTCGGTGCGGATGCCGTCCTCTGTCTTGACAAAGACGCGGTTGCGGCTGTTCTCGCTGCGCCCCATGATGAAATAATACACACAGCGGCGTCCGACAAGGATGCCGCGGCCGGGATAAGAGGTCGCCTTTAAAAACTCCAGAAAATCAGTCATTTTTCTGCTCCTTCTCTCTTACGATCTCTGCGCAGACGCGCTCTGCCGCAAGCGGCAGCAACTGCCATTCCGCCTGCTCCATCACACGCCGCTGTATCGTTTCGGGCGTGTCGCTCGGCGCGATCTCCACCGCCTTTTGCAGCAGGATCTCGCCGCCGTCGGGAATTTCGTTGACAAAGTGTACCGTCGCGCCCGTGACCTTCACGCCGCGCGTGAGCGCGGCCTCGTGTACCCTCAAGCCATACATTCCCTTGCCGCAGAAGGCGGGGATCAGGGACGGATGGACATTCAGAATGCGCCGCGGCCACTGCCTCGTGAACGCCGCGCTGAGGATGAACGTAAAGCCTGCGAGGAGAATGAGGTCGATCTCCTGCTCGCGCAGCAGTGCGGAAAGCTCGTTTTCAAACGGCTTCTGCCCGCAGGCGGGCGAGAGCACGCGTGCCGCAACACCCGCGTTTTCCGCCCGCGTGAGCGCATAGGCCCCCGCGCGGGAAGAAACGACCAGCACGATCTCGCCGTGCGGCATTTTTCCGTCGCGCTGCGCGTCGAGCAGCGCCTGCAAATTCGTGCCGCCGCCGGAGACCAGCACGGCGATGCGGGCGCGTGTCAGCATAGCTCCACCTTTTCCTCGCCCGATACGATCTCACCGATGACGCCCGCTTCCTGACCGAGAGAATGCAGCGCGGCGAGCGCCTTATCGGCGCTGTCTCTTGCAGCGACGAGCACCATGCCCGTGCCCATGTTGAAGGTGTTGAACATATCGCGCTCCGAGATGCCGCCCATGCGCGCGAGCAGGGGGAAGATGGGCGGGATGTGCAGCGCTTTCTTTTCGATCTTCGCGCACAGGCCGTCGGGAATGCAGCGCGGAATGTTCTCATAAAAGCCGCCGCCAGTGATGTGGCTGATGCCGCGGACATCGGCGGCCTCAACGGCCGCTAACACAGGACGGACATAGATCTTCGTCGGGCGCAGCAGCTCCTCGCCGAGCTCGCAGCCCAGCTCGCCGTAATACTGCCCGAGGTCGGCGTTCTCCACATCGAACACCTTGCGCACGAGCGAGTAGCCGTTGGAGTGCAGTCCGCTGGAGGGCAGCGCGATGACCACATCCCCCGGCTGCATTTTGTTCTTGTCCAGAATTTTGTCACGGTCCACGACGCCCACGGCAAAGCCCGCAAGGTCATAGTCGTCCGGCTTCATCGTGCCGGGGTGTTCAGCGGTCTCGCCGCCGATGAGCGCGCAGCCCGCGCGCACACAGCCCTCGGATACGCCCGAGACCAGCGACACGACCTTTTCCGGGATGTTCTTGCCGATGGCAATGTAGTCGAGGAAGAACAGCGGCTTCGCCCCGCAGCAGATAATGTCGTTGACGCACATCGCCACGCAGTCGATGCCGACGGTGTTGTGACGATCCATGAGCTGCGCGATGCGCTGTTTGGTGCCCACGCCGTCCGTGCCGGAGACCAGCACAGGCTTTTCAAGCCCGTGCAGGTCCAGCGAGAAAAGCCCGCCGAAGCCGCCGAGATCGGAGATCACATCGGCTGTGAGCGTGCGCTGTACATAGCGGTTCATCATTTTTACGCCCTGATAGCCCGCCTCGATGTCAACGCCGGCGGCCGCGTATGCTTCCGAGTGAGAGATGCCCATAATGTCATTCCTTTCCGGTCCAGCAGTAGGTGCAGACCTTGTCCCTGTCAAGACCGATCGCCTCCAGCAGCCCGTCAAGGGACTGATAGGAGAGTGAATCAAAGCCGAACTGTGCGCAGATCTCGTGCAGCAAGCATTTTCCGCGCTCGGTGCGGCTGTCGGCGTATTCCTCCAGATGCTTTTGGCCCTCGTTGCCCTCCAGCTCCTGCACCATGCGGCGCGCGAGCAGGTCCATGGCGCTGTTGCCGCGCGAAAAGTTCAGGTAGCGGCAGGGGTACATGATGGGCGGGCAGGCCGAGCGCATATGGACCTCCGCCGCGCCGGTGCTGTATAAAAAATCCACGGTCTCGCGCAGCTGCGTGCCGCGCACGATGGAGTCATCCACAAACAGCAGCTTCTTTCCCTCGATCAGCTCCGGCACGGGGATCTGCTTCATGCGCGCCACTCTGCTGCGCACCTGCTGATCCTCGGGCATGAAGGAGCGCGGCCAGGTCGGGGTGTATTTCACAAAGGGACGCGCAAGGGGCTTGCCGCTGTGGTTGGCATAGCCCATGGCGTGCGGCACGCCGGAATCTGGCACGCCGGCGACGAAATCCACCTCGGGCACGCCGCCGCGCTCCGCCTCATCCCGCGCCATGATCGCGCCGTTGCGGTAGCGCATCAGCTCCACATTCACACCCTCGTAGTTAGAGTTCGGGTAGCCGTAATAGGTCCACAAAAAGGCGCAGATCTTCATCTGCTTCCCTGCGGGAGAGAGTGTTTGGAAGCCCTTGGCGTTCAGCCGGACGATCTCCCGCGGCCCCAGCTCATAGGCATCCTGATAGTCGAGCTTATGATAGGCGAAGGACTCGAACGATACGCAGTAGCCGTCCTCGCGCTGTCCGATCAGCACAGGGAGGCGTCCCATGCTGTCACGTGCGGCGATCAGCTCTCCTTCCTCGGTCAAAATCAGGATCGTCATGGAGCCGTCGATGACCTCCTGCGCGTGGAGGATGCCGGAGACAAGGTCGTTTTCCTGATTGATGAGCGCGGCGGTCAGCTCGGTGACATTCACGCGGCCGCTGCTCAGCGTCAGAAATTGCTGGCCCTTGTCGGAGAGATAAGTCTTCACCAGCTCGTCAGTGTTGTTGATGATGCCGACCGTCACGATGGCGTACAGGCCCAGATGGGAGCGCACGAGCAGCGGCTGAGGGTCGCTGTCGCTGATGCAGCCGAGCCCCGCGTGGCCGCGGAAGTCCGCGAGATCCCGCTCAAACTTCGTCCGAAAGGGCGTATTTTCAATGTTGTGTATTTGGCGCTGGAAGCCCTCCTTCTTGTCAAAGAGCACCATTCCGCCGCGGCGCGTGCCGAGGTGAGAATGATAGTCCGTGCCGAAGAAGACATCCAGCGCGACATCGCGGTCCGAGACCGCGCCGAAAAAGCCCCCCATTACGCAAAGAACAGCTCGGAGAGCGTCATGGGGTCGATGTACTTTCCGTCCCGATAGACGCGCATATTGCCGGAGGAGATCTCGTCGATCAGCATCACGCTGCCATCCGGCGCGTAGCCGTACTCGAACTTGATGTCATAGAGGACAAGGCCCTTTTCGCGCAGGTCGTCCGCGACGATCTCGGTGATCTTCTGCGTCATGGCCTTGATGTCGTCATACTGCTGCTCGGTCATCACGCCCAGCGCCACAAGGCCGTCCTTCGTCACCAGCGGATCGCCCAGCGCGTCATTTTTGAAGGTCGTCTCCACATAGGCGGGCAGGTCAGCGCCCTCTTCAATGTACTCACCGTAGCGGCGGCGGAAGCTCCCCACCGCCTTGAGGCGGCAGATGACCTCCAGCCCGTGGCCGAAGACTTTCGCGGGCAGGACCTCCATCGTGGTCTCCTTCAGATCCGCGGAGACATAGTGCGTGCGGATGCCGGCGGCGTTGATCTTTTCAAAAAAGTGCTTGGTCATGCGCAGGT
>ERZ772886.3296-NODE-3296-length-11889-cov-5.304969_pt1 | contig 11889 bp, 9 predicted proteins | sample MGYA00512128_ERZ772886 | MGnify/ENA primary metagenome ERZ772886 (study PRJEB29015, sample SAMEA2737698) | human gut metagenome | biome: human gut; feature: human-associated habitat; material: faeces | place: China | collected 2012 ... | reverse complement strand
TATCCGTTACCTGCCGCCTGAAGCTGCCTGCCCCCACCGTTACCGGCGGCAACGATGCGCAGGGCCGTCCGACCCTGAAATGGAATGCCGTCACCGGTGCGGCCAAGTACGAGGTGTACCGTGCCCGCAGTATGAACGGCGACTACGTCAAGTATTCTACCGTCACCGGCACCAGCTACACCAATACCTCCTACCTCGCCAACGGCACCACCTACTATTACAAGGTCCGCGCTCTGGGCTCCGATGGCAGCTACGGCCCGTACAGCACCCCTGTCTCCGTGACATACAAGGCCCCCTTCGGCGCACCGCTGGTCACCGGCAGCAAAGACAGTCAGGGCCGCCCCGCCCTGAAGTGGGACAAGGTTACGGACGCCGCCAAATATGAGGTCTACCGCGCCCGCAGCAAGGACGGCACATACAGCCTGATGTCCACCCAGTCCGCCACCGGCTATACCAATACCTCCTATCTCGCCAACGGCACCACCTACTACTACAAGGTCCGCGCCCTGAAGGCGAACGGCACCGCCTCGGCATACAGCTCCGTGGTGACCATCACCTACGGCACCGTGCCTACCCCTGCCGCACCTGCGATGCGCTCGGCCAAGGCCGACTCCGCCGGCATCACCGTGAGTTGGGACACGGCGGCCAACGCCGTGACCTACAACGTCTACCGCACGGCGGACGCCGGCAGCAGCTGGACGCAGGTGGCCTCCTCCGTCAAGGGCAGCAGCTACAAGGACACCACGGTGAAGAAGGGCGTGAAGTACGGCTATAAGGTGCGTGGCGTGGCCGCCGACGGCAAGACGCTGGGGCCCATGTCCTCCACCGGCGTCACCGCCAAGGTGACGGCGGCCTCCACCACGCCGGACTACGTAAAGCTGACCAGCGCCAGGCGCGTTACCGGCGGCATCCAGCTGACGTGGGAGAGCGCGGCCGACGCCAAGACCTACAACGTCTACCGCAAGGTGGACGGCGCGTCCGGCTGGACGCTGCTGGCGTCCTCCGTCAGCGGCACCACCTATAAGGACACCAGCGGCAAGTCCGGCACCACCTACGCCTATACCGTCCGCGGCGTGGCCGCCGACGGCAAGACTCTCAGCCGTACCTACAACACCGACGGTCTCCGCGCCACTATGCCCTGATACCGCATCCCCACAAAAAGGTCCCCTGCACGGAAGTGCAGGGGACCTTTTTTGCCCGCATTGCCGTCAAAAGGGGATAGAGGCGGCGGGCACACCGGCCTGTTCCGCGAACAGCCGTCCCGTGGGCGGCAGGATGCTGAACAGGAGATACGCCACCGCCAGCAGGATCACCGCCCCGTACCACGGCAGGGCATCGCCGCCCAGCCGCCCCAGCGCCAGCGCGTGGACGCCCAGCGCCATGGCCGCCGCCAGCAGCGCCGCCGCGGCAGGGGCCGCCCCTGCGGCGGCAAGGGCCAGCCCCAGCCCCGCGCCCAGCAGGATGGCGGCGCACAGCCCCGCGCCGCCGCTGCCCTCCAGCCGCCGCAGCACCGCCGCCGCAGGCAGCATGGCCCAGAACACCAGCTTCCCCGTCTCCCAGGGACTGGCGTTGGCGGGGCCCAGCGCCTCCGTCAGCGGGTTGGGGAACCGCAGGCGCAGGCAATACAGCAGCACCCCGCACACGGCGGCGGTGCCCAAAGCCAGAAGATGGCGCACACCGCGCATCTGTCTCACCTCCTATGGCGTAAGACTATGCGCCGCAGCGGCGGAATATTTCCCCTGCGCATTGACAGTGAACGGCGAAAAAGATATACTGAACAGAGACTATCTCTTAGACAAGGAGAACGTTATGGCAAAGAAAACAGGTCGTAAAGACCAGATATCTGCGGCCTCACTGCATCAGGAGCTGCGGCGTCCGTGGCTGGTGCCGGTGCTGGCTGTTTTTTACTTTCTCATCACCTGCCTGATGAAGCATGGAGCCAACAAGGGCATCACCCTGCTGCTGCTGGCTGCGGCGGTGGTGTGCGTCGTGGTGAAAACGGCGCAGCTGGGCCGCCGCATGAGCTGGCCCGCGCTGCTGTTGGGACTCTATATCTGCATGGACGGCATCTCCACGCTGTACGCCCCCTCCGGCAAGTTCGCCCTGTACGAATTTCTGAAGGTGGCGGGGGCGGCGTGTCTGGCCCTGCTGCTGACGGCGCTGGAGCCGGAGCGGCCGGGCCGCACGGGACGCTGCGCCGCCACGGTGCTGGAAACGGCGGGAGCGCTGGTGTCCCTGGTCAGCATCGACACCGTGTCCACCCAGCTTCTCTACAAGCTGATGGTGTCCTTCACCGCCCAGTTCGGCGCGTCCATGCAGCTGAACGCCCTGCTGCAGGAGCAGCGTCTCAAGACCATTTTTGAAAACCCCAACGTGTTCGCCGGCGCCGCCGGCGCGGCCATCCTGCTGTCGCTGGGTCTGGCCGCCGGTGCGGAGGACCGGAAGGAGCGCTGCCTGCACCTTTCCTGCCTGCTGCTGAACAGCACGGCGTTTCTGCTGGCGGTGAGCCGCGGCGCCATGGCGGCCATCGCGGCGGCGTTCCTGCTGTACCTGCTGATGGAGCGGGGGCAGCGCCGCGCTGTGTCCTTCCTCCTGATGGTGGAGACGCTGGTGCTGGCGGCTGCGGCCTCGCTGGCCGTGCTGCCTGCCTACGCTGCGGCGGGGGAGAAGGTACAGATCCTGCCCCTGCTGGCCGTTGTGGCCGCAGCGGCGGCCCTGTGCGCACTGGATATCTTCGCGGGCCGTCCGCTGGCCCAGCGCATGGCCCGGCGGATGAAGACCGTGAACATCGTGCTGCTGGCGGCGCTGGCTCTGGTGGCCGCCGTCGTGGTACTGGCGGTGAACTGGACCGGCCCCATCGACATGGCCGCCGGCGACAGCATCACCCGCGGCGCGTACCTGAGCGAGGGTGCCTACACCCTGCACGTGGAGGCCGACGGCCCCGTGAACGTACAGGTCCAGACCCAAACCTGGGAGGACGCCGTCATGAACCGCAAGCAGACGGCCTATTCCGGCGCGGCGGACGGCGCGTCCTTCAACGCACCGGCGGATAATCGCTCCGTCACCTTCATCGTCACTGCCGACGCCTCGGTGCATATCGATGCCATCCGCTACGACGGCGCGGCGTCCGGCCAGCTGAGGCTGAACTACACGCTGCTGCCGGAGGCCATCGCGGGCCGTATCCAGACCCTGCGCTCCGAGGGCAACGTGGTGCAGCGCACCGTGTATATCCAGGACGCCATGAAGCTGTTCTCCCGCAGCCCCGTTGTGGGGCTGGGCATGGGCGCCTTTGAAAACGGCATCTACAACGTCCAGAGCTATCACTACGAGACCAAGTACGTCCACAACCACTATGTCCAGAGCATGGTGGACACCGGCATCATTGGCCTGCTCCTGTGGGTGGGCACGCTGGCGGCCAGCGCCATCGCCGTTTTCCGCCTGTGGCGGAAGGAGCGGGAGCAGCAGGCTTACGCCATGTCCGCCGCGCTGGGCGCCCTGCTGCTGTTCCTGATGATCCACGCCGCCGTGGAGGTGATCTTCTCCAGCGGCTACTTCCTGCCCTTCGGCTATGGCGCGCTGGCCGTTGTCAACCTGTGCTGCGGCGATCTGCTGCCCCTGACCTTCGCCAAGGAGAGCGCCCGCCGCTGGATGGCGCGGGCGGAGGGCCTGGGCCTGGCCGTGTTCGCGGTGCTGCTGTGCATGAACCTCTGGGCCGCCAGCCTCGTCCAGCAGGGCAGCTACGATGCGGCTCAGGAGGCCGCGGATCTGGACCCCTACGAGTGGGCGGATCACAAGCTGTCCTACGTATACAGCGCCTCGGCGGAGAGCGATCTGCCTGCCGGTATGCAGGAGACGCTGGAGCGCTATATGGCGGATCTGGAGAAGCTGAACTCCAACTCCGTGCCCAAGTATCTGGCGGAGGCGGATTTCCGCCTGGGCCGCACGGAGCAGGGCTTCGCCATGCTGGACAAATACGTGGACTACACCCCCTCCGACCCCGACACCTGGGACGCCAGCTTCCGGCTGGTGATGCAGTATAACGACAACAGCGCCGCCTTCCTGGCGGGCGCATCCCAGCTGCGGGACAAGCTGACGGAGTGGAACGCCCAGAACTTGGGCGCCATCACCCTGAAGGACGACGTGGCGGCCTACCTCAGCGAGATGCTTGGCTGAGCCGCCCCGCTCCGGTGAAAGGAGGACGCCTATGCCGTCCGTGCTGTACACAGCCTCCACATTTTCCCATATTCTTAACTTCCACCTGCCCTACCTGCGCCGCTTCCGCGAGCTGGGCTGGCAGGTGGAGGTGGCCTGCGGCGGCCCCGTCCGCGACATCCCCTTTGCCGACGGGGCGGTGTCGCTGCCGCTGGAGAAGAAGATGTCCTCGCCTGCTAATTTTCAGGCGGCGTCCCAGCTGCGGGCCATGGTGATCCGGCAGCAGTACGACCTCATCATCACCCATACGTCACTGGCGGCGTTCTTCACCCGCTGGGCCCTTCGGGGCCTGAAGCACCGCCCGAAGCTCATCAACGTGGTCCACGGCTACCTCTTCGACGACGAGACCTCGGGGCTGAAGCGGGGCCTCCTGACCAGGGCGGAGACCATGACCGCGCCCCAGACGGACCTGCTCCTGACCATGAACGCCTGGGATACCCGCTGGGCCATGGCCCACCGTGCCGCGCCCCGTGTGGAGGAGATCCCCGGCATGGGTGTAGACCTCACCCGCTTCCGCACCGCGCCGGACGCACGGCGCACCATGCGGGACAGGCTGGGCCTGTCGGAGGGCGATGTGGCCCTGCTGTACGCGGCGGAATTCTCCGGCCGCAAGAGCCAGCACACCCTGCTGGAGGCCCTGCCCGGCCTGCCGGAAAACGTGAAGCTCCTGCTGCCCGGCAGCGGCGCCCTGCTGGATGACTGCCGCGCTCAGGCGGCTTCGCTGGGTGTCGCGGACCGCACGGTATTTCCCGGGCAAGTCCACGACATGCCCCGGTGGCTGGCGGCGGCGGATATCGCCGTATCCTCCAGCCGGTCGGAGGGACTGCCCTTCAACATCATGGAGGCCATGGCCTGCGGCCTGCCCGCGGTGGCCAGCGCCGTCAAGGGCCACACCGACCTGATCGGGCCGGAAAACGGCCTGCTGTACCCCTACGGCGACGCCAAAGCCTTTGCCGCCGCCGTGGAGCGTCTGGTGTCCGACGCCACCCTGCGGGCGGAGCTGGGACAGGCCGGACGGGAGAAGATGCAGCGCTACGCGCTGGACGCGGTGCTGCCGCAGGTGATGGACCGCTATCTGTCTGTCATGGAGGGAAAAACGCGATGATGCGGGAAAATCAACGTCTGCTCAACCAGCTGCACGTCTTTACCGATGGACTGGCCGTATTTCTGGCCATGCTGGTGTCCTATTGGCTGCGCTTCAGCCTGTTCCGCGGCGTGAGGGGCATGCCACTGAACTACTATATCTGGCTGGGCGTGGTGGCCGCGGCCCTGACGCTGGCGGTGTTCGCTGTGGCAGGGCTGTACGAGTCGTTTCGTACCGTGCGCTTCCACATGGAGGCCAGCCGCGTAGCGGCGCTGGAGCTGCTGGTGTCGCTGATCGTCATGGCTGCCATCTACGTGCTGCGCCTCGGCGAGACCTCCCGTTGGACGGTGGTGTTCTTCTACGCCGTCAGTACCCTGCTGCTCACCGGCAAACGCGCCGCCATGCGCCTGCTGCTGCGGCGCTGCCGCGCCATGGGCTACAACCAGAAGCGGGTGCTGCTGGTGGGTCACGGCGAGGGCGCGGAGGCGTACCTGACCCGCGTCGCCATGGATAAGAACCTGGGCTTTCGGGTCATCGGCTACGTGGCCGAGCGCGGCTGCTGGGATGCCCTGCCCTATTGCGGCAGCTACGAGGAGCTGGACGCCATCTTCGCCAGCGAGAAGCCGGACGAGGTGGTGGTGGCCCTGCCCACCGAGGAAGGCCGCTGGATGGGCCGCATCATCAACGCCTGCGAAAAGGACGGTACCAAGCTGTCCGTGGTGCCGTCCTACGTGCGCTACATGCCCGCAAACCCCCAGTTCGACAGCGTCAACGGCCTGCCGCTCATCAACCTGCGCCGTGTTCCGCTGGACAATCTGGGCAACGCCTTCCTCAAGCGGGCGGCGGATATCATCTGCTCTCTGGTACTCATCATTCTGACCTCGCCGCTGATGCTGATCGCCGCCATCGGCGTGAAGCTGTCCTCCCCTGGCCCCATCATTTTCAGGCAGGAGCGTGTGGGCAAGGACAAAAAGAACTTTTACATGTACAAATTCCGCTCCATGCGGGTGAACAGCAGCGAAAACACCGGCTGGAGCAAAAACGTGGATGACCGCAAGACCTGGTTCGGCTCCCTGATCCGCAAGTGCTCTGTGGATGAGCTGCCCCAGTTCTTCAACGTCCTCAAGGGCGACATGAGCCTCATCGGCCCCCGGCCGGAGCTGCCCTTCTTCGTGGAGCAGTTCAAGGAGGAGATCCCCCGCTATATGGTAAAGCATCAGGTGCGGCCCGGCATCACCGGCTGGGCGCAGGTCAACGGCCTGCGGGGCGACACATCCATCAAAAAGCGCATCGAGTACGACCTGTACTATATCGAAAACTGGACGCCGGCCTTTGACCTGCGCATCCTCATCATGACGGCCTTCTGCATGTTCAACAAGGAGAAGGTCAACAAACGCGGCAAATAAAAAGAGAGGGCGCAGCCCTCTCTTTTTATTCCTCTTTGGCCTGTTCCGCCGCCAGTACATCCTCCGTGTCCGCGCCGCACAGACGGATGAGCTTCTCCGCCAGAATTTTGGAAAAGCCCGCGATCAGGGCGCTCTCAATGACCAGCAGTTCCACGGCGTTGTCGCTGCTCTGCTCCGTGCTGCGGACGCCCTCTGCGGCGGACTGCACCTGCTGGTTGAAAAACAGCGCCAGCCGCCGGAACTTCTCCGAGTAGTCCTCATAGACAGACAGCACCTCATCCTCGCTGCTGTCCATCGGCGGGATGACCTTCTGCACGTCGCTGATGCTGAGACTCTGCTTCATGGTCAGGATCATCACCAGATAGGCGATGTGTACCCGATGATACTTCCGCTTCACCGGCGCGGGCATGATCTTCAGCCGCACGTAGTTGTTGATGGTGGCGGAGGTGACGATATGCTCCTTGGCCCCTGCCGGCGTGGGGATGAAGCTGAGATACTGCTCCAGCAGCACGATGACCTGATCCATATACAGGCCGAAATCGGGGATGGAGTTCCACTCCGGCAGATGGTAATCGGTGATGAACTTGTCCCAGCGCAGCAGCTTATGGGCCACAAGACTTTTGTCGTATTGCATAACGACGCCTCCTTGTCAATGAACGTAATATACTATATCACAAGATGCCGCAGCTGACAAGAAAATGTGTAACTGATACCTTGACGCAGGAAATCTAATATGCTATATTATGTAAAAAGACGTCAAGGAGGGCAGATCATGGAGCGTGCTTATATCTATGGAGATTCGCTGCTGAAGGCCACGGTGCCGGACGCCGCCATGCGCTATCATTTTCATCTTTCGGAGGTCATGGCCCAGTACCCCACGGAGCGGCTGGAGGTGGTGAACCGCGCCAAGATGGGCTCCACCATCAGCAAGGGACTCTCGCTGGTGGAGCACGACGTGTCCCGTGGTATGGACGCCCGCTGGGCGCTGGTGGCCTACGGCGGCAACGACAGTGATTTCGACTGGGCCAGCATCGCCGCCGACCCCCAGGGGGACCACAGGCCCCGCACGGAGCTGCCGGAATTTCTGTCCAAATTGAAGCAGACGGTAACGGAATTGGCCCGCGTGGGGGTGCAGCCGGTGCTGATGACACTTCCGCCTATTGACGGCGCTCGTTATTTGGACTATATTTGTGGGGGTGGCCTCAGCCGAGACAGTATCATGCGCTGGCTGGGCGATGTGGGCTGCATCTATCGGCATCAGGAGCTGTATTCCGACACGGTGGCCTCCTTCGCCATGCGCGAGGGCCTGCCGCTGATCGACGTGCGCCGCCGTTTCCTGCCGCAGCGGGATCTGTCGGAGCTCATTTCGGCGGATGGCATCCACCTGACCATGCCGGGATACCGGCAGCTGTTTGACACGCTGGCCCAGTGGGTCGTGCCGCAGCTGGCATAGTATGCGAAAGCAAAAAGGAGAACACTGTTATGGTACGTATTATGACCGACAACGCGGCAAACCTGCCCAAGCACCTGCTGGAGCAGTACGGCATCGGTGAGCTTTGCCTGACCTACACCATAGACGGTCAGCCGGCGGATATCAACGCGGAGTTCGATGGCCGCAGCTTTTACGAGGCCATGCGGCACGGCGCCGTGGTGCAGACCTCCATGGTTACGCCGGACGCCGCCCGACGGGAAATGGAGCCGCATCTGAAAAACGGCGACGATGTGCTGTACATCGGCCTCTCCGGCGGCGTCAGCGGTACCTGCTGGGGCGTGGGGCTGGTGGCCAAGGAGCTGGCCGAGGAGTATCCGGACCGGAAGATCCGCGTGCTGAACAGCCGGGGCGCGTCCCTGGGCGAAGGTCTCATCGTGCTGGCCGCTGCCAAGCTGGCGGCGGAGGGCCGCGTCATCGAGGAGATCGAGGTCCGCTGTGAGGAGCTGTGCGGCAAGATGCGCCAGCACTTTATGGTGGACGAGCTGAAGTTCCTGCGCAAGGGCGGCCGCATCTCCGGCGGTGCGGCGCTGGCCGGTACGCTGCTGCAGATCAAACCCATCCTCGAGGGCGACGAGGAGGGCAAGATCGTGATGCTCTCCAAAGTCCGCGGCAAGAAGGCCGGCATCGAGGAGCTGGTGAAGCTGTACGACCAGATGGTGGAGGACCGCAGTGCCCCCGTGGGCATCTCCCACGCCGGTTCTCCGGCGGACGCGCTGGTGGTGGCCACCAAGCTGCGGCAAGTGGGCTGCACCGGAGAGATCCTCACCGTGTGTCATGAACCTGTCACCGGCGCACATGTGGGCCCGGGTATGCTGGCCGTTTACTTCTACAGCGAGATCTGGAGATAACCGTTTCGGCAAAAAAACGCAGAAAAGAGACTGGGAAAGTTCCCAGTCTCTTTTTTTCTTCATCATGCAGTTCTTTTTTACGAAAATCGGGGGTCAAAAGGGGCAGCGCCGCTGTTACTTGGCCAGGGTCTCCACCCAGGCGGAGTATTTGACGAGGTTGGCGTCCCGCTCCGCCGCGTCCTTGCCGCGGGTGAGGACGTAGATCTTGATCTTGGGCTCTGTGCCGGAGGGGCGCACCAGAATGGTGGTGCCATCGGCCAGCTCGTAGCGCAGCACGTTGCTTCCTTGAAGCTCCATGGGGCTGGAAACCCCTGTGGCACAATCGGTTGCGGTTCCGTCGGCATAGTCCTTGCGGACGGCGACGGCCACCCCGGCGATGTCAGCGGGAGGCGTCTGGCGCAGATGCTTCATCAGTGCGGCCATCTTCTCCAGTCCGTCCACACCGGGCATCACCAGATTGTGGGTCTTTTCGCCGTACCAGCCGTACTTGACGTACAGGGCCTGCAGCGCATCGTAGAGGGTCATGCCCTGGGCGGCGTACCAGCCCGCCATCTCGGTGATGATGAGAGACGCGGTGACGGCGTCCTTGTCGCGGACGTAGTCGCCCATCATATAGCCGTAGCTCTCCTCGTAGGACAGAATGACCTCACCCTGGCCGGAGGACTCCAGCTCCGCCTTTTTCTCGGCCATAAACTTAAAGCCGGTGAAGGTGTCGCAGCAGGTAACGCCGTTGGCCTCGGCCACGGTACGGGCCATGTTGGTGGTGACGATAGACTTCAGAAACACCGGCTTTTCCGGCATTTTCCCGGCGCGGCGCAGCGCACCGATCAGGTAATCCAGCAGCAGCACGCCGGTCTGGTTGCCGGTGACGGCCACGAACTTTCCGGTATGGTCGCGGACCATGATGCCCACGCGGTCACTGTCGGGATCGGTGCCCAGAATAAAGTCGGCACCGACCTTGTCCGCCAGTTCGATGGCCAGATAAAAGCCCTCGGGATTCTCGGGATTGGGGGAGGCCACGGTGGGGAAGTTGCCGTCCAGCACCATCTGCTGCTCCACGCAGTACAGGTGCTTGACGCCCAGACCCCGCAGGGCTTCCGGCACCAGCTTCCAGCCGCAGCCGTGGAACGGGGTGTAGACCACCTTGAAGGTGTCGGCTACCTTGGACATGGACTCGCGGTCGTTGACCATGGCCATGACCTCTTTCATAAAGGCGCGGTCCGTCTCCTCGCCCATGATCTCGATGAGACCGGCCTGCACCGCCTCCTCGAAGTCCATGCGCTTCACGCCGGTGAAGATGTCGATCTTTTCCAGCTGGGCGGCGATGGCGTCGGCGTGCTGGGGCGGCAGCTGGGCGCCATCGGACCAGTAGACCTTATAACCGTTGTACTCCTTGGGGTTGTGGCTGGCGGTGACGTTGATGCCCGCCTGACAGCCGTATTCCCGGACGGCGAAGCTCAGTTCCGGGGTGGGCCGCAGGGAGTCGAAAATGCGGACGTGGATGCCATTGGCGGCGCAGACCTCGGCGGCGGCCCGGGCGAACTCCATAGAGTGATTGCGGCAGTCCATGCAGATGGCCACGCCCCGGTGCTTGCCCTCCTCGCCCTCGGCAGCGATGACGTCGGCAAAGCCCTGAGTGGCCCAGCGGATCACATGAATGTTCATGTTATGTAAACCGGTGCACATAGTGCCCCGGAGACCGGCGGTGCCGAACTCCAGCGGGCCGAAGAATCGGCTTTCGATCTCCTTGGGATCGTCCTTAATAGACTCCAGCTCGGCGTGTTCCTCCGGAGAGAGGGCGGGGCTGTGGAGCCACTTCTCGTATTCCTGCATGAAATCCATTTGCAAGTACCTCCTTATATCGTATCAACAGTGTTCTGTGTGTTCGCCTGAAAAATTACTTATGGTATCTGCTTCCGGCGTTGATCTGGTAGGCCCGGTAGATCTGCTCCAAAAGCATCACCCGCAGCAGGTGGTGGGGAAAGGTCATGGGGGACATGGACAGCCGCAGAGCGGCTTGCCGCTTCAAGGATTCGTGCATTCCGAAGGAGCTGCCGATGAGAAAGACGATGTGGCTGGCGCCTTGGGCGGCGCTGTCCGCCAGATAGCGGGCCAGCTCCTCGCTGGAGCGCTCCCGCCCCTCCACACACATGGCGATCACCAGACAGCCGTTGGGCAGCTTGGCCCGGACAGCGTCGGCCTCCTTGGAGAGGGCCGCCTCGATCTGGGCGGGGGAGGGATCCTCCGGCAGCCGTTCCTCCGGCAGCTCGATGATCTCTAATTTACAGAACCGGCTCAGCCGCTTGACGTATTCCGCAACAGCGTCCAGATAGAATTTTTCCTTCAGCTTGCCGGTGCAGAGAATGGTCACCTTTTGCATAAGACCCTCCTTCTGACGATGTGACACGGGCCGACGGTGTCCCGGGGCGCTACGGATAGTTCCGGGGTCAGTCCGGCACCGTCCAGCGCGGCGGCTGCGGCGTTCAGCGCCATAGCAGGGGTGTTGTTATCGCGGCTCAGGTGGGCCAGCACGATGTCGCAGGCACCGTTTTCCGCCAGTGTGACGGCGAATTGGGCGGCGTCCTCGTTGCACAGGTGACCCTGAAGGCCCAAAATGCGCTGCTTCAGGTAATAGGGATAGGGACCGGAGCAAAGGGCCTCTACATCGTGGTTGAATTCCAAAATCGCCATGTCCACGCCGGGCAGCAGATCCAGCGCCTCGTCGGTGACGTAGCCGGTGTCGGTGAGAAGGCCTACGCTGCCGCCCTCTGTATCCAGCCGCCAGCCGCAGGAGCCGGAGGCGTCATGGGAGGTGGGGATGGGCTGTATGTCGACCTCCCCCAGAGT
>ERZ772886.3295-NODE-3295-length-11891-cov-13.448124_pt1 | contig 11891 bp, 9 predicted proteins | sample MGYA00512128_ERZ772886 | MGnify/ENA primary metagenome ERZ772886 (study PRJEB29015, sample SAMEA2737698) | human gut metagenome | biome: human gut; feature: human-associated habitat; material: faeces | place: China | collected 2012 ... | reverse complement strand
CGTCAAAAGTATAACGATAAATCTTACCCTTAATCCGATCCAAAATGCAAACAAATTTCTTTTGACAATTAACATAAAAATCTGATAATGAAGTATATTCCAGCGGACCATTTCCCATAACCCCTATCATATTCCGGAATTTCCCATTCAAATCAAAAACAAATAATTTCTCATTAGCATCTCTGATAAAGATCAGTGAATCTTCAATTATAACCTTTATTATCCCTCCAAGTAAACAATTCGTATCTGTAGCTAATTTTACTATTTTGATACTGTCAAGCTGATTTCCTTTAATAAAAGGATTATAAACAGATAAACCGGCCAAGTCTATTTTCCGTATATCTCCTATCCCCCCATCATTTTTTCTCCCACATGAAAATAAGAGATATACAAAAAAGATCAAGGACAATATTATTATTTTCCTCTTTAAATTAATCATAAATACCTAATCGAACTATCTAACCAACTCTTTTTACAACAATTTCCCTCACTTTTCTCACATATAGGAATCAAAACATTTCCATCTTTTCATGACTTAAAATTTTCTACTCACTTCTATTGGCTTTTCGATTCACCATGATAACTGCAAATACCAACAGGTATAGTATCATTCTCATCGGTTCAACATTTTATTTACGAACATAATACAACAACAATATCGGATTATCGTCTTCCTGTATCCCTTTAATCCACTCTTTCCATTGAGCCCTCTCTTTTCCCCCAACTCCCTCAGGCGGAGTAAGAAAATCAAGAGCAGAAACAGCACCAATAAAAGCATCTGCGCATGTTGCTATAAAACCACCTGGCATAAATATATTTCCCCGCGGATATTGTTTGTACTTATAACCTTTACAGGTTATCCGGTCCCAACAGACAACATACCAGTCTTTCATATCTCTATATGTAAAATAAAGGAAACGATCGGTAGCCCAAATTTTCGAAATGCCTGTCGAATATCCCCAACGCAGCAAATCCGCATCAGCATGGAAAGCCGTTTCCCAATTTTGTCCGGAAAGTACTTCTGCAGTTACAGGTCTGGCATTCGATTTTACAACCATTGCCGGCACAATTTCCCCATCGGCATATCTATAGATCGTATCGGATAATAAAGTCAGCATCCAACAATGATCTCCCCGGCAACTTTGCATCGTATGATCGAAAGCTACCGGCAGAGTCGAAGGAATGCCATACGGACAGGCATAATTTTTTACCTGATAATCGTTATTCCGGTCCAATATGGCATAATGATAATTACTTTCGGGAAAATAGTCCATGACGTTATAGACCGAATAAGGGATATGTTCCTTTTTTCTTTTTATACTCGTGGTATGTCATTCATTGATATGGCTTATTTGAAGAAATCAGACTTGAAGAACGGAATCATCACGTACCGGAGAAGAAAGACGGGGTAGCAACTCACCGTCAAGTGGGAAAAGTGTATGGAAAGTATCATCGCCAAATACGGTGAGAATACGGCTACCCAATATCTCTTACCGATAATCACTAATCCGTGTTCCGGTGAACGGACGCAATACCAGAATGCCATCTGCCGCATCAATGTGGCGTTGAAGGAAGTAGCTCATCTAGCTGGGCTACATATACCACTGACCATGCACGTTGCGAGTCATTATACATTTCATTACTAATTGAAAATAAACAACTTATAAAATATTTCAGCTTAATAGATAACGATTTAGCAACGAGCGATTTTCTATATGCTACTCAATCTTGCATGAATAAAAACAATGCTTCATTACATCGCAAAGGTACAAAATTTAGTACATTCTGCATAACTATTTTTAGCGAATAGTTAAACATACTACACCATTATTAGCAGAAGATGTGTTCAAAAATTGTTTCCCCATTCCCATAGGGAAAGTCCACACAAAGTACAACTCCAATCAAGGTCGCAAATATAACCGTGATGATAACAATTCCCCAACGTACCAATCCATTGGGTATTGTTCCAAGTATTTCTTGGACTTTTTCTGAACGAAGTTCTATTTTATCATGACTTTCCATATTTTCCTTTTCCATATCAATTCCCCAGTTCCAGTTGGTTTTTAACTAAGTTGAAATATCCTCCTTGTTTTTCTATGAGTTCGGTATGCGTACCCTTTTCTACCACCTTTCCACTGTCAATAACAACTATTTGATCGGCATTCTTTACAGTGGAAAGACGGTGCGCCACCACCACTACGGTACGACCCTTATAAAAGTCATCCAGATTTTCCACAATCTCCCGTTCGTTCTTGGCATCAAGGGAATTTGTTGCTTCATCCAAGAAAATAAAAACAGGATTTTTATAAACCGCTCTTGCAATGAGGATTCTCTGTTTCTGACCTTGACTGAGACCTACCCCGTCACGACCGATTTTCGTATTGTACTTCAAAGGCAACGACAGAATATAATCATGAATACATGCGATTCTTGCAGCTTGTTCTAATCGGGCTATATCGACTTCACTGTCACCCACGGCTATATTCCGGGCGATTGATTCCGAAAAAATTACGCCATCCTGCATGACTACCCCACAGCACCTGCGCCACCATTTCAAATTATATTCATTGATGTTCTTGCCGGAAACCATTATGGCACCTTCCGACACTGGATAATACCCCAACATTAGTTTAATAAGCGTGGTTTTTCCACTTCCGCTTGCTCCAACAATAGCCGTAACCTTTCCCTCAGGTATCTCAAACGTGATATTGTCCAATGTCTTTTTTAGGGAATGAGGGTCGTACCTGAAGCTTATTTCATTGATTCGAATTGCTTTTTCGCCAGCAAATTCTTTCATTTGATTGTTTTTGCTCTCTTCATTTCTTGATTGATGAATTTCATTGATACGTTCCAGTGAAATCTTCACGTCCTGCAAAGAGTAAATGAAGTTCATCAACTGCTCGACCGGAGAATTCAATTGCCCCACTATGTATTGAATGGCAAGCATTGCTCCCAATGTAATTTGCCCGTTAATTACAGCCGTTGCAGCCAATACAGTGATAAAGATATTTTTAAGCTCATTGATAAAGATACTTCCAGCTTCCTGCATTTGTTGCAGCTTCATGGACTTCATTTGTACCTTGAACAAATTGGCTTGCGTATCTTCCCATTCCCAACGACGTCTGTTCTCACAATCTTGAAGCTTAATTTCTTGCATCGAAGTGATAAATTGGTATGTTTCGTTTTGGTTGATGGCTTGTTGTTCAAAAAGCTCATAATCCAAAATTTTCCTTCTTCCAAGGAAATTGGCTATCCATAAGCCATAAAGGATACTGCCTAACAAAAACATTCCAAAAATCAATTTGTTATAGGCGAGCAATACAATTCCAAACACGACAAAACTGAGCATGGTAAACATCACGTTCAATACTTGATTAGTGAGAAAAGATTGTACTCGAGAGTGGTCGTTCATACGTTGGAGTAAATCGCCCATCAATTTTGTGTCAAAAAACGACATGGGAAGCTTGAGCAACTTAATAAAAAAGTCGCTCACCAACGAAATGTTTATTCGCATGGAAATATGTAACAAGAGCCATCGACGAATAAAATCAGTAGCCGTTCGCCCGATAACAACCATTAATTCTCCAAGCAAAATTAGCCATATCAAACCGATATTATTATTCGCTATACCGAAGTCCACAATCCCTTGTGTGAGAAATGGCATAATTAGCTGGAGGACACAACCTAGAAGCAAACCGAGAAATATTTGGAAGAAATATCTCCGATATTCCAAAATATACCCCAAAAGGAAATGAAATGAACGCCTTTCTTTTGCCTCTTCCATAGCATTCCGATAAAATTTCTGTGTAGGTTCAAAAAACATGGCGATTCCTTTTTTCTCACCTTTTGATTGAGTACTAATCCAATGTTTTTCAAAATCTTCTTCGTCATATTTCATCAATCCTTTTCCCGGGTCAGCGACATAAAACTTTTTTGCGGATTTTACTCTATAGAGTACTACAAAATGATTCTGATTCCAATGAAGAATACACGGTAAATCTGCTGTTTTGAGTTGATTCATTGAAAGCCTTCCGCATTGAGTTCGCAATCCCAACTTGTTAGCAGTTTCACTTATACCTTGCAAGGATACACCCTCGGTTGTTGCAAAACAGTAACGAGAGAGAAATTCAATTGAATATTCTTTATTATAATAGCTACAAACCATAGCCAAACAAGCTATTCCACATTGCATGGAATCATGTTGTTTGGTAAATACTATTTTATTTAGTCCCATAATACAACTATTTAATGAGCAGTCCCGAATCTGTATCGCTATTTTTTATTTTTTGTACCGGATGTTTTTTCTGTTTGCCAAAAGAAAAATTATATGAAAATTTCAAGCATAGCATATTTGAATAATCACGAATATTAATAGAAGACGTGGATTTTATAAGACATGTTTCTGTTGTATGTTCACCTTCAACAAATCCTTTCATAAATGGTTGATTCCATTGTAAGCCAATGCTCATATTAGGTAGGGGCTTGTATGCGAAGTCTAATCTTAGCACTTCTGCTCTAGGAGTGACTAACTGTCCATTAAGTGTTTGTCCAGGATATTGATAATAAACCTCTAATTCCCATTTAGGAAGGGTATAAGCTACATATCCCATTAGTTGATAGCGGTAGCCATTCCATGATAGACCATTCTTTTCTGTTCCATGGTGGTGAATGTATATACCAACAGCACCAATTTTTAAAGATTTATTCTTCAAAGGGAAATAGTCAACAACAACTTGTCCACCAGCTTCTTTCTTGGATTTTAAGTTTGTATAAGTTTGTAAAATATAGTCTGGGGTTTCCTTAAAATGATTCACAATAGCATTGGGGCTATAGTTAAATAATCCTTGTAAGGCAAAATTAATATGTTGAGTCGATATACTTGTTGCTAAACTTATATGATGACTGCGATAAGGCTCTAGATTAGAATTTCCTTTATAAACATAAAAATTATCAAGCCATTGCTCTGTTTCACTCATTAAAGATATAGAAGGTACATCTGCACTATAATTATAAATTAGCTGAAATGTTATATTTTTTTTAGGGCGAAGCCAAAATTTTGCACTCGGCATTGGATACCACTTTGACCATATTGTATTATTTTGTTTTTTCAGATTCAAATATTTTGCAGCTAATATAAACTGATAACTCAGCATCCCTTTTTTTCCATAAAGTTGAGCATAACCATGCATCATATTTTGCTTTTGTAAAATTTCACCATTGTTGTCATTCTGTTTTGCCAATTGATAGGAATTTCTTATACCCACAGTCCAGTTTCCCATTTTTGAAGGCATTGAATATTGTATAGTGGACAGAAGCGACTGGCGTTTGGTGTCATAGGAAGAGAATGATGAAATTGTTTCATCCTCTGAATGCCATTCTTTGTAATCAGATTTAAATTCCGTATCATACAGTGTACCTGTTACATCCACTAAAAAAGACTTTCCTCCGTTCCATATCTTTTGGAAATAAAGATTTAAAGCATTTTTATCGTATTTATTGAATAAGTCTTGTTTCCCATAAACTGAATAATCCTCCACATAATTAATATTTTGCATTTTTTTACAACTCTGCTTGTAAAAAGTGGTGGATAAATTCGCATTAAATTGGTATTTATTCGGTCGACTTGTCATATATCCCATTGTAATGGAATTATTATCTCTACTTTGTGGAGAATCATATCCTTCTTTTTGTTTTGAAAATGTTTTTTCATCAAATAAATATTGCAAAGATTCATCTGTTTGTACTTTTTTGTAGTGAGCCATATTATTATTTACTATCAAACTGAATCGGGATTGCTTGTAATTATAAAATGCAGCAAATGAATTATTCCCATAAATAGGATAAAATGAATCTTTCAAATTCAGGGATAGATTCCCCCCGGATACATTTTTTCTAGTGATAATGTTTATTACTGAGTACGCTCCTGCCAAAGCATATTGTGCGGGTGGATTTTCATAAACATCAACTTTGTTTACGTCTTCCTTACTTATCGATTGGATTTCTGCCCATGTTGTTTGTACTCCATTTAACAACATTACAACATTAGAACTACCTTTGTATGAGATATTTCCCGAAGATGTTACCATCATAAAAGGTACCATATTTAACGCCTGACCAAAATTAGTATATTTGCCCAATTCATTTTGTGGAATGCGGAAGCTTGTATGACTATCAAAATGTTGCATCATTTCAGGCGTTACAGTAATACTTCCCAATTGATAAGTATCTTCATAGAGGACAGTTTCAACCAAGCAGTCAGGTTTATGGGCTAATAAGGTGTCTTTTGACTTATATCCAAGAGACTGAATCCTGATAGTTGCCGGAAAGTTTTCCAAGTCAAGAGTGTAATATCCAAGAGTATCCGTTACGCTCATAGATAGAATTGTTGAATCTTCGGATATGACGGATGCAGTTGCTCCTATGATTGGAATGGCATTTATATCCAGTACACGACCTTTATAGGGCATTGCATATAATGTTGATACGCATGACAAAATCAATAAAATAGTACCTCTCATAATAAAAATAAATTTGCTTACGTTACAATACAACACTTACTTCGTTTGCCATAGGACATCTCGGATCCGGAAAATTCAATGAATTGAGTTTATTGGTTTTTGCAATATCTACGTAGCATACTCTTTTACTTATGCTCTTACGGCATTTATCAAAAACAGTACATGAATGGCAAGGGGATGCTTCTGATATACTAGGTTGCATAGGAGCATACAGCAGCAATGCCCTTTCACTATTCCATACTTCTGCCAATGTTTGATTCCGAATATTACCTATCAGATAATCTCTGTTATCATACAGCATTTCACAAATAGTACATTCCCCGGAAGCCAATATTGACATGGAATAGCTGTTTGCATAACATTTTTGATTGTAAGAAACATACTCATCAACAGTTGGATATTGTTTCAATTTATAACCACATGATGTGATCTTACTAAGGTAAACAGGGAATATTTTATCAAGTTTTGTAACATAATCTCTTACAGCTATCAATTTGTCGTTAGAAACTTCGTACTGCTGATACATTTGTTTAAATTCAGAGAAAAAAGCAGGAGTTAGCACCCAGTCTTTTATGCAATCATATTTAGATATAAAATGGAATAGTTCAGAAACGCAATGGACATTTGCATTCTGCTTGCATAATACTGTGCGAATACATAGTTTTATGTGATATGTTTGGCAACATTGAAACATTCGTGCGACTTGTTCTATATAATCCGCTTGTACTCCTATTAATTCTTGCAATATATCTTTTTTACACGTATCCAAAGAGAATTGGATTTCAGTTATTCCAATGGAATTTAGATAGTTAACATCACTCTCAGGTAGTGGCGTTTTTGTAGAAATAAAAGGGTTATAGCCAAACTTTCTTGCTGTAAATAAAATCTCCTTCCAATCCTTTCTTGCAAAAATATCACCACCCGTAAGATTTAGATTAACCACTCCTAAATTATAGCAATTTTCAATGATATTTATGATTTCCGTTGAAGATAATTCATAATCGAATTTACGTTTCGCATAACAATAACAACAATTAGTAGTACATTTTGTCGTTACCATAATATTTACATCTATAGGGACTCGAGGACGTTCAAACACCAATTCTATTGATTTGAAATTTTCGCTAATTTTTCCTGTATTTATTGACGGCGTATCCGAATGAATGACAAGATATTTAGGAAAAACAATACTATTCCCCTGAAATTTGATTTGTTTGGATGAATCCGTTGACAATCCTTGCAAAAAAGTGTCTAAGACCTCCTTGCTTATACATAATTCTGAAGATAGGTCCTCTACAGATTTCGCATAGTCTGTTTTACCAATCATTTCTAATATATATCCAATAACAGGTGGAATTATGGTAACAGATTGGGTGTCTTTATCCACGAGAGAACTTATTGTTCCATTTCTTTTTATCAAATAGGAACAATTATCTTCATTTCTAATTGTAAATTGTGGGTTCAATTTCAGTATCATAACACAAAAATTTTAAATGCTTACTAACATAATTTTCGCAACACAATGCAAATATTAGATGATTATATCTATATAAAGAAGTCTACGTATTTGCTGAATTTCAGCATATTTACAATGAGATAGCCAAGCTAAACACCATTATAAACATACTGAAGTTCATGCAAAAAAATCAGAAGTGCCTTACAACACTTGGGGCTGAAAAACAGAGAGAAGAGCAGTCAAATCTATTCGTAAAAAAAACGACACGAGTGATTACGACTTAGCTCTATATCAACAAAATACGATCAGACGTTTGAATATCAAACCGGTTTAGTCTCAGGCTGTTCCTGCTGTTCCGGGTTAACTACGATAGTAGCCCCAGCACCACCCCTTTCACATACGCAAGTATCTTGGTTTTGCGCTCCACCATGAACATTTTCCATCTCAGTTGCTAACAACTGTTCCAATTCTTGATTCTTCATTTTTGTTTTTTTATAGAATTACACTTATAGAGAATTTTAACGAATTCATCTTAAAACGGCATTTTTACTGTTATGCTCAGGTTCTATAATTGTTTGGCCATTCAATTATCCTTTTTTTGTTACTATTGTAAATTTAGTGCGTTTCGTTGGGAAGTCTTTGGCACAAAAGTGTATTCTACAAATCCAAGTAGTAAAAATACACAAAAGTGTATATCACGATGCTTGATACAGCTTCCTAAAGTGATTATAAAATGGCAAAAGCCCTATTTTACTGGAATATATGGGAACGGTTTCTGACGCAAGATAGTTGACAGAGTCTCCTAGTTGAACGGTTTGGATTCCAAGCGCATTCATCACCGTGAGTAATTTACTGTCTGTTTCCGCTATCATATAACTTTTGTCATCGCATACTATGGGGTGTATTGCATATATCATAAGCTGCTTGAACAAAGTGATTGTCGGAATGCCGGAAAAAGAATCTATCGCAAAACGACCGATATGCCAATAATTGTAGTCAACTTCCGTATGTATGGATGACAAAGGATTGACTCCGAAAATTTTCTGTACGGGAAGTGTTTTCTTTCTATCCCATTTGAATACCCTTATCGAGCCGATAATCTTACCCATCATATTGCGGACTGCAAATATGATAGAGCTGTCAATGTACTGAAGCTCCTCTTGGAACACCGAGTCCACCTCCGCCTTGATAGAAGCTGCAGTAAAGGAGCCAACGTGATGCTTGTAGTTTTCCGTGACTACAAATTCAGCAAGTTCATGCAGGCTCTCTTTGTCCAATTGCCAAATCCTATAATTCTCATTTACACAGACTAATTTTTCCATCTTTGTTATTTTTGATGTAGCAAAATTAAGTGGGCAAGTGTCTCCAACTTTGACACAAAAGTGTATTTGAAGCGGTTTATTGCCTACTTCTACACTTTTGTGTGTTAATATGCCATTGTTTGGTTTTTATTTGCTTTATTTGCAGAAACTTATAAAGGAAATAACCATGGCAACGAATGTAGGAGACTTTTTCATCGGGTCTAATTCCGTTTATAACATTACTGACGAAGACTATCAAAAAATCAACCTTTTGATAAACTCCGCCAAGGCATTCGCGAGAAGCACCCACCAATGTGTGTACATCATAGACTATTTCAAGCAGAATTTCCTGTATGTTTCCGAGAATTTGGCATACTGGTGCGGACAGACATCCGACAAAATCAAGGATTTCGGGTATAATTTTTATCTGAATTACGTTCCGGAGAACGAACAAAAAATGTTGTTGGAGATTAACAAGAAAGGATTCGACCTGTTTAACGAAATTCCCATTACAGAACGATTGGACTATACCATCTCTTATGATTTCCACATCGTGCAGGGAAGAAAATCCCGGTTGGTCAACCATCACCTCACCCCTATGGTGCTGACGCAGGACGGGCGTATCTGGCTAGCGTTATGCACCATTGCCATGTCCGCAAGGAATACCCCTGAATACATCATCATGAAGAAAGACAATTCCAAGTCCTATTATGAGTACTCGCTGGAGAAGCATAAATGGGTAAAGCAACCCGGAATAGCCTTAAACGAGACGGAACGTGACGTGCTTATCCTGTCTGCTCAAGGCTATACGATGGACGATATAGCCGATAGTCTTTGTAAGTCCGTTGACACGATCAAGGCCTGCAAAAGGGCTTTGTTCGCCAAAATGGAGGTGAAGAACATAGCAGAAGCACTCTCTTATGCTACCAATTACAAATTGCTGTGAGCGTTTATTGGTAAGAGTCTTTTTCGCACATCAAGGACGAGAAATAGAATTTCGGGAAGTATTTCACTTCTTTCCCGGTAGCCAGGTTAAACATGGCATTGACACAATGCCCTGCCACAATCCATGAAGCAACGGACAATTGCGGAGGGGGTAATATGCCTCCTTCGGTACGGTACTTGTCTATAACATCTTCCAGCCAAGAGACGGGCATATTCCAAAACATACCGTACCTTGACACAAATTCTGCCACTTTCAATTCAAAACCGTTGAAGTCTTTGGAAATTTCAGACAACTGGTAGCCTTTGGGTTTTACAATAGTAAGAAAGCCTGCCCACCCGAAATTATAAGGATGGAGGACAGGTATCTTCTTATCCGAACAGACTTGGTCGAATACCAAAGGAGTGTCGTCCTTGAAATCCAATGCATTGATGGCGATATGATGCCCGAAAACGATTTCTTCCACGTTTGTCTTGTTGATGAACGTATTAAAGAAGCTGATTTCAGCCTTCGGGTTGATTTTCAGCAATCTCTTGCTGAGTGCTTCCGCCTTGTACTTCCCTATATCCGAATGGACATAGTTTTGCCTGTTCAAATTGCTTTCCTCCACTTTATCCCCATCCACAATTGTGATATTCTCGAATCCGAACCGCAAGGCGCATTCCGCAATAATGCTGCCGATTCCAGCACCACCCAACAATATGCGCACCTGCTTGATTCTCTCTTGTTCTTCTTCGCTAATATAAATGCGATTTCTACTGTATCTTTCCATATTGTTCCTGTTTTTTTGCAAAAATACAAGGATTACACCGATTCAACTTGACACAAAAGTGTATTTTTTATGGTTATTATACTATTTTTGAAAGCAATATCCTCCACAATTACAAGAAATATAAGACTGTTTGGCGATACTCTAACAATGGAGTGTTCAAAGATAAAATATCCGGAACACAGCCTTCTTTCTCGTAAGCATCATTTTAGTTTCTCCTCCTGTCTATTGTATTATTTCTGTTTATCCAGCCATTTGTTGAAGTCCTCCGGGTGTTCAGCTGCAAACCCTTTAAACACATTCTCACGGTACTGTATCCTCACAGGGAGCAAACAAAAAGAGTCCTAAAAAAAAGACAAACTTACCATATTCTTTTTCTCATCCTAAAAAATTACAGGAAGGCAATAAGAACAAGACAAGGGACAGTAAAGACATGAAAAATCGTTTACTTCCTGAAATATTATTTATATTTGTTGTGCCCTTCATAATCTTTGATAAAGAGATACCTTTTAAAGACTGGTTGTTTTCATCTTACCATCAATTACAATTGTTAAACTATTTTATACTACTGCGGTGGTTAGCAACTCCGCAAAGCCCGGTTGCCCATTGATTTTACGTTGTTTCTCAGGCATTTATTCGGCATGAACAAGCCTAACGAACCGCTGATAAAGCTTCCACTATTGCTAAATACTCCTAGCATACCACCACCCGATACACATTCCCCTTGGCGGTATGTACCCGCTCGCCCAGCCGGGGCAGGATGCGGCTCAGGCTGTAGGCGGTCATGCCCCTCATGACCGAAGGATGGGCGGACTTCATTCGCTCGAATAATTGGGTGGCGGAAAGGGCCAGCACTTCCTGCGGATGGTCCTCTTGGGTGGCAAAGCGGAAACAGAGGCGGAAC
>ERZ772886.3285-NODE-3285-length-11923-cov-3.222784_pt1 | contig 11923 bp, 8 predicted proteins | sample MGYA00512128_ERZ772886 | MGnify/ENA primary metagenome ERZ772886 (study PRJEB29015, sample SAMEA2737698) | human gut metagenome | biome: human gut; feature: human-associated habitat; material: faeces | place: China | collected 2012 ... | reverse complement strand
TGAAACAGGCATGACGGGCCAGTATTTTCACAATATTGATACCAAGGGACGCCTGTTTATCCCTGCCAAGCTGCGGGAGCAGCTGGGAGATACCCTCCACGTGACGGTGGGGCAGGACGGCTGCCTGTCCGTTTATTCCGACACCGAGTGGGAGAAGTTCCAGCAAAAGCTGGACGAGCGCAACTTTACCGACGTGAAAAAGCTCCGGCTGATGTTTGCATACATGGCGGACTGCGAGCCGGATGCACAGGGCCGCATCCTCATCCCCAACCACCTGCGTCAGCGGGCGAAGCTGGAAAAGGAAGTGGTGGTGGCCGGTATCTTCAACCGTGTGGAGATCTGGAACGCACAGCGCTGGGCCAAGCTGGAGGAGGAGGCCTTTTCCTCCGGTTCACTGGAGCAGGCGATGGAAGAAATGGGGCTGTAAGAGATGGCGTTTGACCGCAATGCCGAGGCCGATCAGGCCTACGGCCACAAGCCGGTGCTGCTGGACGAGTGTCTGGAGGCGCTGGCCATCCGCCCCGACGGCGTCTACCTGGACGGCACACTGGGCCGGGCCGGTCACTCACTGGAGATCCTCCGCCGACTGACGGCAGGGGGAAGGCTCATCGGTCTGGACCGGGACGGGACGGCGCTGGAGGCCGCCCGTGTCCGTTTGGCGGAGTACGCCGACCGGGTGACGCTGATCCACAGCAACTTCAGCCGTCTGGCGGAGGTGCTGGACGACCTGCACATCGACGCCGTGGACGGGATGCTCTTTGACTTGGGCGTCTCCTCCCCACAGCTGGATGATGCAGAGCGTGGTTTTTCCTATATGCACGACGCCCCGCTGGATATGCGGATGGACCGCACGGCGGGTCTGACGGCACGGGACGTGGTCAACGGCTGGAGTTATGAGGAGCTGCGGCGCATCCTGTTTGAATACGGCGAGGAACGCTATGCCCCCGCCATCGCCCGGCACATCCTGGAGCGCCGGGAAAAGGCGCCCATCGAGACTACGGGGCAGCTGGTGGAGGTGATCCGCTCCGCCATGCCTCCGGCGGCGCTGCGGGAGAAACAGCACCCCGCCAAGCGGAGCTTTCAGGCCATCCGCATCGCGGTCAACGACGAGCTCGGCGAGCTTCCGCCGATGCTCCGCGCCGCCGAGAAGAATCTCAAGCTGGGCGGGCGGCTCGCGGTCATTACGTTCCATTCGCTCGAAGACCGCATCGTCAAGCGCGAGCTGCAAGCGCTCGCCACGGGCTGCACCTGTCCGCCGGAGTTTCCGGTGTGTGTGTGCGGCAAGAAGCCCAAAATGAAGCTCATCACCCGCAAGCCCATCGTCTCGGGCGAGGAGGAGCTGAACGAAAATCCCCGCGCCCGCAGCGCCAAGCTGCGTGTGGCGGAAAAATGCTGAGAAAGCAAATCTTTCACGAAGGAGAGCGCCATGGCACGCACGAGCCGAAGCAGACAAAATTACAGATACGGCGGCGGACGTGTTGTCGGCAATCTCGCCTACGATGAGCGCTACGCCGAGCGGCGCGCGCCGCGCCGCGAGAGCGAGCAGCGGGAGCAGCCGCGCGAGGAATTCATCCGTCCGCCGCGCAGGCAGGAGAAGAAGGCCGTCCGTCCGCGCGTGCGCGAGCGGCAGAGAGTCTCCGGCGTGCTGGCGCTCGGCTTTGCCGCGCTGGCCGCGATGGTCGTGGTCGTGCTGATGAGCTACGCGCAGCTCACGAGCATTTCCGCCGACGTGGTCTCGATGCAGAAGGAGCTCAAGACGCTCGACGCCGAGCACGTCGCGCTGCTCACGCAGTACGAGCGCACCTTTGATTTCGAAACGGTCAAGGCGGCGGCTGTCGCCGCGGGCATGAACAAGCCAAGCTCCTCGCAGATCAATTACATCGACCTTTCCGCGCCGGACAGCGTGGAGCTTTGCGAAGCACAGAACGTCAGCGTGCTCAGCCGCGTGTTCACCTCGCTGGGGCAGGGCGTTTTCAGCGTGGTGGAATATTTCAGTTGAGCGAAGCCTATACATAAGGAGTAAGGAGCTTCCTTACTCCTTGTTTTGCCATTATGCCCCTTGCCGTATGAGGAGGAAAGACCGTGCCGACACCCCCGAAAAGAAAACCGGACAGCGCGCGCCGCGCCAACCGCATCATCCAGCAGCGGACGCTTCTGCTGCTGGCGCTGCTGGGTATCGGCACGTTTCTGCTGCTCTTTGCCCAGCTCTACAAGCTGCAGATCAAGCAGCACGACGAGCTCAAGACGCTCGCCGTGCGCCAGCAGACGCTGCGCACGACCGTGGAGGCGAGCCGCGGAACCATCTACGATAAAAACGGCGACATCCTCGCCCTTTCCTCCACGGCGGAGAACGTCTGCGTCTCGCCTCTCGACGTCGCCAAAAACGAGCAGGATCAAGACCTGATCGCAAACGGTCTCGGCGAGATCCTCGGCGTGGACCCGGGCGGCATCCTCAACGATATGAAGGATACCGCCTCGCAGTACAAGGTCATCAAGAAGAAGGTCGAGCAGGAGACGGCGGACAAAGCCCGCGTGTTTATCAGCGACAACGACATCAAAGGCGTCTTTCTGGAGCCGACCTCCAAGCGATACTACCCCTATTCCTCGCTCGCCGCGCACGTCATCGGCTTTGTCAACGCCAACGGCGGCGCCTACGGCCTTGAGGCCGTGTATGACGAGGAGCTGACCGGCGAAAAGGGCATGGTCGTCTCCGCGCGCGACGCCAACGGCAACGCGCTGCTCTATCAGTATGAGCAGTATTTCGACGCCGAGAACGGCGACAGTCTGGTGACGACCCTCGATAAGACGGTGCAGTATTACCTCGAAAAGGGCCTTGAGGAGCTCGAGAGCCGCTACGGCACGGGCGTGGGCGCGACCGGCATCGTCATGGACGTCAACACCGGCGGCATCCTAGCGATGGCGTCGCTGCCGACCTACGACCTCAACGCCCCCGCGAGCATCTACAACAAGGAGATGCTTGCCGCCGGCATGACCGACGAGGAGCTCGCCGCGGCGGCCAACACGCTGCAAAATATGCAATGGCGCAACAAGGCCATCAACGACACCTTCCAGCCCGGCTCGACCTTCAAGATCCTCACCCTCGCCATGGCGCTGGAGGAGAACAAGGTCAAAATGTCCGACACCTTCAACTGCCCGGGCTATGTCGTCATCGAGGGCGCGAAGATCAACTGCTCCAAGCGCGCGCCCGGTCACGGTCATCAGGACCTCATCACGGCGTTCGCCAATTCCTGCAACCCCGCGTTCATCAACATCGGCCTGCGCCTCGGCAACACGACCTTTTACAATTACATGAAGGCCTTCGGCCTCACCGGAAAGACCGGCGTGGATACCACCGGCGAGGCGAGCGGCTTTGTCAACAAGGAGATCGAATACTCCACGCTGGCGCTGGCGTGTTACGCCTTCGGTCAGAACTTCAACGTCACGCCGCTTTCGCTCATCAACGCGCAGGCGGCCTGCGTCAACGGCGGCTACCTCCGCACGCCCTACATCGTCTCCGAGGTGCTCGACCAGAGCGGCAACGTCAAGTACCGCCACGACACCACCCCGCTGCGGCAGGTCATCTCCGAGGATACCTCCAAGACCGTGCGCGAGATCATGGAGTACGAGGTCGAGCACGGCACGGGAAAGAACGGCAAGGTCGCGGGCTACCGCATCGGCGGCAAGACCGGCACCGCCGACCAGATCGACGGGAGCGTCACCGTTTCGTTCACCTGCTGCGCGCCGGCGGACGACCCGCAGATCATGATGCTCCTCACCCTCAGCAACGCCAGCGACAAGACCGGCACCTACCGCTCCGGCGGCAACATGGCCGCGCCCGTGGCGTCGAGCATCATGGCGGAGATCCTGCCCTACCTCGGCATCGAGCCGACCTACAGCGCCGATGAGCTCGTCGGCGCGGATCATACCGTGCCGAACGTCGTCGGGCTCAAGCGCGACGAGGCGGCGGCAAAGCTCAAGGAGGAGGGCTTCTCCTGCCGCACCGTCGGCGACGGCGAGACCGTCACCGACCAGACGCCGCTCGGCGGCGCGATCGTGCCGAACAACGCGGAGATCATCCTCTATCTCGGCGCGGAGAAATCCACGGAGCTGTGCATCGTGCCGAACGTTGTGGGCGACAGCGCTGCGGCAGCCAACCGCAAGCTCACCGACGCGGGGCTTATCATGTCCGTCTCCGGCGCGACCGGCGGCAGCTCTGCGAGCGTGCGCGCCATCTCCCAGTCGGAGACGCCGGGCACGGAGGTCGCGGCGGGCACGGTGGTGCGCGTCCAGTTCAGCGACAGCTCGGTGACGGATTAAAAACCGCAAAAGAGAGCAAGATTTGACGGAGAAAGGACGACGCGCCTACGAAGCTCGGCGAGCTTTTGAGCGCCCTCGATCACTTCCGACTCCTCCGCGCGGACGCGCGGACGGAGATACATGACCTCACCCTCGATTCCCGCGCGGCGGGAGAGGGAAGCCTTTTCCTCGCCCTGCATGGCGCGCGGGAGGACGGCGCAGACTACGCAAAGGAGGCCGCCGCGCGGCGCGGTCTGCGTCGTGACCGAGCACGCGGCCGAAGGCGTGCCCTGCGTGCTGGTCCCCGACGCGCACGAGGCGGCGGCAAAGCTCGCCGCGAGATGGTACGGCGAGCCGGCGGGACGCATGACGGTGGTCGGCGTGACCGGCACGAACGGCAAGACGACCACAACGTATCTTCTCAAGCAGCTCCTTGAGCGCTGCCTGGGCGCAAAGGTCGGCCTGATCGGGACCAATCAGAACATGATCGGCGATGCCGTTCTGCCTGCCGAGCGCACCACGCCCGACGCGCTGACGCTCCAGCGTCTGCTGCGCGAAATGGCGGACGCGGGCTGCACCCATGTGGTGATGGAGGTCTCCTCCCACGCGCTCGTGCAAAGGCGTGCCGGCGCGATCGACTTCGCGCTCGGCGTGTTCACCAATCTCACGCAGGACCATCTTGACTACCATGGTACAATGGAAGCCTACTGCGACGCCAAGGCGCGTCTGTTCCGCCAATGCCGCGCCGCCGCCGTCAACGGCGACGATCCGTGGACGCCGCGGCTGCTCGAAAATGTGACCTGTCCGGTCACACGCTTCGGGCAGGGACTTGCAAACGATCTCGTCGGCTGGGACGCGCATTACTGCGCCGACCGCGTGAGCTTCACCGCGTGCAGCGACAGCGAGCACATCCCCGTGACGCTGCACATTCCCGGGGCGTTCTCGCTCTACAACGCGCTCGCCGCGCTCGCCGCGGCACAGGCCCTCGGCATTCCGATCGAGGACGCGGCGCAGGCCCTCTCACTCTGTCAGGGCGTGCGCGGCAGGGCGGAGGTGGTGCCGACGGACACGGACTACACCGTGCTCATTGATTATGCACACACGCCCGACGGGCTGAAAAATATTCTCTCGACCGTCTGCGGCTTTGCCGATGCGCGCGTGCTCGTCGTGTTCGGCTGCGGCGGCGACCGCGACCGGACGAAGCGCGCCGAAATGGGGCGCATCGCTGCGCGGCTCGCGGACGAGGTGATCGTCACCTCGGATAATCCCCGCACGGAAAACCCCTACGCCATTCTGCACGAGATTCTCGCCGGCATGGCGGACAGCGCGACGCCGTTTGCCGTGCTGGAAAGCCGCCGCGAGGCCATCGCCTACGCGCTCGACCACGCCCGCACCGGCGACGTGGTGGTGCTCGCGGGCAAGGGACACGAGACCTATCAGGTGGTCGGCGCCGAGACGCTGCCGCTCGACGAGCGGCAGGTGGTGCGCGAGCATCTGAGCCAATAAAAAACGAAAGAGCCGCGCTCTGCGCGGCGGAAGGAATACGCTATGAAACTGATCGCTGCCTGCATTGTGAGCTTTCTCATCACGCTTGTCACCGGACGCTTTCTGCTCCCCGAGCTGCGCAGGCTCAAGGCGGGACAGAGCATCCGCGAGGACGGCCCAACCTGGCACGCCGGCAAGTCCGGCACGCCGACGATGGGCGGACTGATGTTCATTTTCGGCATCCTCGTCACCATTCTCGTGTTCGGCTGGGACGCCATGCGCGCGGGCAGCTTCGCGCACCTCTATGTGTTTGCCTTTGCCGCCGTGTTCGGCCTGATCGGCTTTCTTGACGATTTTCAGAAGGTGAAAATGCACCGGAATCTCGGCCTGACGGCGATCCAGAAGTTTGCCCTCCAGCTTGCCGCGGCGGTGGTGTTCCTCTGCCTGATGCGCTATGAGGGGATGCTGACGCCGAACCTCTACATCCCGTTTGTCAACACCTATATCATTCTCAACTGGGTCGTTTATATGATCTTCGCCGCCTTTGTCATCATCGGCACGGTCAACGCCGTCAACATCACGGACGGCATCGACGGTCTGGCCGGCAGCGTGACGGTGCCGGTGGCGCTGTTTTTCGCGGTGGTCGGCTCGTGGTGGGGCTATGAGAACGACCTCGGCGTTTTTGCCGCGGCGATGGTCGGCGGACTGATCGGCTTCCTCGTCTATAACTTCCATCCCGCCAAGGTATTCATGGGCGACACCGGCTCGCTCTTTCTCGGCGGCGCGGTGGCGGGACTGGCGTTCGCCTATGATATGCCGCTCGTGCTGCTGCTCGTCGGCATCGTCTACATCTGCGAGACGCTCTCGGACATCATTCAGGTCGCCTACTTTAAGGCGACGCACGGCAAGCGCATTTTCAAGATGGCGCCGCTGCACCATCACTTTGAGCTGTGCGGCTGGAGCGAGGTCAAGCTCGTGACCATCTTCACGCTCGTCTCCGCCGTGTTCTGTATGCTGGCGCTCTGGGGCGTGATCGGAAGATACCACTTCTAAGGCACATTTCAAAAAACGATCGGGGGAGGTGAACCGGCATGACGAAGGAGGAGCGCGAGCTGCGGCGCGAGCAGCGCGAGCACATGAAGCGCATGGAGGCCGCTGCGAAGGAGGCGGGCCGCGGACCCATCGATGTGCCGTTTCTCCTGCTCGTGCTGCTGCTCACCGGCGTGGGGCTCATCATGCTCCTCTCGGCGAGCTTCCCCTCTGCCTATTATGAGTCGGGCGACCCGCTGTACTACTTTAAGCGGCAGGCGGCCTTTGCCACGCTCGGCCTTGCCGCCATGGTCGTCATCGGGCGCATCAACTACGCGCGCTTCCGCGGCGTGGCCAAGATCGCGCTGGGCATTTCCATCGCTCTGCTTGTTGCGGTCATCATTCCCGGCGTCGGCATCACGAGCCACGGCGCGACGCGCTGGCTCGGCATCCCCGGCACCACGATGCGGTTCCAGCCGTCGGAGATCGCCAAGCTTGGCGTCATCCTTTATTTTGCCGACAGCATCTCCAAAAAGAAGGACAAAATGAGAACGCTCCGCTACGGTATCCTGCCCTACGGCTTTATCCTTGCCCTCATTGCGGTGCTGATGTACTTCGAGCCGCACCTTTCCGGCACCGTGCTCATTCTCGGCATCGGCGCGGCGATGATGTTCGTCGGCGGTATCCGCGGCTACTGGGTCGGCATCGGCATCGGTGGCGTGGCGGCGGTGGCGTATGCGTTCCTCTCGGGCCTCATCACCTACAACTCCTCGCGCATCGCCATCTGGCTCGACCCGCTCAACGACGCCTTTAAGACGGGCACGGGCTATCAGACGCGCCAGAGCCTCATCGCCATCGGCTCGGGCGGACTGCTCGGCCTCGGCCTCGGCAAGAGCCGGCAGAAATTTCTGTTTCTGCCCGAGGAGCACAACGACTGCATCTTCTCCATCATCTGCGAGGAGCTGGGCCTGATCGGCGCGACGCTCATCATGGCCATCTTCGCGCTGCTCATCATCCGCGGCTACTGGATCGCGCTCCACGCGCGCGACCGCTTCGGCAGCCTTCTTGTCGTGGGCATTACCACGCAGATCGCCTTACAGGTTTTCTTAAACATCGCGGTCGTGACGAATCTTGTGCCGAACACCGGCATCTCGCTGCCGTTCTTCAGCTTCGGCGGCACGGCGCTCGCCATCCAGCTCGCGGAGATGGGCGTGGTGCTGAGTGTTTCACGGCAGATGCCGCCAGGCTGAAAAGCTCAAAAATATGCCGCGGCGGAAAACAGACCGCCGCGAGGAAGAAAGGGGGACGGAAGGCATGAACGTTATTTTCACCTGCGGCGGCACGGCGGGACACGTCAACCCCGCGCTGGCGCTCGCAGGCTTCCTGCGGGAGAGAGACCCGAAGACCCGCATCCTCTTCGTCGGCGCGGAGCGCGGACTGGAGCGCGACCTGATCGCGCACACGCCCTATCCGTTCCGCACGGTCAACATCTCGTCCTTCCACCGCTCCCTTCGGCCGAAGGAGCTGCGCCATAACCTCGTCTCCGTGCGCAATCTGATGCACGCGAAGCGTGAGGCGGACGCCATTCTCGATGAATTTCGGCCTGACCTCATTGTCGGTACGGGCGGCTACGCGAGCTATCCCGTCGTGCGCTACGGCCACGCGCGCGGTATTCCGACGGCGGTGCACGAGTCGAACGCCGTTCCGGGGCTGACGACCCGACTGCTCGAAAATCATTGCGACCGCATTCTCGTCGGCTTTGAGGACTGCCGGCAGTATTATAAGCACAAGGACCGCGTGGTCGTCACCGGTACGCCGGTGCGCGGCGACTTCTTCACGCAGACGAAGGCGCAGGCCAAGGAAAAGCTCGGCGTGAACGACGGTCGCCCGCTCGTCGTTTCCTTCTGGGGCAGCCTCGGCGCGGGGAACATGAACCGCGTCACGGCGGAGCTTCTTTATCTTGAGGCGGCAAAGGAGCCGTTCCACCACATCCACTCCGTCGGCTCGCTCGGCTGGCAGAAAATGCACGAGTGGGTGAGCGGGTACGGCGTGGACCTGCGCGACCATCCCTCGCTCGACGTGCGCGAGTATATCTACGACATGGCGGACGTCATGCGCGCCGCCGACCTTGTGATCTGCCGCGCGGGCGCGTCCACGCTCAGCGAGCTGACGGCGCTCGGCGTGCCGGCGATCCTCGTGCCGTCGCCGAATGTGACGAACCACCATCAGGAGAAAAACGCCGCCGTGCTCGGCGAGCACGGCGCGGCGCTCGTCCTGCCCGAGGAGGGGCTGGACGGCAAGCGGTTGTTTACGGAGGCCACCGCGCTGCTGCGCGACGAAACGCGGCTCGCGGCGATGCACGAGGCTTCGCTCCGACTCGGCGTGCGCGACGCGACCGAGCGCATCTATGAGACCGTCATGGCGCTTGTTAAATAAAAGCCTGCGGCGCAAGCCACAGGCTCAGAGCATATTCAGTTGAGCTTGAAGTCCATCCACACGGGATTGTGGTCGGAGTAGAGGAAGCCGGCGTCCAGCACGGCGCTGTCCACGACCTCCACATTGTCGCTCACGAGGAAGCCGTCCACCGTCAGGCGGAAGGTCGTCTCAATGCTGTACGGCTCGGACGCCGTGCGGCAGGAGGCGGTGGGCGCGGTCTCGTCAAAGGGCGCGACGAGCGTCAGCCCCGTGGGGATCGTTCCCTCCGGGATGGGCTGCGCCCAGGTGTCGTTTTCCCCGGCGGCCACACCGAAGATCTCCGGCGAATTGCCGAGCAGGTCCTTATTGAAGTCGCCGCCCGCGACGCAGTAATTGCCCGCCTCGTATTCCGCAAGCATATCCGCGCACAGCAGCTCAAGCTGCTCGGTGGCGATGGCGCCGTCCGAGGTGTAGGCAGAGAGGTGGAGATTATAGAGGACAAGCTCCTTGCCGCTCGCCGTCGGGATGCGGCTGACCGAATAGCAGCGGTCAAGGTCAAGGAGCTTCATAAAGCCGCTCTCCACCGGCAGCTCCCGCCGCGCGGCGGAAGCGATGGGGTGGCGCGAAAGCGTCACGATGCCGGACTGATTCGCTCCGTGGGGTTGAATGAGCGGGTAGAAAAGATAGGGGCTGTCGTAGTTCTGCGCGAACACCTCGTCAAATTCGCATCCCGTCATGGCGTCGCTCAGATAGGCGGTCTCGTCGATGTGCCAGCTGCGCGTGCCGTCGGTATCGACCTCCTGAAAGAGGGCAAAATCGGGCGAAAGGCCTTTGACGAACGCGACGATGCCGCGCATATTTTCGTCGACCGCCTGCCGGCTGCGGGCGCGGCTCTCCCTGCCGCCGTCCATAAAGAAGCTGTAGTCGGCGCTGTACGCGCCGAAGCCCGCGTTCGCGGACGAAATGCGGTAGACGGCGCCGGTCTCGACCGCGTCCTCCATGGGGACTGCGTCCCTGCTGCTGCAATGCATTACGCTGAGACTTTGATCGCCGACGCGGTGGTAGCTCGCGAACACATAGACGACGTACAGCACGACGAGAATGAGCAGCGCGAGCAGCACGAGCCCAAGCGTTTTGCAGATCGTTTTTCCCTTCATGATATGACCTCGCTTTTGGATTTTTTCGGAATTTTACCATAAAACACCGCGAAAGTACACCCCCTTTTCCTCCCGCACCGGAACCACGGCGCACCGTGGGCGCATACTATGGCTTAGTTTGTTGACCCATCAGGAAAGGGAGGAACGGCACATGAGCTATCTGAGCATCGAGGGCGGCGCGCCGCTTCACGGAGAACTGACGATACAGGGCAGCAAGAACAGCGTCCTGCCCGTGCTGGCGGCGACGATCCTCGCGCGGGACGTCTGCCGCATCGAGAACTGTCCGCGTCTGCGCGACGTGGACGCGTCCGTCGCCATCCTGCGCCACCTCGGCTGCTGCGTGCGGCGCGACGGCACAGCGCTGGAGGTGGACACTGCGCCGATGGCGCGCTGCGACATTCCCGACGAGCTGATGCGCGAAATGCGCTCGTCCATCATTTTTCTGGGCGCGATCCTCGCGCGGCAGGGAGAAGCGGTCTTGTCCTACCCCGGCGGCTGCGAGCTCGGTCCGCGGCCCATCGACCTGCATCTGGCCGCCCTGCGTGAGCTGGGCGCGGAGATCACCGAGCGCTACGGCGAGCTGCGCTGCAAGGCGAAATGCCTTCGCGGCACGGACATCACCCTCGCCATTCCGAGTGTCGGCGCGACGGAGAACGCCATTCTCGCCGCCTGCGGCGCGGAGGGCACAAGCGTCATCTACAACGCGGCCCGCGAGCCGGAGATCGTCGATCTTCAGGCGCTGCTGCGGAGCATGGGCGCGCGGGTGAACGGCGCGGGCGGCTCCATCATCACGGTCGAGGGCGGCACGGCGCTGCACGGCTGCACGCACCGCGTCATCGGGGACCGCATCGTCTGCGCGACCTACCTCTGCGCCGCGGCGGCGGCGGGCGGCGAGGTGCGGCTCACCGGTGTGGACTACCGCGCGGTGTCTACCGTGGCGCTCTCGCTTGCCGAGAGCGGCTGCGAGGTAAGGAGCGAGGCGGACGCCGTTTCCCTGCGCTCGACCGGAGCGCTGCGCTCTGTGCGCCCCGTGCGCACTGCGCCTTACCCGGGTTTTCCGACCGACGCGCAGCCGGTGCTGATGGCGGCGCTGCTCAGGAGCGAGGGCTGCACGGTCTTTGTTGAAAACATTTTTGAAAACCGCTACCGACACGTTGACGAGCTCTCACGCATGGGCGCGGAGATCCGCGTCGCGGGACGCGTGGCGGTGGTGAACGGCGTGAGGACGCTGCACGGCGCGGCGGTCAAGTGCACCGACCTGCGCGGCGGCGCGGCGCTGGTGATCGCGGGGCTTTCCGCCGAGGGCACGACCCGCGTGACGGAGCTCACGCACATCGATCGCGGATACGACGCTATCGAGCGCGACCTGGCCGACCGGTTCAGAGCCTCCCGGACAGCCTCGTCCCAGACGCCCCATTCATGGATGCCCTTCTGTTCAAACCAGATGCAGTCCAGACCCAGTTCCTTGAGGAGCTTTACATATTCCACATTGCTCTCATACAGGGTGGGGATATTGTCCTCGGTGCCGCAGCTGATAAAGA
>ERZ772886.3284-NODE-3284-length-11924-cov-3.604347_pt1 | contig 11924 bp, 6 predicted proteins | sample MGYA00512128_ERZ772886 | MGnify/ENA primary metagenome ERZ772886 (study PRJEB29015, sample SAMEA2737698) | human gut metagenome | biome: human gut; feature: human-associated habitat; material: faeces | place: China | collected 2012 ... | reverse complement strand
AACTTCCTGAGCTCGATGCCGATTTCGAGGCTAAGCGCAAGTCCGGATCGGGTTTTTCCGTTGGAATTGATCGATGTGACGAAAAAGGCTAATCTGAATCAGCTTTATCAGATGCGTTTGCGGTTGACTCCTGATCCTGCTATTCCTTTGGCGGCAGGTATGAGTGTGAATGTAACGATCGATTATGAAGCGGGAGGCGACAATTTGACAGTGGTTCCATTGAGTGCTATTTTTCAGGACAAGGAAAAATCGTCGGTATGGGTGTATCGGCCGGCGGATAAAAAAGTGACTCAAAGACAGGTTAAAATCCGGCAAATATTGAAAGAAGGCAGAGTGGTTTTGGACGAAGGCCTGCAAAGTGGTGAAATCGTAGTCACTGCCGGTGTACATAAACTGAAAGAGGGTATGGAAGTCGAGAGGTTGAAGCCTGTTGCCGATACGAATATCGGTGGTTTGCTGTAAACGGTCGATCCGGCCTGAAACTGTTGTCTTTTATTAATTCTGATTGGAATGAATCTTGCTGAATATGCATTGAATAATAGGGCACTGGTCAAATTTCTGATTGCAGTGCTTGTTGTTGGCGGAATCTTTTCGTTTGTCTCTATGAGTAAACTGGAAGATCCGGAGATCAAGGTAAAACAAGCTCTGGTCGTGACTGTCTATCCCGGAGCTTCGGCTCATAAAGTGGAATTGGAAGTAACGGATGTGCTCGAGAAAGAAATCCGGGCGATGGGAGATATTGCCAGTGTGGAGTCGAAATCGATGGCTGATCTGTCTATTATTACGGTCGAGTTGGAGAGTACGGTTCCCCCTGCCGAATTGGAACAAAAGTGGGATATCTTACGGCGGCGGGTGACGAATGCAGCTTCACAACTGCCCGACGGATGCGTGACTCCTGTGGTAAAAGATGATTTCGGGGATGTATACGGCATGTTCTATGCCATGACTACCGATGGCATCGCCGACGAAGAAATGGTTGAGTATGCCAATCTGGTGAAGCGTGAGTTACAGGATATACCGGGAGTGAGACGGGTGGATATTTATGGCGACCGAAAACCTTGTATCAATATAGATATCATACAGGACAAAATGGCTAATCTGGGTGTACATCCCGCCGAGATTTTAGCTACCTTGAACAACCAGAATAAAACGGTTTATTCGGGATATTTCAAGACGGGAAAGAGTAGATTGAGGATAGGCGTAGACGATAGTTACGAATCGATCCGTGATATCGAAAACCTGTTGATTCAGGGACATGAAAACGATCAGCTGCGATTGCGGGATGTGGCTTCGGTCACACGGGGATATCAGGATCCTTCCCGGAATGAGATGCGTTATGATACTGTTCGTGCACTAGGGATATCGATCTCTATGGAAAAAGGAGGGAATATTGTGACTTTGGGCGAAAAGGTGGATGCTCGTTTAGAGCAATTGAAATCTTCCCGTATACCTGTCGGCATCGATTTTCAAAAGGTATTTTTCCAACCCGATCGGGTGAGGGAGGCTATCGGTACTTTTATGATCAATCTGGTGGAGTCGGTGCTGGTGGTGATTCTGGTATTGATGCTGACGATGGGATTCCGGAGCGGTGTGATTATCGGTACCGGTCTGGTCATTATCGTTTTGGGGGCTTTCGTGATTCTATATTTACTCGATGGAACTTTACAGCGGGTTTCCCTGGCGGCTTTGATCGTTGCGATGGGGATGCTGGTGGATAATGCGATTGTGATTGTCGACGGAATCCTGGTGGATTTAAAACGGGGTATCCCTAAGCCTGCCGCTTTGACCAATATTGCTAAAAAGACAGCTATGCCCCTGTTGGGAGCTACTTTGATCGCCATACTGGCTTTCTTCCCGATTTTTATGTCGCCCGATACGGTGGGGGAATATGTGCGGGATTTGTTTATCGTTCTGGCGGTGTCGTTATTATTGAGCTGGATTTTGGCTCTGACACAGATTCCGATCCATGCCGATTATTCCTTAAAAGTGAAAAATGAGCATTTGAGTGAGGAACAATTATACGATAGCGGGATGTATCGGTGGTTCAGGAAATTCCTGACCTATATGCTCTATCATAAGAAATTTGCTGTAGGAGCGGTTGTCATCTTATTGGCTTTGAGTGCCTGGTGTTTCCAATATATTCCGCAGGGATTTTTCCCGGATTTGAGTTACACCCAGTTGTATATCGAATATAAAGTGCCTGAAGGGACTTTGGAAGCCGTCCAGGGAGATATTGCAGAAATCGAGGCTTATTTACTTTCCCGCCCGGATATTACACATGTGACTTCGAGTTTCGGCGGTACGCCTTCGCGCTACAATCTGGTCCGCTCGATTGCTTTGCCGGCGATGTCGTACGGTGAATTGATCGTCGACTATACGGATGCCGATGCCCTGAAAAGTTCGATTCCCGGGCTACAGCAATATCTCACAGAACATTATCCGGATGCTTATGTGCGGATCAAGCGTTATAATCTGATGTATGAGGATTTCCCGGTCGAGTTGATGTTTTGCGGACCCGATCCGGCTGTATTGAAGAGCTTGTCGGCTCAGGCTGAACAGATCATGAACGATGAACCGACGGCTACTTTGGTAACGAATAACTGGGAGCCCGAAGCGCCGGTATTGATGGTCGATTATTACCAGCCGATCGCCCGGCAAGCCGGTTTATCCCGTACGGATGTCGGCTTATCTCTGCTCTCGGCTACCGATGGATTACCTGTAGGCTCTTACTACGAAGGAACCACAGCTATGCCTATTTATATCAAAAGCGTAGATAATGAAGGAGAAGAAACTGCTGCGCTGGAAAATATTCCGGTTTGGAGCGTCCTGCCTTCGCTTACCGGTTTGGATGGCGAGACGATAAAAGGGCTTTTGATGGGAACTGTCAAGAAAGAAGACCTTTTGTCGGAAGTGGTCGGTTCTACTCCGTTGTCACAGGCTACCCGGGGAGTGAAAATCGAGTGGGAAGATCCTGTCGTTTGGAGGTATAATGGACAACGGGCCATAAAAGCACGTTGTAACAATGCGCAGGGATATACCGCCGAGAGTGTACGGGGCAAGTTGATCCCGCTCGTCGATACGATCACCTTGCCTGAGGGATATACGAAACAATGGCTGGGCGAACACAAAGCGAGTAGCGAAGCCATGCGGTATCTTTTTAAAAATGTGCCCTGGGCTATTGTTATGATAATTGTTATTTTGATCATGCTGTTTAAAGATTTCCGTAAACCTACGATTATTTTCCTTTGTTTGCCGCTGGCAGCTATCGGCATTGTCTTCGGGATGCTGATCAGTGGAAAAGATTTCGGTTTTGTCGCTATTGTGGGGGCCTTGGGATTGATAGGTATGATGATTAAAAATGGAGTGGTATTGCTGGATGAGATCACTTTGCAGATTGCTTCCGGCAAAGGGAGGTTAGTGGCTTTACTGGATTCGTCGTCTTCGCGTTTCCGGCCGGTAATGATGGCTTCTTTAACGACTATCCTGGGGATGATTCCTTTGCTGGGCGACGACTTGTTCGGTTCTCTGGCGGTCACTATAATGGGCGGATTGCTGGTAGGTACGGTGATCACTTTGGTGTTTATACCTGTATTGTATGCTTTATTCTTTCCCATCGAAAAAGAAGATAAGGTCGGAGCTTTGCATAAAAGCGATAATGAACAATTGGCTAATGAATGATCGACGAATGATGAAAACAACGCTATTAATCCTGACAGTTTTATTCTTTTCCGGAGTTTGTCCGGCTCAGATAGTCGAGCTCGATTTACAGAAATGCCGGAAAATGGCGGTAGAAAATAGTAAAAAATTGCAATCGGCAGAACAACAAGGTCAAAAAGCCGGTTTTGACAAAAAAGCTTACCGGGCTAATTTCCTACCTAAACTTTCGGCTACAGGTTTATATGCCTATGTACACAAGAAGATGAAATTCGATATCGACGGGGGATATCTGCCGGTATACGATGTAAACGATGTCGGACAGGCAGTGCCGCTGAATAGTTTGTATATGCCCGAAGGCAAACCTGTATTGGGAGCCGATGGGATACCCCTGTTCAAACAATATGCATTTATGCCGGATATCGACCTGGCTTTGGGTATTGAAAATGCTTACACGGTAGGAGTGATGTTGGAACAGCCTCTTTATATGGGGGGGAAAGTGCGTTCTGCTTTTCGCATGGCTTCGATAGGTAAAGAAATTGCAGACCTGAATGTGAAATATAATCAGGCGGAAGTACTTGCCGAAGCAGATGCGGCTTATTGGCAATATCTGAAAGTCTGTGAACAGGTCAAAGCTGCCGGAAAATACCTCGAAGTTGTGAAAGAATTGGTGCGTAATCTGGAAGATGCTTATCGGACGGGGATGGCCGCACAGAACGATCTGCTGAAAGCGCAGGTTAAACAAAATGAGGCGGAATTGATGGTACAAAAGGCACAGAACGGTCTGGCTTTGTCGGGAATGAATCTTTGCCGGATTGTCGGGGTTGATCTGATGAGTGAGCTGACGGTCAGGGATAGCCTCGGAGAAGGTATCGTTTCCGGCCTGTGGGAAGAAGGGGATAATATCACCGGCCGTCCCGAATACAATATGTTGGAACGGCAAATCGAACTGAAAGAAAAAGAAGTAGCCTTGACGCGTTCGGATTTTTTGCCTCAATTGGGAGTCTCTGCTTCGTATGGATATAGTGACGGGATTACGTTAAACGGCAAATCGGACGGTATCGCTTCTTTTGCAGCTTTGGCTTCGTTGAAAATACCTATTTATCATTGGGGAGAAGGACGTAATAAAGTCAAAGCCATGAAAGCCGAAGAAGAGATGGTGCGTTTGAAAAAAGAAGAAACCGAGCAGATGATGCAGCTCGAAGTGGCCCGGGCCCGCTATAATGTCGAAGATGCTGCTACCCGGGTTCGGCTCACACGACGGTCACTTTCTCAGGCCGAAGAAAACCTGCAGGTGAGTAAGAATCGTTTTGAAGTAGGAATGGAGACCCTTACCAATTACATGGAAGCACAGGCACAATGGCAGAAGGCTTGGAGTGATTGGATAGAGGCTAAGGCTGAACTTCGTGTGAATGAAACCTATTATTTGAAATCTACCGGAAGACTTAGCGACTAAGTCTCCGGTTTTTCTATAGGATTTTGCTCCTGGATTTCTTCTTCCGGTGTTTTTTTCGGTTTTTTCAATAACGTACGCAGGTAAAACAGCCGTACCGTTTCCGGAGAGACTTTATAGCGCATTGCAATTTTCTGAAACGAGAAACCTTCGGTCCTTAAATCTTTGATTTCTTGTTCATGTTCGAATAACTTACCGGCCCGCAGACTGCCTTTGGGACGTCCTAACTTTATTCCTTGGGCTCTGCGGCGTGCCAGAGCTTCGCGTGTACGCTGAGAAATCAACGTACGTTCGATTTCAGCACATAGACCAAAAGCGAAAGCGAGTACCTGACTGTTGATAGAAGAATCGAATTTATATCCTTCCTTAATACTGTGAATGGTGATCCCTTTTTCAATCGATTGATGAATAATGTTCATGATATTCATCATTTTCCGGCTTAGCCGGGAAACTTCGGTAATTATCAAGACATCACCTTTTTGCAGTTTTTTGAGCAGTATTCCTAATTCTCTCTCACTTTCTTTTTTTGTTCCACTCACGGTTTCTGTACACCACATGGTAATTTTCAGTTCTTGCCGATGGCAGAAATTAATTACCTCGCTTTTCTGATTCAGAATGGTTTGCTTATCTGTGCTCACCCGCAGATAAGCAGCAACTATAGGAGCTCTGTCCTTCAGTTCCTGTTTCTTTTTTTCGGGCATAGTTGTTTAGATCAGTATGAGATACTGTTAATGCTTTTTTTCTCTTTTAGTTCACAAATATACGAAAGTTGGCCAGTTATGAGAAACTTTTGTGAAAAATGAGATCTGAAAATTAAGAGATTTGAACAGTTTTTGTTTTTTTAACTTACCGATGGGAAAGAAATAAAATTAGTTTTCAAATTCCACCTACTTCGTGAAACATATATTCGATGTCGTAAGTATATATTAAGACTTTAATATTCAGTATATAATAAATAAATGTCAGATACGATGAGAAAAAGTAGGAATAGAATTATGAAGATGAAATGGCTGGTATGGGGTTGCATAGCAGCATCGATAGGGATTTTAGGATCTTGTCGGAATAAGCAGGTTCAGGTAGATATTCCGCAATTAGTAAAGACAGCTCCCGTGAATGGACATGATGGGATGACTTCTGTCACTTATCCTGGAAAAATTCAGGCTGCATCGAATGTGAAACTGGCCTTCCGGGTAGCCGGACCTATCCGTAAAATTTATGTAAACGAAGGACAATATGTGAAAAAAGGACAATTATTGGCCGAATTGGATCCCCGGGATTATCAGATTCAATTTAATGCTACTCAGGCCGAATATACCCAGGTGAAAGGCGAAGCAGACCGGATTATAGAGTTGTATCGCCGTGGAAGTGTTTCGGTGAATGAGTACGATAAAGCCGTCGCTGCACGTAAAAGGGTGACCGCTTTATATAATGCACACCGGAATGCATTGAACGATACCCGTTTGAAAGCTCCCTTCGATGGTTATGTACAAAATAAGTACTTCAACGCTCCTGAGATTGTGAATCAAGGTACTCCGGTGGTATCGATGATCGATAACGATTATTTTGAAGTGGACGTCAATATCCCTTCCGGAGATTTTATCCGGCGTGAGGATTTTATGACTTTCCACGCGAATGCCGATGTTTGTCCCGATTCGATTCTGCCTTTGGAACTGCTCGACATCACTCAGGGGGCAAATTACAACCAGTTGTTTACAGCTCGTTTCCGTTTAAAACGGAATCCGGTTCTGGCGCCAGGTATGAGTGTCTCCGTTACAATCGGATTTAAGCCCTCTTCAGAAGCGATGAGTATTGTTCCTGTCTCGGCCTTGTTTATGAAAGACGGACAGTCGTTTGTCTGGTTGTATAATGAGCAGGACGAAACGATCGAACCGGGGAGTGTCGCCGTAGAACGCCTGACAAAAGATGGAGAAGCAATTGTGAGATCTGCTTTGAGGAAAGGGCAAACGGTGATTTCTGCCGGTGTCAATGATTTGAAGGAAGGGCAGAAAGTAAAACTTTTACCTCCCGTCCCGGCTTCGAATGTTGGAGGGCTGTTGTAATGTAAATAGGAATGTCGGGCTTTCAGACCGGTATAGGACTAAATAGGAAAATCTTAAATTATGAACTTTACAGAATATGCTTTAAAAAATAAGGCGCTGGTTTATTTTTTTGTTTTTGTATTGGTAGTCGGAGGAATTTATTCCTTCTTTACCATGAGTAAATTAGAAGACCCGGCCATTACGGTGAAACAAGCTATGGTCGTAACTACTTTCCCCGGTGCATCTGCCTGGCAGGTGGAATTGGAGGTGACCGATGTACTCGAGAAATCGATCCGTTCTATGGGAGACCTGGATCATGTAGAATCGCGTTCTATGGACGATATCTCACTTATTCTGGTCGAATTGAGCAGTACGGTACCATTAGCAGAATTACAGCAGAATTGGGATATCCTGCGCCGTAAAGTGGCGAACGTACAAGCTCAGTTACCGGCCGGTGCCCAGCCTTCGACGGTCATGGACGATTTCGGCGATGTATACGGGATGTTTTATGCAATGACATCGGATGGCTTCGATTATCAGAAAATGATGGACTATGCCCAGTTGGTAAGACGTACTGTGCTGGATATCGACGGGGTGAGCAGTGTCGACATATATGGAGAACGGCCGGCCTGTATCGATATCGATATTCAGGAATCGAAAATGGCCAATTTGGGGGTTCATCCTGCCGAGATCATCCTCACCCTCCGCGGACAAAATGCAACGGTCTATTCCGGTTACTATAACAGTGGGGAAAAAAGAGTACGCGTAGGAATAGACGGCGATTTCAATGGAATTGAAGATATCCGTAATCTCCTGATCCGGGGACACGAAGAAGACGATATCCGTTTGGGAGACGTGGCCGATATTACCAAAGGGTACGTTCAGCCTCAGCAAGAGGGATTGAAATATGATACGCTGCCGGCTATCGCTATATCGATAGCGATGCAAAAAGGGGGAAATATCATCCAGTTGGGAAAAGTAATCGATCAAAAATTGGACGAACTGAAGCAAAATATCATTCCTGCCGGTATAAATTTCGAGAAAGTATTTTTTCAGCCTACCCGGGTAAAAGATGCGATCAGTGTATTTATGGTCAACCTGATCGAATCTGTATTGATTGTGATCATCGTGGTGATGTTAGCCATGGGATTCCGTAGTGGTTATATAATCGGGATCGGATTGGTGGTAGTTGTTTTGGGTTCTTTTGTGATTTTACATATGATGCACGGCACTTTACAAAGGGTATCCCTGGCATCGTTTATTGTAGCTATGGGAATGCTGGTCGATAATGCCATCGTTATTACCGACGGGATTATGGTGGATATGAAACGGGGGATTCCCAAGCCGGATGCTTTGGTCAATATCACGAAGAAAACGGCTTGGGCATTGTTGGGGGCTACTACGATCGGTATCCTGACTTTTTTACCGATCTATATGTCGCCCGATACAACCGGCGAATATGTCCGTGACCTTTTTATCGTATTGGCTGTATCGCTATGGCTGAGCTGGATATTGGCGCTGGCTTATGTTCCGATCCAGGCCGACCGGGCTTTTAAACCCAAAGTGGTCGAACCGGGAGAACCCGATAATCCGTTCAATGGCAGAATTTACCGGCAATATCAGCGACTTCTCCGTTTTGCCATCCACTATCGTTGGATCTGGATTGTAGCTACTGTGATTTTACTGGTTTTTAGTGTTTACGGTTATCGGTTTATAAAACAGGGATTTTTTCCCGACTTGAGTTATAATCAATTGTATATCGAATATAAAATGCCTTTCGGTACCAATCCTGAGACTGTCGAAAAAGATTTGGCCAGTATGGAAAAATATTTGATGAGTCGGCCTGAAATCACCGCCGTAACCACAAGTTTGGGTGGAACTCCCTCGCGTTATAATCTGGTCCGTACGGTGGCCGAGCCCGCTTTAAGTTATGGGGAACTGATCGTTGATTTTACTTCGCCGGCGGCTCTGAAGGAACATTTGAATGAATTGCAGGCTTATCTTTCTTCTCATTATCCGCAGGCATATGTGCGGATGAAACAGTACAACCTGATGTATATGGATTTCCCGATTCAGTTTATGATTTCAGGTCCCGATCCGGCAGTATTAAAATCACTCTGTGCACAGGTTGAAGGGATCATGCGGGCAGATTCATCGGTAATGCTGGTAACCAATAATTGGGGCCCGGAGACTCCGGCGATGCGGGTGGATTATCAACAGCAGACTGCCCGGGATGTAAACCTGAGCCGGGAAGATGTCGGGTTGGCCGTACTGGCTGCTACCGACGGCTTGCCGATCGGTTCTTATTATGAGGGCGAACATCCTTTACCGATCTATCTGAAAAGTGTGAACGATCAGGGACAACGACCCGGGCAGATCGGTAATGTCCCGGTTTGGAGTATGGTTCCTTCGACGAATGGAATAGGCCTCGGTACAGTGAAAGAGTTGATGACCGGAATGATCGGTACCGATGATGTATTAAAACGATTGATCGGTTCAGTACCGCTCAACCAGGCTAGTAGTGGAGTGGAAGTCGGCTGGGAAGTACCGGTCGTACGTCGTTATAACGGACAGCGTTCTATTGCTGTACAATGTAATAACGCTCCCGGATATACGACTACCGCAGCCAGAAATAGCTTGCTTCCGAAAATCGAGGCATTGGATATTCCTCCTGGTTATACTACAGCCTGGCAAGGCGAATACCTGGCAAGTACGCAGTCACAGTTTTATTTGTTTAAAAATGTACCGATCGCTATCGTGCTCATATTGGCTATATTGATCGCTCTGTTTAAAGATTTCCGTAAGCCACTGATGATCTTGTTGTGTTTACCGTTGGCCATTACGGGAGTGGTGGCCGGAATGCTGATCGCCGGTAAAGAATTTGGTTTTGTGGCGATTGTCGGGGCCTTGGGATTGGTCGGCATGATGATTAAGAATGGGGTAGTTTTGGTAGATGAAGTCGATATTCAAATCCGTTCCGGGAAAGATCCTTTTCTGGCTTTGGTAGATGCTTCTACCTCCCGTTTACGTCCGGTATTCCTGGCGGCGATGACGACTATTTTGGGAATGATCCCTTTGGTGAACGACGATATGTTCGGGGCTTTGGCGGTTACGATTATGGGAGGACTGTTTATCGGAACAATCATTACTCTGGTGATTTTACCGATATTATATTCTTTATTTTTCCGTATCCGTCCTGCTAAACACGGAGAAGAAGAACAACAGCAACAACAACAAATACGAATCAATTGGAGGTAATATGAAGGCACTTTTAATGATTTTGATCTTTTTTCCTGGAGTTTTATCGGCTCAGGTGGAGCTGGATTTACAGTTATGCCGGGAAATGGCTATTCGCAATAGTAAGGAGATGGAAATCGCCGACCGGCAACACCGGAAGGCTATGTTCGATACCAAATCCTACCGGGCGGATTATTTGCCTAAATTGTCTGCTGTCGGAGTCGGATTTTATAATCAGAAAAAATATAATTATAAATTGAAAGGAGGATATCTTCCCACTTATAAACCGGGAGAGAATGGGCAATTGGAACCGAATGTAATGATCGATCCCGCAACCCAGAAACCGGTGATTGGAAGTGATGGCAATCCGGTTTTCAATGAATATGCTTTTTTACCGGATATCCGTTTACAATTGAAGTTGAGAGGGGTTTATATGGCTGGGGCTCAGCTCGAACAACCGGTCTATCTGGGAGGTAAAGTCCGGGCTGCACATCGGATGGCACAATTGGGAGAGGACATCGCTGTCGAGAATATCCGGTTGAGCCGTTCTGAAATCGTGGTAGCGACAGACGAAGCTTATTGGCAACTGTTGAGAGTCGGCGAGCAGGTGTCCGCTGCCGAGAAGTACAGACAGGTCGTGAAAGAACTCCTGCAAAACCTGCGGGATGCTCAGGTGGTCGGAATGGCTACACCCAACGATGTACTGAAAGCCCAGGTCCGCTACAATGAGGCTGGCTTGATGTTGCAGAAAGCACAGAACGGACAGGTGTTGGCGAGCATGAATCTATGCCGGTTGGTCGGCCTCAATCTGCAAACGGAATTACACCTGCAAGATTCTTTGACAGATAAGATAGATCCTCGCATCTGGGCTTTGGATACTTCTGTGGAACAGCGCCCCGATTATACGATGTTGGCTCAGGAAGTAGACCTCAGGAAAAAACAAGTCGATTTGACACGGGCTGATTTTTTACCTCAGATCGGAGTGACCGCCGGTTATGGCTATGGAGGAGGATTGCAATTGAATGGAGATGATGAGGCAAGTGCTACTTTCTCGGCTATGGCAGCAGTGAAAATTCCCGTATTCCATTGGGGAGAAGGGAAAAATAAAGTAAGATCCGCCCGGATGGAGGAAGAAATCAGCCGTCTGAATCTTGAAAAAACAACGGATTTGATGCGTCTGCAAATTACTTCCGCCCGGTTTTCTGTTACAGATGCCCAAAAACGGGTAGAGATGGCCCGGAATGCCCTGTCGCAGGCAAAGGAAAACCTGAAAATCAGCAATGACCAGTATCAGGTGGGTATGGAAAACCTCACTGCCTTGCTGGAAGCACAGGCACAGTGGCAAGAAACCTGGAGCCAGTGGATCGATGCGAAAGCCTTGTTACACCTGAGTGTATCCCAATACCTGAAAGCGATTGGAAAGTTGGACTGAAGATAAATTCGAAGACTACTTATGAAAATTTTGATTTGATTTTCAAAGACCGTGTGTCCCCGGACATCGGAGAAATCGCAATCAAACAATTGCTGGCGGTCGTAAAACT
>ERZ772886.3281-NODE-3281-length-11935-cov-8.066414_pt1 | contig 11935 bp, 11 predicted proteins | sample MGYA00512128_ERZ772886 | MGnify/ENA primary metagenome ERZ772886 (study PRJEB29015, sample SAMEA2737698) | human gut metagenome | biome: human gut; feature: human-associated habitat; material: faeces | place: China | collected 2012 ... | reverse complement strand
CATCGCCATGCCGAAGGAACTGAAAAAATAAGCCAAAAAGCAAACCCTTTGCTTGCGTAAAGGGTTTCTTTTTTGGAAGCACGGAAGAAAAGATGCAAGGAGAACACTATGACAAGATCGAACGCCAGAGAGATCGCCTGCCATCTCGTTTTTGAGATGAACTTCAACGATATCACCGCCGGAGAAGCGCTGCGGACGCTCATGGAGGAGGACTATTACCCCACGCTCAAGGGCGAAACGGACGTCTACGCGGAAAAGCCGGATGGAAAGCAGCTGGAATACCTGACAAACGTGGTGCAGGGCGTGCAGGCGAAGCGGGAAGAGCTTGAAGGCTATATCACGAAATATTCCGTTGGCTGGAGCCTCAGCCGCATTGCCAGAATGGCCGTCGCCATTATGGAGGTCTGTATGTATGAGGCGCTGTATATCGACGACGCGCCCATCAGCGCCGCCATCAACGAGGCGGTCGAGCTGACGCGCAAATATGAAAACGAGGATGTGGTGTCCTTCGTCAACGGCATTCTCGGCGGCTTTGCGCGCGAGGTCCAGCAGTCATGCTGACGCTTGGCTTCGACACCAGCAACTATACCACTTCGGTGGCGGCATTTGACGGCGTGGGCGGAAAGAACTGCTCACGCCTTTTGGACGTGAAGCCGGGAGAGCTTGGGCTGCGGCAGTCCGACGCGCTGTTTGCGCACATCAAGCGCCTGCCGGAGCTGGTGGACGCGCTGTGTGCGTCCGTGAACATTGGGAACGTGACCGCCATCGGCGTCAGCACCCGGCCGCGTGCGGTCGAAGGCTCGTATATGCCGTGCTTTCTGGCCGGCTGGTCGCAGGCCAGCTGCCTCGCAAAAATTTTAAATGTCCCCCTTTACGAATTTTCCCACCAGCACGAAAGCAGTACAAAATAAGCCTGCTTATTTTTAATACAGAGGCGAGCCTCTGGTCAGCCGGGCGGCTGGAGCTGATGCAGACGCCGCATCTTGCGTGGCACCTGTCCGGCGGAACGACGGAGCTGCTGCTTGTGACCCCGGACGGCAAAACTGTCAGGGCCGAAAAGCTCGGCGGCACGAGCGATATCTCCGCCGGTCAGCTGATCGACCGCACGGGAAAGCTTCTGGGCCTGCCGTTTCCGGCGGGCAAGGCCGTCGACGCGCTGAGCCGGGAATCGGATTGTAAGGAGCGTTACCGCGTGAAGCTGAACGGATTGGAGTTTTCCTTCTCCGGCATCCAGAACAAGGCGGAAACGTTCTATTCCGACACGCAGAGCGCGGCTGATACGGCGCGGTTTGTCATGAACTGCATTGTGTCCTGCATCGCGGATGCGACGCGGACGGCGCTTGCGCAGTATCCGGGTCTGCCGGTCGTGTTTTCCGGCGGCGTCGCGTCCAACTCCATGCTGCGGGAGCGTATGCGGGAGTTTGCGCCTGTTTTTGCCGAGCCGCAATATTCCACGGACAACGCCATGGGGATCGCCGTTCTGACGGCCCTGCAGGAGGGCGTGTGATGGAACAGAATATCATCGCCGTTTCGCAGGTCGATCGTGAACATATCAATTACCGCAAGGTGCTCGACGATCTGCGCAGCACCTACGGCAACTGCATCATCCCGACGGTTCTGCCGATCGGCGAGGGCACGTCCTTCGTCGGCGTGGTGGACGTTTTGACGGGCAAGGCCTTCACCGGCGCGGGCAAGGATCGCCGCGAGATCCCGATTCCGGAAGAAATGGAAGCGCTGGTCGAAGAAGCGCGCGAGGCCTGCAACGAGGCGGCGGCGAGCACCAGCGAAGAACTGATGGAAAAATTCTTCGACGAGGGCAAGCTGAGCGAGGAAGACATGCTGCGCGGCCTTTCCGCGGGCATTTACGAGGGCAGCATCGTGCCGGTCGCCCCGGTTTCCAGCCTGAACGGCATCGGCGTGCGCCCGCTGATGTATGAACTGGCCATGTACATGCCCAGCCCGATGGAGCACACCTATCACGGCATCAACCCCAAGACCAAATCCATGCACATCCGCCACGCGGACATGAGCGAGAGCTTCACCGCGCAGGTGTTCAAGACCATCGCCGACCCGTTCGTGGGCAAGCTGAGCTATCTGCGCGTTATCAGCGGCAAGGTGACCGCAGGCGAACCGCTGACCAACGCCCGCACCGGCGAGGTGGAAAAGATCACTAAGCCCCTGACCGTCCTTGGCAAGAAGCAGATCGAAAACGACGGCATCGGTGCCGGCGATATCGGCGCAGTGGCAAAGCTGGTGAGCGCAAAGACCGGCGATACCCTGTGCGATGCAGACCGCGTGGTCAAGCTGCCCGCACCTGTGTTCCCCAAGCCCAGCCTGTTTATGGCTGTTACCGTGGCCAAGAAGGGCGACGAGGGCAAGATCTCCAGCGCACTGGCACGCCTGATGGAAGAGGACCCCACCCTGTGCTACATCAACAACGCCGAGACCCATCAGCAGGTCATCGGCGGCTTGGGCGAGCAGCATCTGGACGTGGTCAAGGCCAAGCTGAAGAACAAGTTCGGCGTGGAGATCGGTCTGGAAGCGCCCCGCATCGCCTACCGTGAGTCCATCCGCAAGGCCTGCCAGAAGCAGGGCCGCCACAAGAAGCAGACCGGCGGCCACGGCCAGTTCGGTGACGTTATCATCAACTTCGAGCCCTGCGACAGCGAGCAGGTGGTGTTCGAGGAAAAGGTGTTCGGCGGCAGCGTGCCCAAGAACTTCTTCCCCGCCGTGGAAAAGGGCGTGCGTCTGGCAGCCGAAAAGGGCGTGCTGGCCGGTTACCCCGTGGTCGGCCTGAAGGCCACCCTGCTGGACGGCAGCTACCACCCGGTGGATAGCTCTGAAATGGCCTTTATCATGGCTGCAAAGCTGGCCTACAAAGCTGCTATGCCGGAGGCCGGCCCCGTCATTCTGGAGCCTATCCACACCCTGAAGGCCCATGTGCCCAACGACAACACCGGCGACATCATGGGCGATGTGACCAAGCGCCGCGGCCGCGTGCTGGGCATGGAGCCGGACGAGGACGGCTTGCAGACCATCATCGCCGAGGTGCCGCTGGCAGAGCTTGCAAACTTTACCACCTTTATCCGGCAGACCACGCAGGGCCGCGGCTGGTTCACCACCGAGTTTGCCCGCTACGAGACCCTGCCCGAGATGCTGGTGCCTGCCGTTGTGGAGCAGGCCAAGAAGCTGGGCAATCTGGACGAGGCCGCAGACGACTGAGCCCTGAACCCCTGATTTGACATTTTCCTGAGCCCCCGCCGACACTTTTTTCCCTCTGTCGGCGGGGGCTTTTTTGCGTAAAAATGGAACACCGGAGCGTCCGCAGATGCTCCGGTGTTCCGAAATCATAAAAAGTTTTCTGCTGAAAAATGCTCTGGCCGTTATACGCCGGAAGCACCATAGTTTGCCAGCACGCGGGCAGAGGGGTCGTTGACGTTGCAGCCCGGCCATGCTTTGTTGGGCATCCAGAAGCCCACGATGGTGCGGCTTTGGTCGTGGTAGTACTTCTCAAAAATTTCGCGGTAGAACAGGCTCTCCTTGGTAAAGGGCATGCAGTGTGCCGAGTAGTTTGCCCGGCGCATCTGGAACTCCTCGTCGGTGTACAGGCTCTCGGCGTACTCCTTGATGTCGTCCACCATGCTGTGGCCTACGGCGTCCGAGAAGGCGGCCTTTTCGCGCCACAGGATCTCCGGCGGCAGCCAGTCGCCCTCAAAGGCCTTGCGCAGCAGGTACTTGCCCTTGCCGTAGCGGTTCAGCTTCTTTTCCGGGTCGATGGCCATGACGTAGCGCACAAAATCCAAGTCGCCAAAGGGCACGCGGGCTTCGATGCTGTTGGAGGAGATGCAGCGGTCTGCCCGCAGCACATCGTACATGTACAGCTCCCGGATGCGCTTCTGGCTCTCCTGCTGGAAAGCATCGGCGGTGGGGGCGTAGTCGGTGTATTTGTAGCCGAACAGCTCGTCCGAGATCTCGCCGGTCAGCAGCACGCGCACATCGGTCTGCTCGTGGATGGCCTTGCACAGCAGATACATGCCCATGCTGGCGCGGATGGTGGTGATATCCCATGTACCCAGCAGCCGGATGACCTCTTCCAAGCTGCTGAGCACCATCTCACGGTTGATGATGATCTCGTGGTGCTCGCTGCCAAGATAGTCCGCAGTCTGGCGGGCATATTTCAGGTCGATGGCATCGGTGTCCATGCCGATGGCAAAGGTGCGGATGGGCTTGCCCAGCTTCTTGGCGGCAATGGAGCACACCAGCGAGGAATCCAGACCGCCGGAAAGCAGGAAGCCCACGGGTGCATCGGCGTCCAGCCGCTTTTCCACACCGGCGATCAGCTTCTCGCGGATGTTCTGCAGGATGGTGGGCATATCGTCCTGCATGGGGGCGGGCACATCGGCAATGTCCTCGTAGCGCACAAAGCGGCCGTCGCAGTAGTAGCTGCCAATGGGGAAGGAACGGATATCATCGCACCAGCCGATGAGGTTGCGCATCTCGGAGGAAAAGGCGATCTTGTGGCTGGACTTGGAGTAGCCGTAGAACAGCGGACGGATGCCGATGGGGTCGCGGGCGGCGATGAGCCGATCCTTGCGGGAATCGTACAGGATCAGCGCAAACTCCGCGTCCATGTGGCGGAACATATCCAGCCCGTACTCGTAGTACAGCGGCAGCAGGATCTCGCAGTCGCAGTCGGAGCAGAACTTGTAGCCACGGCGCTTTAAGATCTCTTTTTCGAACCGGAAGCCGTACAGCTCGCCGTTGCACACCACGCAGTCAGCGCCCCGGTAAAAGGGCTGCATCCCCTCCGGGGTCAGTCCCATGATGGCAAGCCGCCCAAAGCCCATCAGGCCGTAGGGACCCTCCACCACCCGCTGGTCGTCCGGTCCGCGGTCCACGGTGCGCAGCAGATACTCTTTGAACTTTTCGGCACTCAGGTCGTGCCCCGTATAACCCATAACACAGCACATACTTCTTACCCCTCTTAAAATAAAAAAAAATACGGCAGCAAATTCATCCCATAGTCCTAGGACGAATATGCTGCCGTATCCGTGGTGCCACCTAAATTACCGGCATACGCAATACGCCGGTCACTTTTGTGCGCTCTCCCCGTTGAAAGCACTGCCGCGATAACGAGCGGCGCACGTCTGCCCCTACTGCTGCGCATGCAGGTTCAGGGAGCGGCTCACGGGTGTTCTTCGGGCTTCGTTTTCTGCGCGGCTTCCAGCATCCCGCACTCTCTGTAAGAAAAACCTGAGGCCTTACTTTTCCCGGTCAACACTTTTATTGTCTGCATTGTATCACGGGTTTTTGTCCGTGTCAACACAGCAGGCGCATTTTTTTGCAGGCTGTTCTTCCGCTGCGGACGGTGCCGCGTTCTGCGCGCAATGACGGCACAGCCCGTACAGCACACTGCCCTCGCATTGCAGGGTAAAGCCGTGCTCTGCCATCAGGTGAGCGCGCACCTCATCCATAAAATGGCAGTCCAAGTGATAGATGCGCCCGCACTGCACGCACTTGAGGTGCAGGTGCTCCCGGCAATGGCGCCCCTCGTCCACATACTGGAACACCGCCCGCTCGCCTTTATCGGCTACATATTTCATAATGCGCTGCTCGCCGGCAAGCTTGTCCAGATAGCGGTATACAGTGGTGGGGTTGGGGCTTGCGCCCTGCGCCTCCAGATGCTCCAGAATGTTGGAGGCACTTACTGCGTGCTGACGGTTGTTGATGAGGTAGTCTAAGATGAGTTGCCGGGTGCGGGTGTTGTAGCCATCGCTTCGTGCCATGAGAGTTTCGGTCCTTTCCGGTGTAGATGTGTTGTTTTTTACCTCTATTGTAGCACAGTTTGCGCTTGGATGCAAAAGAAGCGGGCGGAAAGTGGGGCTGTTTGGCGACAAGCACAAAAAACATTGTAAAAAGTAGCAAAATCGAGGCGTAATCTTTGTATAAAACGGAAAACAAGCCAAAGTTAAGCAAAAAGTCTTGTAAAAAATGCCCTAATGTGAAATAATATACTGGATAAAGTGGTTGGATTGCAGCCGGGATACAAGCTGGCTGAACATGGAGAAGAAGAAGCCGGCAGCGGTGGGTTTGCGCTGCCGGTTCGGACGTTTTTGGAGAAGAAGAATAGGAGAGTGTGCTTATGAAAGAGCAGGACGCACAGGCAAAGCTCAGCCTGAAGCTGCAAGCGTACCAGTACCTCAAAACCAAGATCTTGAACTGCGAGTACCGCCCCAACGAGTTTTTGAATGAGCAGAAACTCTGCGCCGAGATGGGCAACATCAGCCGCACCCCCATGCGGGATGCGCTGGGGCGTCTGGAGCAGGAGGGGCTGATCACCATTCTGCCCAAAAAGGGTCTGATGGTCTCCGGCATCACCGAAGAGGACGTGCACAGCATGTTTGAGATGCGTCTTTTGGTGGAGCCCTACGCACTGCGTACTTACGGCAATGCCATCCCCCGGGAGCAGCTGGAGGCCTACGCCGAGCTGATGCACCACAGCGAGCGCATCGAGGACTTTTGCGAGTCGGACGACGACTTCCACGAGCTGCTGATGAGCACCCTGCCCAACAAGTATCTGCGCTCTGCCTACGACCGCATCACCGGCCTGAACACCCGCTTCCGCATCATGACCGGCAAGGTGAGCATGATCAATCAGGAGCAGACCTGTGAGGAGCATCTGCAGATTCTGGATGCTGCCCTGTCTGACAACTGGGACGGTGCAGCCATGGCGCTGCAGCACCATCTGGAGCTGGCCCGTGATAAAGCCGAGGGCGTCATCAAGGTCATTCGCCTGTGGTAAAGGAATAAAAGTTAAAAAGGTCTGCTGCATCGTGCCGGTGCAGCAGACCTTTTTCGCTTTTACGAGAAGGAACACAGCATAGAAGGAAGTCTCCCTCAGATAAGGTGGTTTTCAAGGCAGTAATGATAGACCCCGTCCTCTTCCACAGAGCGGCAGAGGACGGCAGCTCTGGCCTTGACCTCCTCGAGCGCGTTTCCCATGGCGACACCTGTGCCGACCGCTTCCAGCATTTCAATGTCGTTCCGTCCGTCCCCAAAGGCAATGGCTTCGGACTTTGAAAATCCATAATGCGCCAAGACCGCCCTTACAGCGTTTCCCTTACCGCAGGAGAGCGGAATGATATCAACTGCCTTGTCCCACCATGCGGTGATCTGTGTGGCGTGCGTCCCCTGTAAGATCTGTGCGTATTCGGTGCTGTTGCAGGAGCACATGATCTGATAGATCTCCTCCTCGCACAGCGCATCAAAATGCTCGGAGATCACCAGCTTTTCGCTGCCAAAGGAAAAGTATTGTGCCAGATCGGGGTCTGTCCCGTTTGTTACGATAAAGTGTTCGTTGCTGATAGCAGCTGCCCGGTGCATCTGCTTCAGATTTTGCAGAATTCTGTGTTTGTCGTCAGCGTCCAGCGGATTTTTGAAGAGCACGGTATCCTTACTGCGGACATAGGAGCCGTTGAAGGTCAGCCAGATATCAAAATCGACACCTTCAAAATGCGGGATGGAGAGATAGCCTCTGCCGGTCGCCATGCACAACAAGACCCCGTTTGCCTGCAGCTGCTGTAAAGCCTGCACAGTTTTGGGGGATGGCTCTTTGCTGCCCAGCTTGAGCAAGGTTCCATCTACATCAAAAAACGCAATTTTTATCATACGACACCTCTGGTAAAAATTTTTTATTTCTCCACCTTGCTCAGCAGGATGCGGTCATTATCCAGATTTTTGCCCGCGTTCTCGCGGAACTTTTCCAGCAAATCGTCCACGGTCATCTTGCTGCGCTCTGCGCCCTTTACGTCAAACACGATGCGCCCGGCGTCCATCATCAGGGTGCGGTTGCCCAGCTCCAGCGCCTGATGCATATTGTGGGTCACCATCAGGCAGGTGATCTTTTTCTCGGCCACGATGCTCTTGGTCAGCGCCAGCACCTTTTCGGCGGTGGCGGGGTCCAGCGCGGCGGTGTGCTCGTCCAGCAGCAGGAGCTTCGGGGTGACAAGGGTAGCCATGAGCAGGGTAAGCGCCTGCCGCTGCCCGCCGGAGAGCAGCCCCACCGGCTGCTTCATGCGGTCCTCCAGCCCCATGTCCAGCAAAGCAAGCTTTTCGCGGAAGAGCGCCTTATCCTTGCGGGAGATGCGGGAGAAGATGGCGTTGGGTGCGGTGCCTGCCCGCAGGTAGGCCAGCGCCAGATTTTCCTCAATGGTCATGTTGGGCGCGGTGCCCTTGAGCGGGTCCTGGAACAGATGTCCGATGACCTTGCTGCGCTGGTGCTCCGGCGCAAAGGTGATGTCCTGTCCGCCCAGCAGAATGCTGCCCTCGTCGGCAATAAAGCCGCCGGTGATGGCGTTGAACAGGGTGGATTTGCCCGCGCCGTTGGAGCCCACGATGGTGGCAAAGTCTCCGGCCTCCATTTGCAGGCTCACCCCATTTAGCGCCACCTTTTCGTTGACGGTGCCGGGGTTAAAGGTCTTGTGCAGGTCGTTCAGCTGCAGCATTTCCATGTTACTGTCCCTCCCTGTTGGTCACGGTGCGGCGGGCACGGGCGGCGTGCCGGCGCTTTTCAAAGGCGAAGTGCTCCCGGATGGCGGGCATGGAGATGGCCACTGCCACAATGATGGCAGAAACCAGCTTCATGGCGGCGGCGGGCACGTTGAACCGCAGCGCCACCGCTACGATAAAGCGGTACAGGCAGCTGCCGAACACCACGCCAAGGATGCGGCGCAGCATGGTGCGCTTGCCCACCAGCGTCTCGCCGATGATGAGGGAAGCCAGTGCAATGGTCACCATGCCGGTGCCTACGTTGATATCGCAGCTTTTCTGGTACTGTGCCAGCAGCCCGCCGGACAGTGCACACAACGCACCGGACACGCACAGACCCACCGTGATGGTAAAGGCGGGGTTGATGCTGGAAGCCCGCACCATGGCGGCGTTATCGCCGGTGGCGCGGATGGAAAGCCCCAGCCGCGTGCCCAGAAAGCCCAGCATCGCCGCGCAGGCGATGGCAATGACAACTGCCGCCAGCGCCAGCTTGTACCAGCTGCCCAGAAAGCTCAGCGAAGTTTTTGCCATGGAGAAGATGGTAGGGGTCTTGACCAGCGACATGGTGGAGGAGAAGCCCATCACCGCCAGATTGATGGTGTACAGGCCGGTGTTGACGATGATACCGGCCATAATGCTTTCCACCCCGAGCCTTGTCTGCAAAAAAGCGGTGACAAAGCCGGAGCACACCCCCGCAGCCATAGCAGCCGCCAGCGCAAGGATGGGGTGGCCGGTCAGTGCTACCTGACAGGCCACGGCGCAGCCCAGCGTAAAACAGCCGTCGGTGGAAAGGTCGGCAATATTCAGGATGGAGTAGCTCAGAAACAGTGCCAACGCCACCAGTCCGTAGATGCAGCCCAGCTCCAGCGCTGTCTGCAAAACGTTGAGGGAAAAGATACTCGCCAGCATGGTGTATGCTCCTTTTATGTTATTTTGAATGCGCACCGCATTGCTCTGCGGAGTGCGACAAACGCATTTTCACGGGAGAGGGGAACCACTTTCCCCAGAACCGCCAAAAGCTCTCCCTTGCGGGAGAGCCGGAAAAACCGTCAGGTTTTGACGGAGCGGGGCGCTCAGGAGAAGTTCTCGGCGGTGGTCACCTTGGTAATTTCGGTGCAGTAGGGCTTGAAGGCTTCCTTCAGGGCAGCCAGATCCAAGCCCAGCGCCTCGGCGGTCTCGGTGTTGATGGTGACGATGCCGTTATCAAAGGTCTGGTAGGGCAGGTCTGCGGGGGTCTTGCCGTCGCACAGCAGCTGGCTGACCATATCGGCGGTGGCTTCGCCCAGCTGGACGTAGTCCACGCCGTAGCCCACCAGTGCACCGTTCAGCGCAAAGCTGTCGGCACCGGTGTAGTGCTGCACACCGGCCTCGATGAAGCTCTCATAGATGGACAGCTCGGCGGTCATGATGGTGTTATCGGTGGGGGTGAACACGGCCTTGACTCCGGCGGCTACCAGTGCCTCGGCAGCCATCTGCACCTCGGCGGTGGTGGTGCCGTTCTTTTCCACCACCTTGATGCCGTTCTTCTCACAGAAGGCCTTGGCGTCCGCAATGGCCTGGGTGGAGGCATCCTGACTCAGGTCATACAGCAGACCGATGGTATCGATGCCGGGGTTTGCCGCCACGATCAGGTTCATGATGGCGTCGGTGTTCAGGGCATCGGAGGTGCCGGTGATGTTCTCCTCACCGTCAAAGCCTGCGGCAGCGGGATCGGTCACAGCGGAGTAGACCACCGGGATGTCGGTGTCCTCCACGGCAGCCAGCATGGTAGCGGCGGTGGGGGTGGCCACGGCTACGATCACGTCCACGCCGTCAGCCACAAGGTCTGCGCCGATCTGGTTCAGGTTGGACTGGTCGGCCTGTGCGTTGGCGTAGTAATCGGCGTAGTCAAAGGTGACGCCCTTCTCCTTGCCGATGGCGTCCAGACGGCTCTCCACAGATTCCACGATCTGGTTGAGGGAGGCGTGGTCCACATAGTTGACGATGCCCACCTTGAAAGTCTCGCCAGCGGCGGCAGTACTGCCGGAAGCCGCTGCGGAGGAGGAGACTGCTGCACTGGAGGCGGTGCTGGAAGCAGCGCCGCCGCAGCCGGTCAGTGCCATGGCAGAAACAGCGGAAGCGGCCAGAGCGGCCTTCAGGAAGCTGCGGCGGGAAATCATGTTCAGGTTTTTCATAGTGGTAACTCCTTTCCCGGAGCGGGCGGCAAATCAAAAGACCCGCTCCCTTTGCGGGACGGGTCTTAAAACAAAACGACCCTGTCCCTGTGTGTTATCCACAAGGACAGGATCGGTAAATACGATTCTGCGGTGCCACCTTGCTTGCTCTGCATCCAATACAGCAGAGCCACTCACGGAGAGCCAACACTCCCCTGTCCTGTAACGGAGACTTCCGTCCAAAGCTACTGGGGTTTGTGCCCGTTTGCCCGGCCCTCGGCGGCCCACGAAACTCTGCCCCGCTTTCGCCCGTTTGCACTGTCCGGGCTCACTGCAGATGCGCTGTGCAGGTTCTCTTCCGCCTCATCGGTTTGATTGCATTATACACTTTATTGGCATAAAGTCAAGAGGAAATTTCAAAAATTTCTTTTTTCTACAGCACAAAGTCATTCTTCCGTGCATCAGGCCCGCTTTGTGCGGCGCTTGCGCCAGACGAAGTACGCCGTGTACGCCAGCCATACCACAATGCCGCCCAAAGTCAGCGCACGGCTCAGCCGGATGCCGTCGGGCTGGTAGACAAAATCGATGCTGTTTTCACCTGCCGGGCACAGCACAGCCATCAATCCCTCGTCCACCTCCACAATGTCGGCCTCCTGCCCGTTGACATAGGCCGTAAAGCCGTCATCGTAAGGCACGGAGAAGAACACGAGGTTTTCTTTTTCCAGCGTGATCTCAGCGTGGAAGCCCGAATTGTTCATCTGGAACACACTGGTAGCCGTGGCACGGCGCTCGCGGCAGTCCTGCACGTAGGACTCATAGTACAGCTCCTCCCGTCTGCCTTCCGGCAGATGGGTGAGGTACTTGCCGTAGACTGCAGCATCCTCGTCGGTAAGCACCAGTGCGCGCATCAGCAGGTTTGCGCGCGTGGTCTTTGCGGTCTCCTCGTACTCGCTCTCGGTAAGGTAGCAGTCGTAGGTAAAGCCCATGGGCACATAGTTCGTGTTGCGGTACACCGCGTAGCCGTCCTTTGTAAAGGCGTGCTCCCAGCCCGCATCGGCTTCGTTCTCAAAGTCGTTCTGCTTTTCCGGCGTGGTGATGAGGTATTCCACGCTCAGCAGACCCCGCAGTGCATAGTTGGAAAGCTCCGGTTCGCTGCGCACATCCCGCTTGACCCCCAGCGCCGGGTAGAAGCTGAGGATGCTGGGAGCCGCCGTGCTGCCGAAGTATTGCAGGCA
>ERZ772886.3274-NODE-3274-length-11954-cov-3.490798_pt1 | contig 11954 bp, 7 predicted proteins | sample MGYA00512128_ERZ772886 | MGnify/ENA primary metagenome ERZ772886 (study PRJEB29015, sample SAMEA2737698) | human gut metagenome | biome: human gut; feature: human-associated habitat; material: faeces | place: China | collected 2012 ... | reverse complement strand
GGCGGGTGCGCCGGTCATGACGATAAAAAACACGGCGGCAGGCAGACCGAGCGCCGCCGCAAGCCGGTGGTTCCCGCCGCACAGCAGCAGGATCATGCCGAGCAAAATCGAAACGTGCATACCGGACACGGCGACGGCATGGTAAATGCCCGCGATGGCCAGATCGTTCTGATCCTCGTAGCGGAGCCCTGTTTTATCGCCCAGCAGCAGCGCCTGTACAAAGCCCGCCGTGTCAGACGGGAATGCGGACTGGATCGCTGCGCGGAGGCGTCCGGCAAACAGAGCCGGGGCAAGCCAGACTGATGCGCGGCCCGGCTCGGCGTGCAGCGTTTCGCGGCAGCTTGCCGTCAGGAATACGCCGCGCGACAGATCGTAATCCTTGCCGCGCAGATGCTTTTCCTGCGCCGTGGTGAACTTTGCCGTGCCGGACAGGAGGCTTCCGGGAAGGATCTCACCGTCGGCCTCGTCAAAGTAAATGACCGCCGTGCAGCTTTTTCCGTCCAGCGTCAGCCGGGCGGAGACGGACTGCCCGTAGCTGCTTTCCTGCGGAGTGGCAAGCGCCTGCGCGGAAAACGCGGCTGTTTCGCCGGAAAGAGCGGAAAACGGGCGCAGAAAAAGCGCCTCGTACCCACGGCACCAGGCAAATCCGGCCAAAAGGCCCAGCACGCAGACCGCCGCCCGACGCAAAATCGGACGCCGGAGCAGAAACAGCAGCGCACAGACCGCTGCAAGCGCGGCGAGCAGCACGCCTGGCGCACCGTGCAGCAGAAACAGATACAAACCAGCGGCAGCGGCGAAGCCGCCGGTGAACAGGCAGAGCCGTCGCATGGGCCGTCTCCTTCAAAAAGCAGAAAAACCGGGCGCACTGCGAGCAATGCGTCCGGTTCTGACAGGCTTATTCTTCTGTCTTGGGGGCGTCCTCGGCGGGGGCTTCTTCCGTCTTCGGAGCCTCGACGGCGGGCGTCTCGTCAGCCTTGGGCTCGTCGTCGGCGACAACGATCTCAAAATCGTCGTCCGTGGGAGCGGCCTCGGTCTCGGCGGGCGCTTCGTCTTCGCGGAGGGAGGCGATGAAGTCCTTCAGCTCGGCGATGGCCTTCTTGGACTCGTCGATCTTCTGGCACCACGGCAGATACTCGGCAGTGTCGAGCTCTTCACCGACGGCGTAGTCGCGGTAATACAGCTTGCCCAGCTCGATCTCGGCCTTCTTGACCTTGTCTTCCTCGGCATAGATGGAAATGTTGGCCTTTGCGACGGCGGCCAGCTCCTTCGCCTTTGCGGCAGCGGTCTGGGCGGCCTCTACGGCCATGTTCTTTGCAGCTTCAAAATTTTCAGAAAAACGCATGGGAGAAGCTCCTTTCAGCAGCATATTTGCTTTATTATTTCCTGTAGTATACCACCTGCCCGAAAAAAATGGAATAGGCAAGTGATGCGGAATGTCAGTTATTTTGTAAATTTTCTTTTAATCGTCCTGTTTTTCGTCCGCCTGCGGTTCTTCGCGTTTGCGGTTGACGTAGAGCGATTCGCGCGCGGGCTTCTTTTTGACGAGCACCCACGCGAGGATTCCCGCCGCAGCAAGGAAGGAGACTGCCGCCACAAGCTGGCTGACGCGGATGCCGGTGGAGAACAGATACAGACTGTCGGTGCGCAGTCCCTCGATCCACACGCGGCCGAGGCCGTACCACGCCACATAGGCCAGGAACACCTCGCCGTCGAATTTCCGCTTCTTCGAGAAGAAATGCAGGCCGATGAAGCCGATCAGGTTCCAGACGGATTCATAGAGGAACGTCGGGTGGTAATACGTCACGACGCCGGACGCATCCTGCAGGCCCATCTTCAAAAACGTATCCGTGACAGCGCCGTGCGCCTCGCGGTTCATAAAGTTTCCCCAGCGGCCCATAAGCTGGCCGATGATGACGCCCATGCCCGCCACGTCGAGCAGGACGGGAGCCGGGATTTTCTTGCACTTCGCAACGACGAGCAGCGTGATCGCGCCGCCGATGATGCCGCCGTAGATGGCAAGTCCGCCCTCCCAGATGTAGAGAATGGAAATGGGATCGTCGGCGTAGAGCTCCCAATAGAAAATGCAGTAATACAGACGCGCGCAGATCACGCCGATGGGTACGGCCCAGAGGATCATGTCAAGCACGTCGTCCTGCGTGATGCCGAAGTCCTTCGCCCGCGCGAGCATATAGAAAACAGCGAGCAGGAACCCGGCGGCAATGATGATGCCGTACCAGTAGATGTCCTTCCCAAAGACCGTAAAGGCCACGGGGCTTGGATCGATCTCGATGCCGAGATTCGGGAATGTGATGGGAGATGCGAGAAACATATGAATTCCTCCTAATGAATTGAGCGGCGGATGCCTCCGGCGGCCCTGTCTGTTCTCTCGCAAGAGAATAGACAGGGGAGAAAAGAGTGCTGGGACGCGTTTGGTGCCTGCTGCGGGTACAATTCAGGCGAGGACCTGAATTTTAGTCCCTGCGAACACACCAAGTCACCTTACGTGCGCTGTGGTACGCGCCGCCTGTTATGGTACAACAGATTTGTGGGTAGTTGCGTTTTATTATCTGCGGTAAATAGCTTTGCGTTTGAAATTTGCGGGGCAGTACGGTTTCGCCTAGGGTGTATCTGAACTTTATGCTTCTTCCGGTGCAACAACGCTGAGCGCGGCGCGTTCCGGTGTGACTGTCTGCGTCAGCAGCGCTTCTGTGTCGGAAAGCGTGATGGAATCCAGCAGATCAAACTCGCAGAAGCAGTCTCCGCCTGCGAATATGGCCTCGCATATACGATAGCAGGTCGATTCGAATCCGTCAAGCTCCCGCAGGAGTCTGCCGCGCACGGATTTTTTCAGCCGTGCAAAGCGCTCCGGCGAAAAGCTGGTCTTCGGCGCCTGCAAAATGGCCTCCAGCACTGCCTCCGGGTCACGGCCCGCGCCGCCGGCCTGCAAAAACGCCGCGCCGGGTACGCGTGTGAAGCCGGAGGAAAAGTCCGCGTCGATCAGTCCGCGCGTATAAAGGTCCTCGTACAGTGCCGCGCTTTCGCCCAGCAGCAGCTCTGCGGCAAGCTGTCCGGTCAGCTCCTGCCGGAGCGGGTCGGCGGACGGGGCAGCCTTGAAGCCGATGGAAAATACCGGCTGGCTGACCGGGAGCGTCCGGCGCGTTCTGTGCCGGAACGCGCGAGCAGGCTCCGCTTCACCGCAGGGACGCGCGGGAGGCGGCGAGAAGTCCGGCGGCAGGACCTCCCGCGCAAGGCGCGAGACGGCCTCCGCGTCCACGTCGCCCATGACGGTGAACGCCATGTTGGACGGGACGTAAAACGCGTCAAAGCAGCGCCGCAGCAGCTCCGGCGTGACCGCGCGGATGGAGCGGCGGGAGCCTGCGATGGGGATGCGGATGGGGTGGCGGCGGTAGAGCGCGCGGCACAGCCGCTCCTGCACGCAGTCCTCGGGCGAATCATCATAGAGCGCGATCTCATCGGCAATGACGGCGCGCTCGGCCGCCATGGCCTCCTGCGGGAAATATGGCGTCGAGGCCATCCGCAGAAGCAGGCGCAGGCAGTTCTCAAAGTGCTCCGTGCAGGTGAAATAATAGCCGGTCATGGCATAGTCGGTAAAGGCGTTCGCCTCCGCGCCGAGGCGGGAAAATTCCGCCTCCGGGTCGCAGTCCGGGAGGCAGAACATCCGGTGCTCGAGAAAATGCGCCGTGCCGTCCGGCACGGTCTGCCAGCCGCCGCTTTGCGGAAGCTGTGTGTCGCATGAGCCAAAATTAACGCCCAGAAACGCGAATTTCCCGGCAAAGCCCGGCTTCGGCACGACGCGCAGACGCAGGCCGTTCGGAAGCGTTTCCAGATAACAGCGCTCACCGAGCGCGGGATACTCGTTCCAGCTCATACTTCCTCCAGCGTATAGACCGCATCGGGCCGCACGCGCCGCGCAGCGGCGCAGACGTCCTCCGCCGTGACGGCGCAGAGCGCTGCGGCCAGTTCGGCGGGGCTTTGCGAAATGCCCTCCGCTGCCCGGCCTGTGTAAAATTCATCGAGCCTGCCGGGGCTGTCGCACAGCAGCCGCAGATCGGAAAGCAGCCCCGTGCGGGCCATTTCCAGCTCAGACTGTGAAAAGCGGCCCGCGGCCAGCTCCGCAAGCTGATGCAGAATTTCCTGCTCGACAGCGGGCAGATCCGTGCGTCCGCAGCCTGCGGACGCAGCGAGAATGCCCTTGTGTCCGTCGTACCAGCTCCCGGCCTCGTAGCACAATGCCATCCGCCCGCGCACGTCGATTTTATCAAGCTCTTCCGGCTCTCCGAGACGGCCGCAGGCGTAGCGTTCGCCCCGGCACATGGCCCGGAGCAGCTGCCGCTCACAGTACGCGCTCTTGTCGTCCAGTACGCTCTGCATGGCGTTTTGCAGATTCCGGCATTCCTGCGAGACAAGCTCCGGCACGAACGCGCCGTGTTCCGTTCGCGGGCAGAACAGCAGCTCGGAGACAAAGTCCAGCAGGTGCGAAAAAACGGCCTCGCCCGCATATTGGTCTTCCAGACAGTCGGCAAACAGGCCCGTGAGCTGAATTTCTCCCTTTTTGCGCACCAGCGCACCGATGGACGCGCCGTGCAGTTCGTCCAGCCGGTCGGCGATGGCGCGGATGGAGGGCGTTTTTTCGCTGCCGCGCAGGAGTACGCTCGGCAGCAGCGCGTTCATGGCCGCCTCGCCTGCGCGAAGCGGCCTGAGGAAGCTGAGGCTGAAGCAGGCGGTCTTGAACCGCCCGTCCTGGATAGACGTGAGGAACACGCCCGGCAGGAGCTCTTTTCTTGTCGTCATGTTATTTCTTGCCTGCCTCCGTGCGCAGGCGGATGATCTCGTCGCGCAGGACGGCGGCATATTCGTATTCCATCATGTGCGCGGCCTTGCGCATCTGCGCTTCGAGCTTTTCAATCTCACGCGCAAGCTCCTGCCGCGTCATCTTTACGCCGCCCTTGCCCTTGTGTTCCGGCGTGGGGGAGGCGGAAATTTCGATGAGGTCGCGGATGGATTTTACAATGGTCTTCGGCACGATGCCGTGCGCCCTGTTATAGTCGTCCTGGATCTGGCGGCGTCTTGCCGTCTCGTCCATGGCGGCACGCATGGCGGGCGTGATCTTATCTGCGTAGAGCAGCACACGGCCCTGCGCGTTTCTGGCCGCGCGTCCGATGGTCTGGATAAGACTCGTTTCCGAGCGCAGGAATCCCTCCTTATCGGCGTCGAGGATCGCAATCAGCGATACCTCCGGCAGATCAAGGCCCTCGCGCAGCAGGTTGATGCCGACGAGCACGTCAAATTTCGCCATGCGCAGGTCGCGGATGATCTCCATGCGCTCCATAGCCCCGATGTCCGAGTGCATATAGCGCACGCGGATGCCGTTTTCAGTCAGGTATTTCGTCAAGTCCTCTGCCATTTTCTTCGTCAGCGTCGTGACGAGCGTGCGCTCGCCCTTGTCCGTCGTGGCGTTGATCTCGCCGATCAGATCATCGATCTGTCCCTCGATGGGGCGCACGAAGACCTCCGGGTCAAGAAGGCCCGTGGGCCGGATGACCTGCTCGGCGATCTGTCCGGCGCGGGAACGCTCATACTCGGCAGGCGTGGCGGAGACGTAGATGGCCTGATGGATGCGGTCTGTAAACTCGTCGAAGGTCAGGGGGCGGTTATCATACGCCGACGGCAGGCGGAAGCCGTAGTCGACGAGGCTTTTCTTGCGCGCGTGATCGCCGTTATACATGGCGCGCACCTGCGGCAGCGTGACGTGGCTCTCGTCGACGAAGAGGATGAAATCGTCGGGGAAGTAGTCCAGCAGCGTCGTCGGCGGGGGGCCGGGGGCGCGGCCGGCAATAACGCGGGAATAATTTTCAATGCCGGAGCAGAAACCGATCTCCTGCAGCATTTCCAGATCGTACTGCGTCCGCTGGCGGATGCGCTGCGCCTCGAGCAGCTTGTCGTGCTCCTCGAAAAAGCGCACCTGCTCCCACATCTCAGCTTCAATATCCTTCATGGCGCGGGCCATTTTCTCTCTCGATGCGACGTAATGCGACGCGGGGTAGATGGCGACGTGGTTCAGAATGCGTTCCGGTACGCCGGTGACGGCGTTGACCTCGGAAATGCGGTCAATTTCATCGCCGAAAAACTCAATGCGGATGGCCCGGCCAGACCAGTAGGCGGGATAGACCTCCAGCGTATCGCCGCGCACGCGGTAGGCGTTGCGGACGAAGTTGAGGTCGTTGCGCTCATAGCGGATCTCGGTCAGCTTGCGCATAAGCTCGTCCCGGTCGTATTCCATGCCGGGGCGAAGCGAAATAACCATGTTTTTATAGTCGATCGGATCGCCCAGACCGTAGATGCACGACACGGACGAGACGACGATCACGTCCCGGCGCTCGGACAGCGCACTCGTCGCGCTGTGGCGCAGACGCTCGATCTCATCGTTGATGGCGGAATCCTTTTCAATGTAGGTGTCCGTCTGGGCGATATACGCCTCAGGCTGGTAATAGTCGTAGTAGGAAATGAAGTATTCCACGGCGTTTTCCGGGAAAAACTCGCGGAATTCCGAGCACAGCTGCGCAGCCAGCGTCTTGTTGTGCGCGAGGACCAGCGTGGGCCGGTTGACGTTGGCGATGATATTCGCCATGGTGAACGTCTTGCCGGAGCCGGTCACGCCGAGCAGGACCTGATCGCTCAGGCCCATGTTGAGGCCCTGCGTCAGCTTCTCGATGGCCTGCGGCTGGTCGCCGGTGGGCTTGAATTGGGAGTGCAGCTTAAAGTTCATACGGGTCCTCCAGAATGCCGTCGTCGCGCAGGGAGACAAAATCGTCGTCCGCGACAATGATATGGTCGGCCAGCACGACGCCGACTGCCTCCAGCGCCGCCTTTAACACCAGCGTGGTCTGCCGGTCCTCGGGACTGGGCAGCGCAAGGCCGCTGGGGTGGTTGTGCGCAAGCACGACGGAGGTCGCGTTCGCGTCCAGCGCAGCCTTGACGACCTTGCGCGCGGCGATGGACGCGACGTTCACGCCGCCACGGTGGATGAGCACGCAGTCGAGCGCCTTGCACTTTGCGTCGAGGCAGAGAAGATACACGACCTCCTCGCTTTCGCCGTGGAAGTACGGCAGCAGGTATTGACCGCATTTGGACGTGGTGTCCAGAATCTCGATCTGCGCGCTGCGGCTCATGAGGCAGCGCCGCGCCACCTGCGGCACAAGCCGGATCAGCTGCGCGGCGGCGTCTCCGACGCCGTTTACTTTTTTCAGCTCGGATTCCGGCGCGGAAAACACGCTGTCGAGCGTCCCGAAGCGGCTTAAAAGCGCGTGCGCCGCCGGGTTTGTATCGCCGCGCGGCGCGGCGTAATACAGCAGCACCTCCAGCACCTGCACGTCCGAAAGGGAGTCCATGCCGCTGGTTTTGAGCTGCCTGCGCATCCGGTCGCGGTGGCCGTCGTGAATGGACATGGGCGTCTCCTTTCCGCTTCCGCTCACATCAGCGGCGCGAGCAGCCGCAGCAGCGCCCGCAGCACACGCTGCGTCAGGTGCGTATGGCGGCACTGCTCGGCGGTGATCTCCGTGCACTGCGGGAACGTTTCTTCAAAATCTGTCTGCACCTGCGCGCTCACGGCAGTGTCATAGAGATACACGGCGTCTTCAAAATGCAGATACAGGCTGCGGAAGTCCAGATTGACCGTGCCGACAACAGCCTGCTTCGTGTCGGCCAGATAGACCTTGGAGTGGATGAAGCCCGGCGTATATTCGAAGATACGCACGCCTGCGCGCGTCAGCTCCTCATAGTTTGCGCGCGTGACCGCGTGGACATACCATTTGTCCGGGATGCCGGGCGTGATGATGCGCACGTCGACGCCTGTTTTTGCCGCGACGCACAGCGCCGTGGTCATTTTATCGTCCAGGATCAGATACGGCGTCATGATCCACATCCGCTCCTGCGCAGAGGAAATGACGGACTGCAAAATCGTCGCGCCGACGTCCTCGTTGTCGAGCGGACTGTCGGCAAACGGCTGGAGAAAGCCCGTGCCGCCCCGCTTTTCCGGATAGTCTGCGCGGAAGCGGCTCACATCCTCCTCCGACCGGTCAACGTAGCCCCAGAGGGACAAAAACATGACCGTCATTGACCACACGGCCTTGCCGCGCACGAGAATACCGCAGTCCTTCCAGTGACCGAAGCGCTTGTATTCGTTGATATATTCGTCGGCCAGATTGACGCCGCCGGTAAACGCGGCCTTGCCGTCGATGATCAGAAGCTTGCGGTGGTCGCGGTTATTGAGGCGGGCGGAAAGGATCGGGATATAGGGGTTGAACGCGTGGGCGCGGATGCCCATCTCGCGCAGCTTTTTCGCGTAGCCCATGGGAAGCCGCGTGATGCAGCCGAAATCATCGTATACGACGCGCACGTCGACGCCTGCCGCCGCCTTTTGGCGCAGAAGCTCCAGCATGGGGTCCCACATCTTGCCGGTGGCGATGATGAAAAACTCGATGAAAATATAGCGCTCCGCCTTTTTGATCTCCTCCAGCATCGCAGCGTAGCAGCTTTCGCCGCTCGGGAAATACTCCGCGTCCGCGTCGTCGTAGATGGGGTAGCCGGAGGCCGAGAGCAGATAGCGCGCGTGGTTGAACGCGGGCGTTTCAGCGGCGGCCAGCTCCCATAAGGGCGCTTCGTCCTGCCGCAGCTGCTGCATGGTGACGGCCTCGATCGACTGCATCTTCCGGTGCTCGTAGCTGGAAATTTTGTTGCCGCCGAAGAGCAGATAGATCGTCAGTCCCGCCACGGGGAAGGCCAGAATCAGCACGATCCACGCGATCTTATAGCTGGGATTGACACCGCACGAGATGATATAAATAACGACTGCCCAGCTCAGCACGTTCATGGCGATCCGGATCCAGAAAAAGTCGGTCCGCAGATACGTCGCCATCACGATCAGAAATATGATCTGCAGCGCAATGCCGAACGACACCGCCACGACCCGCTGAAACACCAGCTTTGACAGGTTTCGCATACGCTTGCCTCCCCGCTGCTTGAATTTTCTATACTATAGCATGTTCCATCAGAAGCCGCAAGTCTCTGCTTTTTGAAATTTAAAAACTTTTGTTTGAAAATCCTGTTGTAGTTTTCAAACGAATCTGGTATAATAAGCAGACTGAATTATTCGATTTTTCTACACAGGAGCGAACCATGGAAAACTGTATCCGCGTGCAGGGTGCGCGCGTCAATAATCTGAAGAATATCTCCGTTGAAATTCCGCGCGACAAGCTGGTCGTCCTGACCGGTCTGTCCGGTTCCGGCAAGTCGTCTCTGGCCTTTGACACGATCTTTGCCGAGGGCCAGCGGCGGTATGTCGAGTCGCTGTCGAGCTACGCGCGGATGTTCCTCGGCCAGATGGACAAGCCGGATGTTGACTCCATCGACGGCCTTTCTCCCGCCATCTCCATCGACCAGAAGACCACCAGCCGGAATCCCCGCTCGACGGTCGGCACGGTCACGGAAATTTATGACTATCTGCGCCTTTTGTGGGCGCGCTGCGGCACGCCGCATTGCCCGAAGTGCGGCAAGGAGATCCGCCGCCAGACGGTCGACCAGATCGTCGACCAGATCATGGGGCTGCCCGACCGGACAAAGTTCCAGATTTTATCCCCCGTCGTGCGCGGCAAAAAGGGCGAGCACCAGAAGGTCTTCGAGGATGCCCGGCGCAGCGGCTACGCCCGCGTGCGCGTCGACGGGAGTTTGTACGAGCTGACGGAGGATATCGCGCTCGACAAGAATAAAAAGCACCACATTGAGGTCGTCGTCGACCGGCTCATCATGAAGCCCGATCTTGCCCGGAGACTGACGGATTCCGTGGAGACAGCCTCCAATCTTTCCAGCGGCCTCGTCATTCTCAACGAGCTGGACGGGGACAAAGACACGCTCTTCTCCCAGAACTACGCCTGCGAGGACTGCGGCATCTCCATGCCGGAGCTGTCCCCGCGTATGTTCTCGTTCAACAACCCCTACGGCGCGTGCCCGGTCTGCGCGGGACTCGGTACGCAGCAGGTCGCGGACCCGCTGCTCATCATCCCCGACCGCTCCAAGTCGATCCTGCAGGGTGCGATTCAGGCCAGCGGCTGGAACAACGTCCGCGACGACTCCATCTCCCGGATGTATTTTGAAGCGCTGGCGAAAAAATATCACTTTTCTCTGAGCGACCCCATCGATGCGCTGCCGCAGAAGGCGCTCGACGTTATTCTCTACGGCACGGGCACGGAAAAGCTCACGATCTATTATGAACGCGCCAACGGGCGCGGCACGCTGGAGCGGCCCTTTGAGGGCGTTGTCAATAACGTCTCCCGGCGCCTCACCGAGACGCAGTCCGACGCCATGCGCAAGGAGCTTGAGGAGTGTATGTCCGAGCGCCCGTGCCCCAAGTGTCACGGCAGGCGTCTGTCCGACATCAGCCTTGCCGTCACGGTCGGCGGCATGAACATCATGGATTTCTGCGCCATGCCCATCTCAGAGGAGCTGAAATTCATCGACAATCTGAAGCTGACCGGCTCCATGGCCGTGATCGCGGAGCAGATCGTGCGCGAAATTCGCTCCCGGCTGTCGTTTTTGCAGGCGGTGGGCCTGAGCTATCTGACGCTTTCGCGCTCTGCCGCCACGCTTTCCGGCGGCGAAAGCCAGCGTATCCGGCTGGCCACGCAGATCGGCTCGAGCCTCATCGGCGTTCTGTATATCCTCGACGAGCCGTCCATCGGCCTGCACCAGCGGGATAACGACAAGCTGCTCGACACCCTCCGCCGTCTGCGCGACATCGGCAACTCCGTGCTTGTCGTCGAGCACGACGAGGACACCATGCGCGCCGCCGATTTCATCGTCGATGTCGGCCCGGGCGCAGGCGTGCACGGCGGCGAGATCATCGCCGCGGGCACCATCGACGACATCATCGCCGCCCCGCGCTCCATTACGGGCCAGTATCTGTCCGGCGCGAAGAAGATCCCCCTGCCCGAAAAGCGGCGGGCGGGCAACGGAAAATCCCTGAAAATTTTCGGCGCGGCGGAAAATAACCTGCGCCACATCGACGTGGAATTCCCGCTCGGCACGTTTACGTGCGTGACCGGCGTGTCCGGCTCCGGCAAGTCGAGCCTCGTCAATGAAATTCTCTATAAAAAGCTTGCAGGCAGCCTCAACCGTGCCCGCACCCGTCCGGGGAAATTTGACCGCATCGAGGGGCTGGAGCATCTGGACAAGGTCGTCGGCATCGACCAGAGCCCCATCGGGCGTATGCCAAGCTCCAATCCGGCGACGTATACGGGCGTATTTAACGACATCCGCGACCTGTTCGCGTCGACGGCCGACGCGCGCACGCGGGGCTACGGCCCGGGCCGGTTCTCGTTCAACACGAAGGGCGGCCGCTGCGAGGCGTGCAGCGGCAACGGCCTTGTGAAGATCGAGATGCACTTTCTGGCCGACGTTTTCGTCCCCTGCGAGGTCTGCCGCGGCAAGCGCTATAACCGCGAGACGCTCGAGGTTCTGTACAAGGGCAAGAACATCGCGGATATCCTTGACATGACGGCGGAGGAGGCGCTGGCCTTCTTCGACAATCTGCCGCGCATCCGCAATAAGATCGCCACGCTCGTCGACGTGGGCCTCGGCTATATCAAGCTCGGCCAGAGCGCCACGACGCTCTCCGGCGGCGAGGCGCAGCGCGTCAAGCTCGCAACGGAGCTTTCCCGAAGAGCGACGGGCCGCACGTTCTATATTCTCGACGAGCCGACGACGGGCCTGCACATGGCGGACGTGCACAAGCTGATCGAGGTATTGCAGCGGCTGGTCGACGCGGGCAATACCGTGCTCGTCATCGAGCACAATCTTGATGTCATCAAGGTCGCGGACTATATCGTCGATCTCGGGCCGGAGGGCGGCTCCGGCGGCGGGCAGATCGTCGCCTGCGGCAC
>ERZ772886.3269-NODE-3269-length-11973-cov-5.685518_pt1 | contig 11973 bp, 8 predicted proteins | sample MGYA00512128_ERZ772886 | MGnify/ENA primary metagenome ERZ772886 (study PRJEB29015, sample SAMEA2737698) | human gut metagenome | biome: human gut; feature: human-associated habitat; material: faeces | place: China | collected 2012 ... | reverse complement strand
TGATAGGTCACTTTTTCTCCGTAGGGGTCACATGGCCGTTTTCATCCACTGCGGCAGGCGTGATCTGGCTGCGGGTGTTGCGGGCGATGTCGTCCAGCCGCATACGGCTGGGGAAGTCGCTGAGCAGCGTGTACGCCACGCCGTGCTTTTTGGCGCGGCCCGTCCGGCCGATGCGGTGGACGTAGTACTCGTTCTCCTCCGGCACCTCGTAGTTGAACACGGCGTCCACATCGTCCACGTCGATGCCGCGGCTGGCCACATCCGTTGCCACGAACACCCGGAGCTTTCCGTCGCGGAACCGCTGCATGACCTCCTCCCGCTTGCGCTGGGGGATGTCGCCGTGGATGCACTGGGCGTCCACGCCCCGCATCTGCAGGAACTTGGTGAGCCGCTCGGTGCTGCCCTTGGTGTTGCAGAAGCAGATGACCCGCTCGTAATTCTCGCAGTTCAGGATGCGCACGATGGCGTCCACCTTGCCGTCGGACGGCACCTCCAGCCGGTACTGGAGGATGTCGGGCTTGTTCTCCTTGGTGGCCTGGACCGTGATCTCCTCGGGGTCCCGCTGGTACACCCAGGAGATGTCCATGACCTCCCGGGAGATGGTGGCGGAGAACATACCCAGATTCCTGCGGTTGGGGATCTTGTCCAGAATGCGGGTAACATCGTGGATAAAGCCCATATCCAGCATCCGGTCCGCCTCGTCCAGCACCACGGTGGTCACATCCTTCAGCGTCACGGTACGGCGCTTCATGTGGTCGCTGAGGCGGCCCGGGGTGGCCACCACGATCTGGGGACGGCGCTTCAGAGCGTCGATCTGCTTGCCGATGGGCTGGCCGCCGTAGAGGCAGACCAGGCGCACGCCCTCGTGGCACACGGCGATATCCCGCATCTCGTCGGTGATCTGCATGGCCAACTCGCGGGTGGGAGCCAGGATGACGGCCTGCACCGCCTCGCTCTCGGGGTCGATGCGCTCAATGATGGGAATGCCGAAGGCCATGGTCTTACCGGTGCCGGTGGGTGCTTTTGCGATGACGTCCTTCCCGGCCAGCATGGGCGGGATGCAGCCGGCCTGTACCGGCGTGCTGACGGTATAGTGCTTATTGCGAATGGCGCGCATGGTGGCCTCTGACAGGCCAAAGCTCTCAAACGGTGCGCCCTGTGTGACTTCCATATCCGTATCCTCGTGTTTCCATATAATCTCCATGTTAGTATACCATGCCTGTCAAGTGACAGAAAAGAGGGGACCGCGGCGCGGTCCCCTCTCCGGGCTTTATTTCTTATACGGCACGTGCCAGATGGTATCGGCATACTGGGCGATGGCCCGATCGGCGGCGAAGATGCCGCTGCGGGCGATGTTCAGCAGGCTCATACGGTTCCACTGTGCGCGGTCGCCGTAGGTGCGGCTCATACGCTCCTCGGCATCGCAGTAGGCGGCGAAATCCGCCAGCACCATATACTGGTCAGCGGGGCCGTCCCCGCCCATTACCAGCCGCTGCCAGATGTCCTCGTAGGTGACACCGTCGCCGAAGCCGGTCTTGAGCTGATCCACCACGCGGCGCAGCACAGGGTCCCGCTGGTACAGCAGCTGGGGATCATAGGTGTGGCGCAGGTGGGCTACCTCATCAGCCTTCAGGCCGAACAGGAACATATTCTCGTCTCCCAGCACCTCGTGCATCTCCACGTTGGCACCGTCCAGCGTACCCACAGTCAGGGCGCCGTTCATCATGAACTTCATATTTCCGGTGCCGCTGGCCTCCTTGCCGGCGGTAGAGATCTGCTGGCTCACCTCGCTGGCGGGCATCAGCATCTCCGCCAGAGAGACCCGGTAGTTCTCCAGGAACACCACCTGCAGCTTGTCCTTGCAGATGGGATCGCGGTCGATCTGGGCGGCCAGGGAGTTGATAAGGTGGATGATGCGCTTGGCCACGGCGTAGCCCGGGGCGGCCTTTGCCCCGAACAGGAAGGTCTGGGGCCGGAAGTCCATGTCGGGATTGTCCTGGAGCTGCTGGTACAGGCTGATGATGTGCAGCACGTTCAGCAGCTGGCGCTTGTACTCGTGAAGCCGCTTCACCTGCACGTCGAAGATGGCGTCGGTGTTCAGCACCACGCCCTGCTGCTTCCTGGCGTAGGCGGCGAAGGCCAGCTTATTCTGGTGCTTGATCTCCTCCAGCCGCCGGAGCACCGATGCGTCGTCGGCGTAGGCCTCCAGCTTTTTCAGCTCCTGAGGACGGGTGAGGTAGCCATCGCCGGTGAGGTCGCAGATCAGGTCGTTGAGGCCGCGGTTGATCTGGGGCAGCCAGCGGCGGTGGTCGATGCCGTTGGTGACGTTCTTGAACTTGTCGGGCATCATCTGGCAGGCTTCCTTGAACACGTCCTTGCGCAGGATCTCGGAGTGCAGGGCCGATACGCCGTTGACGGCCATAGTACCCGCCAGGCACAGGTTGGCCATGCGCACGTGGCCGTCCCAGATGATGGCCAGCTTGGCGGTCTTGGCGGGATCGTGGAAATAGTCCTCCACCTGCCGCTGCCAGCGGTGGGCAATCTCCTGCAGGATCTGCCAGATGCGGGGCAGCAGCGTCTCAAACAGCTGCTGCGGCCAGACCTCCAGTGCCTCGGCCATCACCGTATGGTTGGTGTAGGCCACGCAGTTGGTGACGATGTGCCACGCCTCGTCCCAGTCCAGGCCCGCGTCGTCCACCAGGATGCGCATCAGCTCAGGGATCACCAGCGCGGGGTGGGTGTCGTTGATCTGGATGACGTTCTTCTCGTGGAAGTTCTTCAGGGTGCCGTAGTTCTCGATGTGCTTGCGGGTGATGGACTGCATGGTAGCGGAGACGAAGAAATACTGCTGCTTCAGGCGCAGGGACTTGCCCTCGTAGTGGTTGTCCTCGGGATAGAGCACCTGGCTGATGGCGTCCGCCATGGCTCGCTCCTCCGACGCCTGCAGGTACTGGCCCTGGCTGAACAGCTTCATGTCGATGGGCTTGGGGCTGCGGGCCTGCCACAGGCGCAGGGTGTCGACGTGGTCGGTGTCGTAGCCGGCGATCTCCATGTCGCAGGGCACGGCCATAACGCGGGTATAGTCCTCGTGGACCACCATCAGGTGGCCGTTATCCCAGCGGGTGCGGACCTTGCCGCCGAAGTGGACCTCCTCCGCCTCCTGGAGCTTGGGCAGGAGCCAGGCGTCGCCCAGCTGCATCCAGTCGTCCGGAAGCTCCACCTGCTGGCCCTCCACGATCTTCTGCTTGAAGATGCCCAGCTCGTAGCAGATGGAGTAGCCCGCGGCGGGGATCTCCAGCGTGGTCATGCTGTCCAGATAGCAGGCGGCCAGACGGCCCAGACCGCCGTTGCCCAGACCGGCATCCGGCTCGATCTCGAAGATATCGGCGGCCTTGAAGCCCAGCTCGTCGATGGCGGCGGTCAGGTCGTCCAGCAGCTCCAGATTGTAGGCGTTTTTCATGAGGCTGCGGCCCATCAGGAATTCCATCGACAGGTAGTGTACCTTCCGCTGGCCCTCATGGGCGGCCTTCTCGCGGGTCTGCACGCCGTGCTCGGCCATAATGTCCCGCAGCACCATAGCGCAGGCCTTCATCATCTCGCCATCGGTGGCCTGCTTCTCGGTACAGCCGTAGTTCAGGCGCAGCTTCTGGATAATGGCTTCTTTCAGGGTATCTTTGGTATACGTCATAAACAATAATCCTCCGTATGAGCAGCCGGGCGTCAGCCCAGCAGTTTTTCGTAGATATGGCGGTACTCGCCGGCGCTGCGGGCCCAGCTGAAGTCCGCCGTCATGCCCCGCCGCCGCACGGTATCGAAGCCGGCGCGGTCGCCGCGGTACAGGCCGGTGGCCTGCCCGATGACATCCAGCATGGCGCCGGCGTCATAGCGTTCGAACAGGTAGCCGGTGCCGTCCTCCTGCCCTACCTGACAGGAACGCACCGTGTCCGCCAGCCCGCCGGTGCGGCGGACGATGGGCACCGCGCCGTAGCGCATGGCGATCATCTGGCTCAGGCCGCAGGGCTCGCTGCGGGAGGGCATCAGGAACAGGTCGCAGCCCGCGTAGACGCGGCGGGCCAGATCCTCGGCGTAGGTGATCTGGGCCGACAGGCGGCCGCCGTACTCCCACGCCTTGCCGCGGAAGAAGTCCTCGTAGCGGCTCTCGCCCTTGCCCAGCACCACCAGCTGGCAGCCGGTGGCCATGATGCCGTCCAGCCCCTGCTCCACGATATCCAGACCCTTGTGGCCCACCAGACGGCTGACGATGCCCATCAGCGGTGTGTCCGGCTCCTGCGCAAGGCCCAGCGATGCTTGCAGAGACGCCTTGCAGGCGGCCTTGCCCGCCATGTGGTCCACGTCGTAATTCTCCGGCAGAGCGGGATCATGGGCGGGGTCGTAGCCCGCCACGTCCAGCCCGTTCACCACGCCGGAGAACTTCCCGTCGATCATGCGCACCACGCCCTCCATGCCCTCGGCATAGGCGGCGTCGTGAAGCTGGGCGGCGTAGGTGGGGCTGACGGTGGTAATGGCGTCGGACACCAGCATGGCGCCCTTCATCAGGTTCACATCGCCGTCCATCTGGAGGGTGCCGTCGTTGTACCAGCCGCGATCCAGCCCGAACAGCTGGTCCACGGTGTCCGCGCCGTAGCGTCCCTGATACTCGATGTTGTGGATAGTGAACACCGTGCGGATGCGGCGCACCGCCTCCCAGCGGGTGCAGACATCCTTGAGGTAGATGGGCACCAGCGCCGTCTGCCAGTCGTTGCAGTGGAGGATGTCGGGCATCCAGTCCAGACTGGGCAGCAGGTCGATGACCGCCTTGCAGAAAAAGGCAAAGCGCTCGCCATCGTCGTACTCGCCGTACAGCGCGCCGCGGCAGAAATAGTGCTCGTTGTCCACGAAGTACCATGTCACGCCGTCCTTCTCCAGCGAGAACAGGCCGCAGTACTGATGGCGCCAGCCCAGGTCCACGTAGATGTAGCGGCGGAAGGTCATCTGCTGCCGCCACTGCTGGCCGATCTGGCCATACAGCGGCAGGATCACCGCCACCTGGTCGCCGTTTCGGGCCAGTGCAGAGGGCAGGCTGCCCGCCACGTCCGCCAGTCCGCCGGTCTTGCAGAAGGGGAATGCCTCGCTGGACACATACAGGATCTTCATACCGCAGCTCCTTTCTCCGGCAGCGCTCAGACTGTGCTGCCCTTGGCGATAACGATGGGATAGTGCTCGTGACCCATCAGCGTCACATTGTCGCTCACGGTCACGTGTTTGTCAGTGATGACGCTGCGCAGCACGGCGCCGCTTTTCACCACCGTATCCTTGAACAGGATACAGTTTTCCACGCTTGCCCCCTTTTCAATGCGCACATTCCGGAACAGAATGCAGTTTTTCACGCTGCCCTGAATGTCGCAGCCGTCGGCGATCAGGGAATTGACACAGGGGCCGCTGGGGTCGATATAGCTGGAGGGGGAGTCGTTTTCCTTGCCGTACACCGGACGCTCGGGGCAGAACAGGGCCTGCCGCAGGGTGGGGTCCAGCAGCTCCATGCTGCGCTGGTAATAACTCTGGACGCTGTTGATGCGGGCGGCGTAGCCATCGTAGACATAAGCGTGGAAGTGATAGCGCTTCCCCATCTCCCGCAGGATGTTGCGGTGGAAGCTGAACTGATTGCGGCTGGCGCACTCCGTCACCATTTGCAGCAGCAGTTCCTTGCTGAGAACGAACATATTCAGGCAGCGGCAGCCCATGGGGGCGAACACGTCATAGACGGTGTCGGTGATGCGGCCGGTATCGTTCACCGTGAAGTAGGTGTCCGACACGTCGCCCGGGACGGTGGTACACAACGCCGTCATGTCCGCGCCGCTGTCGATATGGCGGCGCAGCACGTCCTCCAGCGGCAGGTTGATGACCAGATCGCTGTCCGACAGCAGCACGTAATCCTGCCGGATGCCCTTGAGGTAGTTCATGACGCCGGCCAGGGCCTCCACCTTGCCGCGGTACTGGCCGCCCGCGCCCCGCTTTTCGTTGTAGGCAAAGGCGGGCAGCAGCGTCAGGCCGCCGTGGTTGCGGCTGAGATCCCAGCTCTTGCCGGAGCCCAGATGGTCCAGCATGGACTGGCACTTGCCGTGCATGATGACGCCCACGTCTGTGATGCCGGCGTTGACCATGGCGGAGAGCACGAAGTCGATGACCCGATAGTCTCCGGCAAAGGGGATGGAGCCGTGGATGCGGTCGGCGATGAGCTCCCGCAGGTCCGTCCGCTTTTCATAGGAGAAGATGATCCCGTGCATACCTTTCATGGCCGTACCTCCTTGCCGTTGGCTCCCAGCATCATTTTCGGCTCCACCACGCCGCCGTCGGGGACGGCGGTGTGGGGCCCCAGCACGGCGATGCCCCAGCGGTCGAAGTCCACGCTGCCCGGGGTGCCGCCCACCACCGCGTTCTTACCCACATGGCAGCCCTCGCCCACGATGGCATAGGACACCCTGGCTCCCGCCTCGATGACGGCGTTGGGCATCACCACGGAGTAGGACACCTGCGCCCCCTCCGCCACGGAGGAGCCGTAGCTCAGGACGGTGTTCTTCACCTCGCCCAGAATGGTGCAGCCCTTGGCCACGGCGCTGTTGCCGATGTCGCCCTCCGGCCCCACGAACGTGGGCGGGCAGTTGGGGGTGCGGCCGTAGATGGGCCACTTTTTGTCCAGCAGGTTCAGGCCCGAGCCCGGGGACAGCATATCCATATTGGCGTCCCACAGGGAGTCCAGCGTGCCCACATCCTTCCAGTAGCCCTCGAAGCGGTAGGCCGCCATGGTCTCTCCCGCCGAGAGCATGGCAGGGATGATGTTCTTGCCGAAGTCGTTGTCGCTGTTGGGGTCCGCCTCATCGGCGGCGAGGTACGCCTTCAGCTTGCTCCAGGTGAAGATATAGATGCCCATGGACGCCAGATTACTCTTGGGCTCCCTGGGCTTTTCGGCGAATTCGGTGATGCGGTCCTGCTCGTCCACGGACATGATGCCGAAGCGGCTGGCCTCCTCCCAGGGCACCTCCATGACAGAGATGGTGCAGGCAGCTCCGGCCTCCTTGTGGCGGCGGAGCATGTCGGAATAGTCCATCTTATAGATGTGGTCGCCGGACAGCACCAGCACGTACTCCGGATCGTACAGGTCCACAAAGCCGCGGTTCTGGTAGATGGCGTTGGCCGTGCCCTTATACCAGACGGCGCCGGTGGCGGACTGGTAGGGCGGCAGGATGTGGACGCCGCCGGACATGCGGTCCAGCTCCCAGGGCTGGCCGCTGCCGATGTAGCTGTTCAGCTCCAGCGGGCGGTACTGGGTGAGCACGCCTACCGTGTCGATGCCGGAGTTGGTGCAGTTGGACAGAGGAAAGTCGATGATGCGGAACTTGCCGCCGAAGGGGACGGCGGGCTTGGCCATATTGCCGGTCAGGACGTAGAGTCTGCTTCCCTGTCCGCCGGCCAGCAGCATGGCCACACATTCTTTCTTCATGCTTGCGTACCTCCTGCTTCCTCTTTTTTCCGTTTCCGTTTGCCGTGGCCCCGCAGGATCACCGCGCCCAGCGGCGGGATGGTCAGAGCGATGGACTGCTCCCGCCCGTGGGACGGGACAGCCTCCACGGCGATGGGGCCGTCGGCGCAGACGCCGCTGCCACCCCAGTGGATATCGTCCGTGTTGAAGATCTCCTCATAATACGCATGGTCCGGCACGCCGAAGCGGTAGTTTTCCCACGGCACCGGCGCGAAGTTCACCGCGCAGATCAGCTCGTGCCCCCTCCGGTCGCGGCGCAGGAACACCAGCACGTTGTTGTGATTATCGTCGGCCACCAGCCACTCAAAGCCGTCCCAGCTGCGGTCGTTCTCCCACAGGCTGCGGTTCCGCCGGTACAGCCGGTTCAGCTGGCGGATGCACTCGTGGGTGCCGCGGCAGGCGGGGTCATCCAGCAGATACCAGTCCAGCTGGCCCTGAAACGCCCACTCGTGCCACTGGCCCAGCTCCGTGCCCATGAACAGCAGCTTCTTTCCCGGGTGGCACAGCATGTAGGTGTAGAATCCCCGCACGCCCGCCAGCTGCCGCCAGTCGTCGCCGGGCATCTTGCCCCGCAGGGAGCCTTTCATGTGTACTACCTCGTCGTGGGACAGGGGCAGCACGTAGTTCTCGGAAAAGGCGTAGATCATGGAGAAGGTCACGTCCTTGTGGTGGAACTGGCGGAAATAGGGGTCCATCTTCAGATAGTGGCACAGGTCGTTCATCCAGCCCATGTTCCACTTCAGGTTGAAGCCCAGCCCCCCCTGCTCCGGCGGGTACGTCACCAGCGGCCAGGCCGTGGACTCCTCCGCCACCATCAGGGCGCTGCCATCTACGGCAAAGGCCGTGCGGTTCAGCGCCCGCAGGAACTCGATGGCCTCCAGATTCTCCCGCCCGCCATGGCAGTTGGGACGCCACGCGCCGCCCTGCCGGTCGTAGTCCAGATACAGCATGGACGCCACCGCGTCCACCCGCAGGCCGTCGATGTGGTACTCCCGCAGCCAGTAGGCCGCGGAGGACAGCAGGAAGCTGCACACCTCGGGCTTGCCGAAGTCGAACACCCGCGTGCCCCATCCGGCGTGCTCCCATTTCAGGGGATCGCCATACTCGTACAGGCAGGTGCCGTCGAACTCGATGAGCCCGTGGCTGTCCTTGCAGAAGTGGGCGGGCACCCAGTCCAGAATGACGCCCAGCCCCGCCTGATGCAGGGCGTCTACCAGCGCCATGAAGTCGTGAGGCGTTCCGTAGCGGCTGGTGGGGGCGAAGTAGCCGGTACACTGATACCCCCAGCTGTCGTCCAGCGGGTACTCCGTCACCGGCAGCAGCTCCACGAAGTTGTAGCCCATGCTCCTGACGTAGGCGGGCAGCTGGCGGGCCAGCTCACGGTAGCTGAGGCTGGTGCCGTCCTCATGGCGGCGCCAGGAGCCCAGATGCACCTCGTAGATCAGCAGCGGGCCGTTCACCGGCGGCTCCGCCGCGCACTTCTCCCGCCACGCCCCGTCGTGCCAGCCGTACTCCGACAGGTCGTACACCTTGCTGTCGGTGCCCGGGCGGGTCTGGGCGTGGAACGCGAAGGGGTCAGCCTTCCACACGGTGCGGCCATCCGCGCCGGTGACGACGTACTTATAGGCATCGTACACGGCGGCGTTCTCCGCCGTCAGGGACCACACGCCGTCCTCGTCGCGGTGCATGTCCGCGGGCTGCCAGCCGTTGAAGTCGCCGGCCAGCGCCACATGGCGGGCATGGGGTGCCCAGACGCGGAAGGTGTAGCCCTGCGCAGCGGGATGCGCGCCCAGATATGTATACGCGCTGTCCCAGCTGCCGCCGCGGAAGCGCTCCATCTCCTTGGTCATGACCTCTCTCCTTTTCCCGCACCATATCACATCCGCCGCGCCGATGGCGGCGAAACAGGGCGGAGATGTCTCTCTGCTGTCTGCATTGTACCCTTTTTGTGTATCTCCGTCAATAAACACAGCCTGCCTTTTTGCGAAACCCGTTACCGGTAACCTCCGGAAAAGCGCGAAAGGGAGCGCAGTCCGCAGACTGCGTCTCCCCTGTGTATTATTCTTCCTCCGACTGGCGCTGCACGGCGGCGCCACCCAGGCCGAAGTCGTCGGCTGCACTGGCGGTGTCGCGGCGCAGCATGGTCTCCATGACGCGGATGTCGCTGTCCACGTCCATGGCGTCGGTGCGGTACAGCTCGTCCAGCTGGTGCTCGAAGCCCGCCACGATATTGTCCATGGTGGCCGCGATACGGCTCTTGGCCTGGGACAGATTCTCGCCGCTGACCCCCGCCTCCTCAAAGTCGGCGTAGTTCTCCAGCAGCTTCAGCGTGGTGGGCAGGTAGTAATTCAGGAACGTACCGGCGGCATCCTTTTTTCCGGGATCGTCCTCGATGGCCTTGAAGATGCGGCCGGATACCCGCTCGATGCGGTCGATCTTGATACTGAGCGTCTCATCGGCGATGCGGTCGTTAAGGTCGCGTATCTGCGCCAGGATCGCGGCGTAGCCCTCCGGCGCGGCCGCCGCCGGCTGCTGGGGCTGCTCCTGCTCCGCCTTGGCGCGGTGGGCGGCGTCGAAATACGCCGTGGCCGCCTCCTGAGACTTGAACAGCATCCCGCTGCCCAGATCGATGTAGGCCTCGTCGCCCCACATGCCCTTTTCCAGCATCAGGTTGACGTCCTTTTCCACCCGTTTCCGGCTTACGTCGGCGGCTCTTGCCAGATAATCCAGCGGCACGGCCTGCTTCTGCCCGACGGTGCGCAGATAGGTGGCGAACCGCCGCTGGCGGCGCTTCATGGCGCCGCTGCCCAGCAGCAGCGACACGCCGCCGGCCGTCATACCCAGCGGGTAGAACAGCTGCCGCGCAAAGTACCACCACTCGTTGTAGTGATAGGCGTAGGACAGGTTATCCCCCACGGCGGAGAACAGCGCCAGGCATCCCGCGATCCCCAGAATGGCGCCGATGATCTTCATGGTCCGGCCGCCCTTGTCGGTATAGTCCGGCGTCTGCGTCACCTGCTTCACGGCGGTGCGGGCCTTCTCCGCCTGGGCGGTCTGCCCCACCCGCTGGGACGTGCGCTGTCCGCTCTGCCCCGTTGTCCGGCGGGCATTTTTCTTTTTGTTGCCGCTCTCGCTGAGCTTGATGAGCAGCAGGATCAGGCCGATGGGCCACGCCACGGTAAACATGACGGCGATGAAGATCCACGCGCCGATGTCGTTGTCCTTCTTAGGCGGCTGGGGCCGCTCCGGCCGGAATCCGTTGTCGTTGTCGTATTCGTATGCCATCAGGACTTGAACCCCTTTCCCTGCAGCTTCCGCTTGTTGCCGTGTTCGTCTACGATATAGGTGTTGTCCAGCTCCCGCCGCAGGTTACCCATGATCGCGTCCAGATACTCCTGGCGCAGCACCTCCCGCTCCTTCTGTTCCTCCTCGGTGAGGCCCTCGGCCTTGGCCTTGCGGGCGGCGCGCATCCGTTCGTGCTGCGCCTGCATATCCTTTACTTCCTGCAGGTTGAGTTCGTAGAGCTGCTTCGACTGATCCTCGTTGAGGTTCAGTTTTTCGACCATGCGGTCGGTCTTGCGCTGGGCCATCTGTTCGGCCGTGGGGCGTTCCTTTGTCCTCGGAGCCCGCCGATCCTGCGCAAAAGCGCTCGTTCCCGCCAGCAGGCAAAGGGTCATTGCAACCGCAAAAATTCTCTTTTTCATAGCATTAAGATTTTTGTTATCCGTTCGCCGAAACACCTTCGGCTCGCAGTACTGATGCAAAGGTAAAGCCAAATCGGCACGACGATGCCGACTCGGGGGCCAAACGACTGAAAGGCAGGGTGAACCGACTATTCGGCGGGTTGAACGGAGGTGAGCCAGGCCTTGAATTCGGGGACGCGGGCCTTGGAAATGACGATGCGTTCGGGGGTTCCGACCGTCAGGTGGAGCGCCAGGCGGCTGCCGAACCACACGGCGATCTCCTTCACGGCGCGGCGCGCCACGATGAACTGGCGGTTGGCGCGGAAGAAATCCGCTTCGGGCAGGATGGCCTGCAGGGTTTCGAGCGTCTTGTCGAGCGGGTAGGAAACTCCCTCGTAGGTACAGGCGGTGACTTTCTCGTTGCTGGTATAGCAATAGGCGATCTGCTCGCGCCGGAGCGGGATGATCCGGTCGCGGACATGCACCAGGAAAGCCTGCTCGTGCCGTGCCGCGGCCATCGTCCGCACCCGGAAGCCGTAATCGCGGCGTTCGCCCTTGGACAGGCGTTCCAGCTTGCCCAGCGCACGCTGCACGTCGGCGTTGTTGATTGGTTTGAGCAGGTAGTCGATGCTGTTGACCCTGAAGGCTTCGAGCGCATACTGGTCATAGGCCGTCGTGAAGACGACGGGTGCGGTAACCTCCACGGCGTCGAAGATGCGGAACGAATCGCCGTCGGCCAGGTGGATGTCCATG
>ERZ772886.3258-NODE-3258-length-11993-cov-5.524208_pt1 | contig 11993 bp, 10 predicted proteins | sample MGYA00512128_ERZ772886 | MGnify/ENA primary metagenome ERZ772886 (study PRJEB29015, sample SAMEA2737698) | human gut metagenome | biome: human gut; feature: human-associated habitat; material: faeces | place: China | collected 2012 ... | reverse complement strand
TTCGTGAGCGAAGAATTGGAATTTTACTCGTTTAAAATTTTCTGTCAAGCGACTGGAGGATTTTAAATGTAAAACTTCGTTTCCGCATTTTCCGCTGCATTGCTGCTTCGAAAAACGGAGGCGAATTATGAATGCTTATTTTGGGATTGTCAAGCTGACTGAATTATTTGTTGACTGAATTATTTTTTTGCACTGAATAAAAAGAGCCCCGTCAATCTAAGGACCGACGGAGCAGCAAGGAGGGATAAGTTACTAGAGAAGGAAATAGTTTAAGGCACTTTATATACAAAGTTGTGACAGCCGCCACAATAGTTCACGCCCGGCTTATGGCCTTTATGGCATTCAGAGCAAGGAAGTGCTCCCTCATGCTGGCCATGGGGATTGACCTCATATCTGCCGTCCGTCTTTTTAATCATGGCTTGGTAATCGCCGTGACAAGAAGCGCAAACATCCAAATCACCGCTGGTTTTGAGTTTGTTGTCAGGTGTATGACAATCTGCGCACTTCATACCTCTGGCAACATGTCTGTCAGCAAGATAGGGTCCGCCGTCAGCAGCAAAAGCAGTCGTACCTGCAAGGAACGAAAGAAGAAGTAAAAACAATACTTTTTTCATTGTTATCTCCGAAGAGGCAGGGGGCCCGCCCCTGCCGATTCAGAATTTATTAAAGTGTCGTATCGGGAAGGCCCGCGACATTCTTACCTACGTGACGACCGTAAACTAAGCATTCTGTCAAGTTTCCGCCGCCCTGATAAACGAACTTAAGTGCGGAAGCGATTTCACCGACGCTGTAGAGACGAGGAATCGGTGTGCCGTCCCAAGCAAGGACTCTTCTGTCTGCGTCTGCTAATAAGCCGCCCTTAGTATTCGGACCACCGGCAACCAACGGCATGGCGTAGAACGGACCCTGTTCGATCTTGCCCAATGTAGTAGGTCTGCGGCCGAAATCAGCGTCTTTCTTGTCATCGCAGAATTTATTGAAGCGAGTGACTTGTTCAACCAAGTTAGCAGGAACCATACGGCCCTTGTTTTCCGGATGCTGTTTAATCTTGTTGGCAAGTTCTTCAATGGAATCAGCCTTAAGGATCAAACCGGAAGCAATCGGTTTTTCGTTCTTTTCATCCCAATCGATAAATCCGTAACCGACTGTCGAAATACCGAGACCAACCAGCGGTTTGCTTGTACGAAGTTTTTCATCAAAGATCATCCAAGACGGAGTTCTCGGATAGCTCAGAGAAGAAATATCAAATGTCACAGCTGCTTTGTAGAAGAAATAGCGGCTGGGATTATCCGTAACCTTAGTTTCAGCTTCGTAACGGTTGCCATAGTTATCAACTACGATGGAGTTGGCAGAACCGACAGCCGGAGTAATGGAGCCGATGCGCATTCCGTTGTAGCGAGTCTGGGCCGGAACGATGACGCGGGCAGCCGACTTGCCGACTTTCTGCAAACCGGCACCGGCAGCCATACCCATGGCGATACCGTCGCCTTCGTTATAGATCGTGCCGTAGAAAGCCCAGCCTTCAACGCCCGGACCTTCCAAGAAGGCCTGACGCATCGGCTTGCTGTATTCGTAACCGCCGGAGCAAAGAACAACTGCTTTGCGTGCCTTGTAAGCAACTTTTTTACCGTTTTGATCTGCAATCACGCCGATAACTTCGCCCTTGTCATTGGTGACAAGTTCTTTACCGCGTGTTTCGTAATCAACTTTGATCTTGTCTGCACGGGACTTAACGCCGTTGTCAAGGCACAGCCAGAATGCTTCGCCGGAAATTGCTTTTTCTTTCGGGCCGTTGTAGCAGGGGCTGTTGAATCCGGGAGGAATACGGTCAGGATAGGAAGAACGATAAACCTGGTAGCCACAGTCTTTAGCTCCCGGGAAGTTGGGGAATGCTGCACCCTTGAAGCCGGGAGTAGCAAAAGCCTGGAACTTCGGATCCAGAGACTTCATCCAATCCAAAAGACCAGGTGTGTAGTCTGCCCAAGCCTGTGCGAGACCTTCGGAGACTTCAGGCTGTTCGCCTTCGAGTTTGCCGGGGATGTTTTCGCCGGAGAACATTGCGCGGGCGTATTCTTTCAGGGCAGCCTTGTTTCCAGTTTTGTCCGGGCAGTGGAAGATGCCGCCGGACATACGAGTATTAGAACGGAGCGTTGCAGCAGGCTGACGTTCGATAACGATAACGCTGGCGCCATTGTCAGCAGCCGTGATAGCAGTTGCAGCACCTGCACCGCCTAAGCCCACAACGATAACATCCGCTTCTTTATCAAACTTCTGAGCCGGTGTCTGGGCCATGCTTGTTGTAGCAAAACCGCCCAATGTCGCAGCGACGCCTGCTCCTGAAGTTTTCAAGAATGAACGGCGGGAAAAATTGGTCATAAGAAATTCTCCTAGGTTCGCAAGCTGGCTAGACTTGCTTTTAATAGTATTAATAGCCACTTAAGGTTATAAAGTAATCGGGAAAATATGCATATAGGTGCTTCCCTTGGTAGACAAGGGCTTTGCTTTTATGTAATAAATCTTTAACAAAAGAGATTCTTAAATTTCGTGTTCTTATTGATCGACGGGATCTCTTTGCCGTGGTGAGCAATTAATTTATTTCCTCATCGAAGTCCGGAACGAAATAAGAGTCTTTTAATTCCGGCGTCATCTTCTTTAGCGTTGGCATGACGCTTTCTTTGTAGATTCGGCAGATCTCTCTGGCGATGCTTTCAAAAAGCTCCTGAGAAAAATCCGAACGAGAAAGCAGATAAATCTTTCTTTCCATTCCTGAACCCGGAAGTGCGCTAAGCGTCACTTTACCTAGAAAACCGGAATGCGTCAGCAAACTAAGCGGACTCGTAATCGTCCACCCGTTGTTGTCCGCCACCATCGCAAGCTTGATGGCTAAGTTATCGACGTTGATCTTACCGTTCAGCTGGATTCCATACGTTAAGAGGAAATTATTGACGAGCTTGCCACGGCCGCTTTTTTCATATGAGTTAATGAAAGGAAGATTACAAAGAGACAATGACTGCCAATTCTTAGCGTGATTATCTTCAAACTTGAACGCTTTCGGAAATACGGCAACCGATGGCTCCCGAATAATCATCAGCCGGCGCCAGTCGGTGTAACGTAAAGCCGGATCCGAAGAAATGATGATGTCGAGATCGTGTGTTCGCAGGCATTCTAAAAGACGATCCGAACTACCGGTGAGACAAGTAATACGGCCCACTTTCTTCTTAAAAAACGATAAAAATTGAGGTGCCATCAGTAGAGACATGCTCTCTAAGAAACCGATTCTTAGGTCTGAAAATAGATAATTCTCTTCTCTAACCTGCTCCATTGCTTCTTGAGTGATTTTCATCGCAGGAAGCACCTGACGGTAAAGCCGCTTACCGCTCTCGGTAAGAACCATCGGCTTAGAGCACCGATCAAACAATGTCACGCCTAAAGAATCTTCCAGTCTCTTTAGTGAGCGAGAGGCAGATGAGGTACTGATGTTGAACCTCTCTGCGGTCTCTTTTAATGACTTACTTTCACATACCGACAGGAAGAGAAGCCACTCATGGGAAAATACGGTCTCCGGAACATTCATTGTTGTTTAGCTTTTTATGAGGTTGACCAAAGCTTGCACTGCTTCATCCGGTGTGGACCAAGAAGTACAAAGCCTCAGGATGCCCTGTCCCTCTTGCGTTCGCCTGATTACTTTAAATTTTATCTTTTCCGATAAACGATTGAAAAGCTTTTCATCAACGATCGGAAAAAGCTGATTTGTCTGAGATTCAGAATAGAAGCTCACACCGACCTCCTCAAAGGCTGTGCGGATCTTGGCTGCCTTTTCGTTGGCAGATCTTCCGAGGCGCTGATACAGGTCATCTTCAAAGAACGCTTTGAAGGAGCATCCTAAAGTTCTTCCTTTGGCGATCAATCCCCCGCACATCCGCAAAACACCGAGAAAACGATCACGTACATCGCGATCTTTTATGACAACAGCTTCGCCGAAAAGCGCTCCGCACTTCGTGCCTCCAATATAGAAAGCATCTGCGCATTCCGCCAGTTCTTTTAATTCCACATCTGAAGAAGCCGCCAGACCATAAGCTAGACGAGCACCGTCAATGTAGAGAAATAGCCGGTGCCTTTTGCAGACACCGGAAAGCGCCTTGAGTTCTTCTAAGGAATAAATCGTGCCTAATTCTGTCGGGAAAGAAATATAAACAGCTCTTGGACGGCAAACGTGTGCCCTGCTCACCTGATCTGATCCTTCGAAGTTTGAGCAAACCCGTTCGATACTTTCCGGAAGAATCTTTCCGTCCTTACTTCTTACAGTGAGGATTTTGTGGCCGGAAAACTCAATGGCACCCGCCTCAGCAGTGTGTATATGAGCCGTATCTGCGGCTAATACAGCTTCATTTGCAGCCATAACCGTAGTCAGCAAAGAGAGGTTGGCCATAGTACCAGAGGCAGCCCAAAAGACGTCAGCCTCTTCCTTGTTTAGTCCGGCTTTCTTGAGAATTAGGCTTTCTGCTTCCGCGCAGAGCGAATCTTCACAGTATCCCAGAAGCTCCAAAGGATTCGTCTGTACCAACTTCTCTAGAATCTCGGGGCAACATCCTCCAGTGTAGTCACATTGAAACTGGTACATTTTTATCTCCTTGAGTTACTTTTGTTCTGCGCGAAGCTAATACTTCATTTTAGACAGCCGGCTTCCGGCTCAACCGCTTCATGAACTCGGAAGCACCTTCTTTACCGGATATGACTTCTACGTTAAAGAGCATGGCTTCCAAACTATCCGGAGCAGGATTTCCTGCAAGCTTGGTGTATGCATCTTCAAGCGTTAAATCATTGTCATAAGCGTAACGTGCAACTTCTCTTGCCTTATCTTCTCCAACGATCTGCGCCAGCGGCATTTGAAGCGCCAAGGACATTCTGGCGTGTTCAGCACTTCTTTCCTTGTTTGCAGTAAGACCCGAGATAACTTTTCTCTTGAAGACTTCGCATCCGTCGGAAAGCAGTGTGCAGGAATCCAACATACATTTAAGCGGCAGAGAAGAATGGGAGTCGGAGCCAAGCCATCCTGAGTGAACTCCAATATTTAAACCGGCTGCATTGGAGAAGACTTTGTCGCACAGATGCATGATCAGTTCTGCGACCGTCGGATTGATCTTGCCCGGCATGATGGAAGAACCCGGGGCTACCGCAGGAAGGACCATTTCACGAATGCCGGCTCTCGGACCGGAAGATAGGATCGTTAAGTCGCGAGCAATCTTCCAGATAATGTCGGCTGCTGCCTGAACTTTGGCATGGGCCACAATAAAGCGGTATTTATTGTTCAAAAGAGAAGTTAAAGGTTCGACGCTTGCCAGCGGATAACCAACCTGCTCTTCCAGATCGGCTTTGGCTCTAGCTGCAAATCCGGGCAGAACGCCCAAGCCGTTTCCAACATCGCCGGAACCTAACAAACAAACGTTCCAGCCTTTGGCTTCTTCTGCTAATTCATCAGCAGAATGCTGAAGCAAAGATTGATAGGCAGCGAACTCGTCCTCAAGTCTCATCGGAAGAGAATCTTTCAAGCCTAATCTTCCGCATTTGACAATGCCGGCAAATTCTTTGGCTTTTTGTCCGATGGCTTCAGACAGATCACGTACATGGTCAGAAAGTTTAAGAAGAACCTTTCTTACGGCAATGCCTTCTGCAGTTGTGGTGACATCGGCTGTAAATTGATTCAGTGCAATCTCTTTGCCTGATACTGCGCCGCCGGTGAGTTCACGGATTACAGAATCTACTGCTCGCTGAGCGGGTTTGCCGACAAAGCGAATCATGGTTTGGTCTAAGGCGGTCAGTGCATTAGGATCGGCTAAAAGGATTTGGCAGCCTTGTTCGATCTTGGAAGCTTTTTCCGGTGTGAGGTAGCCCAGGGCTCCATTGGCTTTCGCTGAAGCCAAGCGGACCTGAAGTAAAGCACGGAGGTATTCCGGATAGTCACGAAGTTTGTCGCCGGGGAAACTGCTAACCTGGTATTTAAGGTCAGTACTTGTAAAAAATGCAGAGTTATTCGTCATGTTGTCTTTCTCGCTAGGGTTTGAAGTTTGCATTCTTAGTCCACCTTTCTGATGTTCCTGTATTTCTTGAATAACTCAATGGTTTTATTTCTGTCTGTTAATGCCAGAACGTCGAAGATTTCTTCGCAGACATCTTCAGGAAGCACGTGTTCTTTAATAGCGACTTCTTTGCAGGACAGATCTTCCGCAATAGCTTGCTTGGCAATCTTCACACCTGTGGGATATCCGAAAAGACTTCCGACCATCGTTGACAATGAGGTGGACTTTTCTGCATAACTGCGAAGCAGTTCTTCATTGACTTCGACACCTTTTAAGCATTCATTATTGAATAGGCTCAAGGCATGAGAGGCGAGTTTTATCGCTTTAACTAATGTGATGAAGCCGCCGGAGTTGATGGAGCCGTGATCAAGCTGGCCTTCATTAGCAGAGTAGAAAGTCATGTCCTCGGCGATGACCATTTCGCCTAAGACATCCGTCATCATTTCGCAAAGGTAAGCGGTGTTCTCGTGCTCATACCCTTGAGTTCCTTCGGCACTCATCGGAAGTTTGACTTCGTTAATGCCCGAGCGAGGGCCGGAAGCATAAAGCAAAAGGTCATTGGCAATTCTTGTCACAGAGGCGACAAGCTCTTTGACCACTTCCATCAATACGGAATGATGGTCGGTATTGCGCATGCCGTCGAAAATGCCGCTATTAGGGATCACTTCGTCTGCGTAGACCTTTTGTTTCATCGTGAAGCCGAGCACTTTGGAGAGGTTCTCGAAGATTCTTTCAGGATATCCGGGCATCACGCCCATGCCTGTACCGACTGCCGTACCGCCTAAAACTCCGTAGCTAAAAACTTCTTTCAGACTTTCGAGCTGTTCGCGAGCTCTCTGAACTGATCTCAGCCAACCGGCAAACACCTGACCCCATGTCATGGGCAGAGCATCCTGGAGGCCGGTTCTTCCTAAGCGGACAACGGATTTGAAGTCACGGGCCTTCACTTCCAAGGTCTTTTCAATCTCTTTAGCAGAAGCAACGAGCGGATCGATTAAACGATAGAGAACAATCGCCTCGGCTGTCGGAAACACATCGTTCGAAGACTGGCACATATTGACGTGCGTATTGGGATGCACCTGGTCGTAAGCTCTTTTACCCGTCAAGATTTCGTTAGCGCGGTTAGCAATGACTTCATTGGCGTTCATGTTCACACCGGTACCTTGAGAGCGCCAAACGTTGACCGGGAAGTGTCCGGCAAATTTACCTGCAATCAGTTCGTCGGCCGCTTTGCATATAGCTTCTGCTTTGACATGATTCAAAGCACCGATTTCGCTGTTAGTGATGGCGCAGGCCTTTTTAATCTCTGCCATTGCGCGGATCACTTCAGGAAATTCGTTGTAAGTATGGTTTCCGATCTTGTAGTTGCCCGAGCAACGAACTGTCTGAACACCGTAATAGGCTTCATCCGGAACTTCTAATTCTCCGAGAGAGTCTTTTTCTAACCTCATTGCTCCTCCTTAGGTTTGTTGTTTGAGGCTTTTTCTTTAAAAACAAGGACAGTATTGAGCAAGGTGCAAGTTGGGACAATTAATTTGCACGAATTGCAACTTTCTGTTGAGTTGACACCTCGGAAAAGGAGACTGCTGCTTGTGCCCGACGATTAAGATAAAAGGTAGAGAATGAGTTGAGTGCGATTGCGATCCGTAGTCTTAGGAAGAAAAGACAATTTGTTGATTTTCTTTAGAAAAAGCCACTTCTTTTCTAGAAGGTTTTTTGAAGCGAAAGTCTTAGGGCAAAGATGTTCTGAGAGGCTTCAGGAAAAGGACAAGACCTTGTTCGGTCCTTAAAATGAAGAGAATGAGAAGTTTCTTTAGGAGCTCAAAGAATGGACGAGCCAATTGTCTTTTCGCAAGAACAAACAGAATTTTTAGAGAAAGCGGCGAAACGTTACATCTGGTGGATGACCAAAGAAGAAGCCATGATGGATCCTTTTTTTGTCATCTCTCAGGTCATGAATCTGGGAGATCTCAAAGATTCCGCGAAACTTTTCTGCGAGTTTGACCACAAAATCCTTCGTCAGGTTTTATTGAACGCTAAGGCAGGATGGTTCAGCGACAAAAGAACGTGGGGCAGTTGGAATAACTTGTTGTTTCCTGAATATAACTTTGTCACGCCGCCTATGCCGGTAATGGATTTTTCTCACTATTTCCGCTGGCTTTTCGCAAATTTCCGTGAACGTTTCTTAAGTTCTTAGATTTTGGCTTCAGGTTTCTTTCTTTTTGACTTTGTCTCCCCGGCCTAAATCAACCGAGGCCGGAGGCCGAGGGTGATTTAGGCCGGGGAGACATTTTTTTTACTTCATAACCTTTTCACGTTTTTCACGCATTGAAGGCCCTTTAAGTTCTAATCGATGACTGCCGTTTGCAATGCGATCCATCATGGCATCCCTCTGATCTCCTCTTCCTCCGATATACTCGTACCATTGATCAAACGGGTACTGACTGGAGATGATTAGACCTCGTTTATTCCAGCGTCGGTCAAACAGCTCTAACATTGCCTCTCTTACCTCATCTTTCGCCTTTAAAAGATTGAAGTCGTCAAGCCCGATAAGGTCATAGCGGTCCAGCTGATCTGCTAATCGGCTGAACCGCTTCTCGTCGACGGCAATTGCTATGTCCTCCATTAAATCCCGAGTTTTTACATAACGGCACCTGTATTGACGTTCCGCTGCGGCCTTAATAAGACTTTTCATAATCCAAGTTTTGCCGGTTCCCGACTTGCCTGTGATTAATATCCATGAAGGTTCCTCTGCAGCGAGCCATTCGCATCTGGCCAGCTCCCGCACGTAGGTTTCGTCCATACCTCTGTCCGGAGTAAAGATAGTGTTGTCGAGACCAACCATGCTGTCGCAGATTCCACTTTCTTTAATGCGCCGCTGGATTCTTTTTTGCGTTCTGCTGGCCAGTTCTGCTCTAAGTATCAAGGCAACACGATCTCCGAAGTCCAATTTCATTGCACCGGGATCTCCAAGCTGCTGTTCGTATGCCTTAAATGCTGCCGGGAGTTTCAAATCACTAAATACTTTTGCGACCTCTGCCGCATCAATTTTCATTGTCATCACTACTCCTAATTTTTCATCAGTGATTGAAGCGGTCCTTGTAATACTCAGCTCCTCGAACTGAACGGCAATCGATAACATCTAAAGTTGTCCCATGTTTGAGGCGTTTCTTTTTATATCTAACCCCTTCGGTTTGTTCTACTTTCTGCAGCGCGTCGCGGAACCCTCTGAAGCTGATTATTGCTTTCTTTAAGAGTTCCCCGTAAACCTTATCCATGAAGTCTTTCTCGTATTTTTTGCTCATCGATAAGAACCCTTTTAGGTGTCTAACAGCCATGCTGTTGTTTGGTTTAGCGAGCCGTTTTGCAACTTCCCATGCCTTATCTCCTAACTGAACTCTAATTCGATCCAGCAACTCCTCTTTGTTTTCAACGAGGTACTTTAAGTCTTGGGGTATTAAATCCTTCCTTTGCGGCTCCGGCCCCTCGCTTGGATTTCGGATCTTTGTCGTAGTAAGGATTTCTCCGTCGGAAGGATCAATGAAGGAGATCTCTTTTGTATGGGTGTCTACCTTTACCAGCAGCTCTTTTCCAACATATCCCCACGGAACGTTGTATCGAACGTTCCCTAATCGGATCTGGTTGTTGGGGCGTACCTTTCTGCTCATTACCTTACTGTGCGCTGAGTACTCAATCAGCGGAAGCGGTCGAAGCAGGTTTCTTTCTTCTGCCTTGTATCGACTGAACCGACTGCTTCCAGGCCACTCAGTCAGCTCTGCGTTATTAAGCTGGGCGAGCAATGGCTCGATCGCGCTGTTTATTTCTTCAATGCTGAAGAAGCTCCGCTTGTTAAGATGATTCAGAATTCTGTCTTGGAATTGCTTAACAGCGTTTTCGACCAGGGCTTTATGCCGGCTTTTACCTGCTTCAACTGCGTATCCGAGGGTGTTGTAGTAATCGCAGAAGTTACTAAATTCCGTCGCAAGGTCGGGATCATACTTATCTGCGTTTTTTACCAGAGGAGTAGAGTTATCAAGCCAGGTTTCATCCGTTACTCCATCAAAGTAATGGAACATCTTCGTAATTCCTGCCAACCAATCTTCTCTGGTTTGACCGTTTGTGGCAGTGCAGAAGATCAATCCGCTGTAGCAAAGTACTCCGACGAAGATCTGTGCTGTTTGTACCGATCCGTCGTTCTTGTTTTTCCAGCACACTCCATCCCCGCTGTAATCGATCATGCACATGTGGCCCGGAGTAAAACTGTTCAGTAAACAGACATCTTGAAGTTCCTTGGAGGCTAGCTGTTTAGTTCGTTTTAACTCTCGGTAGAAAGTCGCTTTGCTAATAGGCTCGCAACCTTCCGGAACAGAGGCCAGATATTGCGAGTAGACGTTCTGGACCGTCATTTTCGGAGCCGAGGCCTTTACAAGAAGATCCTCGTAATCGGGCAAGAAGACGTTTTGACGAAACCAGCTGCGCGGCCGGAGTATTTCTTCGATGTCTTGCTCGGATAATGTCCGTAAATTTTCTGCAGTGAGATTGTTTTGCTTGGCTTTCTTGAGCCACTCATTGATCGTGGACGTGGGTGCAAGAAGCTTCTTCGAGATGGCAGAAGTCGTAACTCCTGCCTCCTTGAGGCGTATTGCCTCAATGACTGTTTCAGTTTTGTATTTCATAAAATTTCCTTTAAAAACTGTCAGTTGACAGCAAATAAAGGATAGTTCGCCCACGGAACTTTAAGAAGAAACAACGGAAGTCTTAGAAACGGAGCCAGGCGGCGGAGCCATTCTCAAACTTTTAACTTTGAGAAGAGTTAACGGCATTTTGAAATAAAACGGCGACGTTTTGAGATTTAACGACGGTCGTAAGATAAAGATTGACGTAACTCATAGAAAAAACAACAAAAATCTGAAATTCGTCAGCGGAAATTCTAGAGTCAGTCAAAGATACGAGGCCAAATGAAAAATCGTAGAAAAGCTGTCCAACCTTTTGAGATCAAAAAGCGGAAGATTGATATTTTCAGAAATTATGAAGCCAACGGTTTTGAGAAAAACCAACGGAAATTTGAGAATTTTTCTACATTAATTTCAAAAAAATCCATCTTGCCGTCGGAATCCTTTTCGAATTCAGTTTCTTGTTTCAATAGCTCCTGTATTTCTTTAGGAGGAATGTAGTTCTTTATAAATTCAACAAAATCCGAAGGTTGTAAACTAACAACATCAGGATCATCACCGTTAAAAATTCGATTAAACCTTTCTTCTATTGAACGTATTCTCTTCCGATCCCCCTCTCCTTCCCAGCTTGGAAAGACAGAAATACTCTCGACGTTCTCCAACATCGCGTATCTAGTGAAATTACACGAACCTTCGAAAGCTATTTTTGCCTCGCCGTCCGAAAAGCAACCACATTTGGAATGTGTAATCCCACTTCTTCCTCTAGGATAAGTAATTCTTACTTCCAGTCTTCTCTTGGCAACCAAGTAACTCAAACACTCGAAAAAGTGTCGGTCGCGCTTAGACAAAGTTTCGTAATTTTTTTTCAGGTTACTTAAGTCAATTTCTTTAATTGGAAAATAATTGGATTGCTCTCCACGTAGGGCTTCTTGGTCCTCTTGAGTAATTGCTGTATTGATATTCAGCCTCATCCTGCCCTTGTTGTAAAGAAACACAGCGAACCCAGAAGCAAAAAGAGAAATAGCTGAAGAAGAAAAGAATCCGAGTGTTATGTCAAACGTCGTAGAAGAGCAGAGTGCCTCAGAAAAGAAAGTTAACGGCTCATGAGAAGTGCCTGTCTCATACCTAAGGGAGTCCGGAGTCTCCACGTTTTCCTTTAACTTCTCCACTTTTTCCTCCTTTATTAGAGCACTCACTTCATGCAAATAGAGCAAGCGCCATTGCCTTCATCTTCTCCATAAAT
>ERZ772886.3257-NODE-3257-length-11996-cov-8.182313_pt1 | contig 11996 bp, 9 predicted proteins | sample MGYA00512128_ERZ772886 | MGnify/ENA primary metagenome ERZ772886 (study PRJEB29015, sample SAMEA2737698) | human gut metagenome | biome: human gut; feature: human-associated habitat; material: faeces | place: China | collected 2012 ... | reverse complement strand
CAAAAGGCGAGGTGAGAGGGTCGATGTGGAACTTCCGCTCGGAATCCAGCGTGTACCCAAAGGTTCCACGGCCACCGTTGCAGCGGCCTTTCAGGATGTTCTCGGTCTGTCCACGCACGACCTTCTCGGCAAGGTCAGCGGAATAATACTCGGCATAACCTTCCAGCACAGATTCCAGAATAATGCCCTCCGGCCCCTCGGAGATGATCTCGGTGGCAGACATGAGCTTGACGCCGTTCTTCTTCAGTTGGGTCTTATACCGGGCACTGTCGTAGCGGTTTCGAGCAAAACGGTCCAGCTTCCAGACCAGCACAATGTCAAACAGCTTCTTGTCGCTGTCCTTAATCATCTGCTGGAACTCCGGGCGGTTGTCCGTCTTGGCGGAGATAGCACGGTCAATATAGTGCTTGACGATGGTGATGCCGTTTTTCTCGGCATAAGCCGTGCATTCCCGGATCTGGCCTTCGATGGATTCTTCGCGCTGGTTGTCCGAGGAATAGCGAGCATAGATCACGGCGGTCATGGCGGGCACCTCCATTTTATACGTCATTGAACGGTAATACGTTCATCAAAGCAATATTTCGTATAATGTATATACCACAGTTTTGCCCTGATTGCAAGCCCAATGATTTATTTTCATGATTCCAACAGACAAATTGTCTTAAGATTATATTCCGAGCAAAATGTGAAGTCCAAGCCCGGCCACGCCGCACAGGCACATGGTCAGGATGGGATTCCACTTGAGCTTCCGTAGGACAAAAACTGCCGATGCAAAACTGCCGATGCCGATCCAGTCTACGTTGGCGAGCGTCTTTGCACTCTCTCCGAACACCACCATAGACAGTATAGAAAGACCTGCACCAAAGATAAGCGCTACAATGACCGGACGCAGGCAGGTCAGAACACTTTGCAGCAGAGAAATATCCTTGTATTTACGATAGATGTAGGATAGAAGTGAAACAAAGAACAGCGCCGGTGTAATGCAACCTAGTGTTGCAATGATGGCTCCGGGTACCTGCGCGATACGCAAACCAACAAAAGTTGCCGAGTTGACCGCAATGGGACCAGGGGTCATTTCTGCAATCGTGATGAGGTCAGTAAACTCCTGCATCGTCAGCCAGCCATGTTGTTCCACCACTTGGCTCTGGATCAGCGGCATGGCCGCATAGCCGCCGCCTACGCTGAACATACCCACCTGCAAAAAGCTGAGAAAAAGCTGTAAGTAGATCATTTTGCACCACCTTTTTTCCACTGGACCAGAGCCAGCACCACGCCGAATACTGCAGCGGCAAGGATGACCACCACCACATTGACATCAAACACCGTATTTGCGACAAACGCTGCGACCATCAGGGCAATATACACCCATGAGCGGGTCTTCAGCACCTTGCCGCCGAGGTCGAATACAACATCCAGAATGACCGCCGCCACACCAGCCTGCATTCCCTTGAGTAACAACGCGATATAGCGATTGGTGGCAAAAGCATTGTAGAACACAGAAATGACTGAAAGAATGACCATAGGTGGGATGATGGTGCCCAACACTGCCACGATCATTCCAATCAAGCCTTCTACCTGCCAGCCTACCAGAATTGCAGCATTGACCGCGATTGCGCCCGGAGAGGACTGCGCCAACGCTGTCATATCCAGCATTTCCTGTTCGTCGATCCAGTGCAGCTCATCTACAAATTTTTTCTTCATAAAGGTCACGATGACAAAGCCGCCGCCGAAGGTAAAGCTGCTAATGTACAGCGTACTCAAAAACAGCTTCCAAAGCCGTGCTAACCGTGTACCGTATGTTTTATTTTCATCCATACAAGTTTTCTTCTCCTTTTTTGATTTTCGGACAACTATATTCGTTTTCTTACTGTTTCAAACAGCTTTTAACTGTTACTGCTTGCGAAAGCCCGTATTTTCCGGTATCCTTGTTTTAAGAACTGCGAAGCACGGAGGGAATCTCTATGAAACATAATACATTTCTCGTTAAGCCAGCGTCCAGCCTGTGCAATCTGCGTTGCCGGTACTGCTTTTATGACGATGTTTCCAACAGCCGAGCCTGCAAAAATATGGGACTGCTTTCCCATGAAATGGCAGGAGAACTGGTTGAAAAGGCTTTTGCAGCCACAGAGGAAGGCGGCAGCGTCCATTTTCTGTTTCAGGGCGGCGAACCGACTCTTGCCGGGTTGGATTTCTTCCGGTTCTTTCTGGAAACGGAGCGTTCCATGCAGCGCAATATCTCTGTGTTCCACAGCATCCAGACCAATGGCATTTGTCTGGATGAAGAGTGGGCTTCCTTTTTCAAAGCCAACTCTTTCCTCGTAGGCCTCTCTCTGGACGGCACACAGGAGAACCATGATCTCTATCGGCTGGACGCAGCTGGGCAGGGCACATGGGATAAAGTAACTCATGCGCTTGCGCTGCTGGATGCCTACAGGGTCGAAACGAATCTGCTCTGTGTTGTAACCGGACAACTGGCCCGAAAGCCGCAGCGGGCGTTCAAAAGCCTCTGCGAACTGGGACAGCACAATCTGCAATTCATCCCATGCCTTGACCCGCTTGACACGATTGGTGGGCAGGCATATTCCCTAACGCCGGAACTCTATGGCCGTTTTCTGTGCGGCATTTTTGATGTTTGGTATCAGCAGCTGCAGCAGGGACATTATATCAGCATCCGTAATTTCGAAGATTATCTGCGCATCTTGCTGGGAATGCCGCCGACCTCCTGTGCATCCTCCGGCTCCTGTGGACACTATCTTGCAGTAGAGGGTGACGGAAGTCTTTATCCCTGCGATTTTTATGTCCTGGACGAGTGGAAACTTGGGGAGATAAAACATTGCACAGTTGAGCAGGCGCTTAATTCTCCCACCAGCCAAATGTTTCTGGCACAGGGCCACAAGCGGCCCGCAGAATGTGCAGCCTGTGCTTACCGGCTGCTCTGCCGGGGTGGCTGCAAGCGCGACTGGGATGCCTCCGGAAGCAACCGATTCTGCGCAGCATACAAACATTTTTTCGCCTATGCTCTTCCACGTCTGCAAACCGCTGCGCGTTTTCTCGCACAACAGAACCGATAAAGAGATTCTCCCGAAGGCATTTATGGCCTCCGGGAGAATTTTTATTTTGCCTTCTGAATCTTCCGGATGGAGTGTCCATCATAGAGGATGGGCTTCATCACATAAGTGTAATTCCGGTCATCACATTCGCCGGTGGAAATCATCTCCATGAGACGCAGCGCAAGCTGGCGTCCCATTTCAAAGCCTTGTTCCACAGAACAGGTAACGTCCTCCTGTCGATACGTCTCTTCCGAATAGTCAAAACAGACCAGCGAATAATCCTTCGGAACCGTCTTGCCCATTTTCTGCAAAGTCTTTATCACCAGACGATAGATGATATAGTTGCAGCAAACGATCGCCGTACATTTTGGAATGCCTTTCAAGAATTTTTCAATCGCGCGAACGTAGCTTTCGTTGTGCGCCTCGTCGGAAATGCACCATTTGATGTAATCGTCCTTCAGCTCCAGCCCGCTGTCCCGCATCGCTTCCGCCATGCCTTGAAACTTTTCGACACTTTGGTAGTTGTCGTACACGAATATCCCGGCAATATTGCTATGTCCGGCATCGATCAGGCGCCCTATCAACTGATGCGCACATTCAATATCATTGATGGTCACACGCGGACAGCGCAGATTCCGATAAAAATTGTTGTAGAATATCACCGGAATTTTGCGCCGATAAAGTTCCTTGTAGCAGTCAAGATTCGGGCTGAGGATACTCGACTTAACACCGTCCACGATAAAGCCATGAAAATTCTGATGCACCACTGTTTCCAGACAGCGGCGTTCGTTGCAGAACTTGTTATCGGTCAGAAATACGTGCAGATCCACCCGTTCCTGTGTCAGAACGCTGCGCACACCCTCAATCAGCCCCGAATTTGCACTCGTATCCTGACCTTGCAAAACAAGGCCGATCTTATAAAGTGCATCCTCGGTGTTCAAATCGCGCGTCATCACCTTTTCCCGGTGGAAATAGGTGCCGCTCCCTTTGACTTTGTACACGATTCCTTCATTCACCAATCGGTCAATGGCAACTCGAATCGTTTCCCGGCTGACGCCCAGCTTTCGGCAGAGTGCATTTTCCGAGGGCAGTCGTTGATTTCCAGAAAACTTGTTTTCGTCGATATAAGCCAGAAGCCAACGATATACCTGAGCAGATTTTTTCTCAGCAGCCGAGAGCATGGGCAAACGCTCCTTTTCAGTCGGTGATGGTGGGGCGGGTGCCTTCTGCGTGCTGTATCCAGTTCAGCAAGCGCTCACGAAGCTCCGCTTTGACGTCGGCGTATGCAGGATCTGCGACAACATTGTTCAGCTGCCACGGGTCTTTCTGCATATCATAGAGGAAGTCGTCCGCATACACATCAGATGCCGCAGCCTCGCCGCCATTGACACCGGGGGCATAGACAGAGTACATATAATCTGCCGTGCGGATGCAGCGGCCGCAGCGGCTCTCCGAGATTTGGGCGTAGACCTCATTAGCTCTATTATGATTTTTCTTTTCCACAACGTCAAGCAGATTTTCGCCGATCATCTTGTCGCCGACATCCACGCCTGCCAAAGCCAACAGAGTCTTGGGGATGCTCTCGGTGCTGACCAGCTCGGTGACTTCCTTGCCGCCCTTGAACGGGCCGCCGCAGATGACCAGCGGCACATGCAGGCAGCCGTCGTGGCACGAGCGCTTATAGTCATCGTATCCGTTCAGATGGGCGTCGCGGTTGCGGGTCTTGAAATGAGAGCCATGGTCGGAAGCGTAAAGGATAACAGTATTCTCATACAGACCCTTTTCTTTCAGTTTTTCCACCAGCTTGCCGAGGTTCTCGTCGAGGCTTGCGCACTGTCCCAGATAATCCGGATACTCTTCTGCTGCATTGCCGCCCAGAGCCTTCAAGTCTTCGGGGAGGACAAAATCCGCAAATCGCTGCTTCGAGCCGTTGGGGCCTTCGTAGTGGTTGTGGTCATTCTGATGGTGCGGCTCAATTTGGGATACGGTCATGAAGAAGGGCTTTTCGCCGGTGTACTGGTCGAGGTAGTCCAGCGCGAACTGGTTGATGCAGTCAGCACGGTAGCCCTTAAAATCGATGCGGTTGTTGTTCTCGTCGAACACATAGCCGTCGTAGCCGTGGGAGGTAAATTCCAGCACATCGGCTGCACGCCAGTAGCCGGTGTAGCCGCCGCGCAACTCCAACGGAACGGCTGTAATGGTATGGTCAATGGTCGGCTTCTTTTCCAGCTCGCCATCCGAGGCCAGATGCCACTTGCCGACATAGGCAGTTTCGTAGCCGGCATCTTTTTCCATATACTCGCCCAGAGTCTTGATATTCGAGGGCAGCATCAGGTTATTGCGGAAACAGCCTGTCTCTGTGGGGTATTTTCCGGTCTGGAACAGGGCGCGGCAAGGGCCGCACACCGGCTGGGGAGAGAAAGCATTGTCAAATTTTACGCCCTCCTCTGCCAGCTTGTCCAGATTGGGTGTGACGTTGAGCGGCTGGCCGAAGCAGCCGCAGGTATCCCAGCGCTGCTGGTCACTGAAGTAGAAAATAATGTTATATGCCACGGTCTTTACCTCCTTTTACTGTTCCACTTTCGCGTTCTTCGTTTCCTTCATCTTGCCGCGCAGGATGCCGATGATAACCACCACGATTAGCGCGATAAAAATCCAGCAATACACACTGCTGAAGAAGATTTTGGGACTTCCATCCGAGATGAGCAGGGCGCGGCGGAAGTTCGTCTCGGTCATATTGCCCAGCACCATGCCCAGCAGCACAGGGACAGCGGGCAGCTCCAGCTTGCGCATGAACCACGCCATCACGCCGAACACCAGCGCAACGCTCAAATCAAAATAGCTGCTGTTCACCGAGTAAGCACCGGCGAAACAGAAAATCACGATGATGGGGGTCAAGATCTGCTGAGGGATGGAGACGACCTTTGCAAACAGGCTAGTCAGGTATTTGCCCTGCAGGAACATGAAGATGTTCACGAGGATAAGGCCCAGCATGATGGCATACATGATAGCGCCGTCGGTGGTGAACAGCGAGAGACCGGGGTTCAGGCCATTTATCATCAGGGCCGACAACATGATGGCCACGCAGCCGTCGCCGGGGATGCCCAGCGTCAGCAAGGGAATCAGGGTCGCGCCACAGACGGCATTGTTGGCAGACTCAGCAGCCGCAACGCCCTCCACAGAACCGTGGCCGAATTCCTCGGGATGCTTGGACAGGTTCTTCGCAGTATTGTAGGAGAACCACGAGGCCTCCGACGCACCCGTGCCAGGTACGATACCAACACAGGAACCGATGATAGAACCCATCAGCACTGGTCGGAACATCCGCTTGTATTCATCTTTTGTGATTTTGCCGTCATCATTGCCGATTTTTCCGGCGTGAAGGTTCAACTCATTCCGCTTCAGCTCTGCCTTGCCAATGATTTCCACCAGTGCGAACAAACCGATGAGGGTAACGGCAAGGTCAAGACCCAGATACAGACGGGGAATACCAAATGTAAAGCGGTCATAGCTGGTCATGGGGTCTGCGCCCACACAGGAAATAAGCAAACCAAGGCAGGCGGCGATGATGCCCTTGACAAGGCTCTTACCAGAAACGCCTGCAATAATCGTCATGCCGAACAGGCAGACCATAAAGTACTCCGCCGTGCCGAGCTGTGCCGAAATTTTTGCGACCTGAGGGCCGAGGAAGAGCAGCACCAACGCAGAGAAGATACCGCCAAAGGTAGATGCATAAAGTGCAATTTTCAACGCCGCCTTAGTGCGGCCCATTTTGGACAGCGGATAGCCGTCCAGCATAGTAGCCGCCGCGTGGGGCGTACCCGGCGTGTTGATAAGGATAGCCGATACCGAGCCACCATAGCCACCTGCGCAGTAAATGCCCAACAGGAACATCATGCCGGGAATCGCACGCATGGTATAAGTGACAGGCAGGAATAGGATGATGCAGAGGATAACACTTAATCCCGGGATGGCCGCGAACACGCAGCCAATAAAGACGCCGAGGTTTATCCAGATGATATTTTCGAGGGTGAAAAGCAGCCCGGAGGCCGGGCCGATAAAGTCAAACAAACCCATATTCTGCCTCCTCAGAAACTAACATTCAGCACAAAGTGGAATACGACCCAAATCAACACAGCCATTGAAACTGTGATGGCATAGTAAAGGGGTTTCTTGCAGCGGAAAAAGACCAGAAATGCCAGTGCGCAGAATACAGCGCCCACAACAAACAGATCCGTGACCTCTGCCAGCAGATAAGTGACCACCAGAATGAGGACGATGACGAGTGCTTTTGTTTCCACCAAAAGATTCAGCGTTTTAGTTTTGGTCGGGCGGTGCATCACCATGTTGTATGCCTCGCGGCCCACCAGAAGGGCGCTCATGGCCAGCATGAGCCAAATCAGCATCGTCGGGAAAGCGCGGCCATTCACAACGTCTTTTTCCGAGATCTGCACCTGCTGCGGCATGATGAGCAGCAGCACGATGCCAATGACCAGAAACAGAATGCCGCAAATCAGGTCTACCGGGTACTCGATGTTCTTCTGTTCGAGCTTTGCGCCCCATTCATCCAGTTTTGCTTCGGCACGTTCTATCAGATTTTTCACTTGTTTCAACTCCTTTTGAAAACATAAAAGCAGGGAGAAGGGGATGTCCCCGTTCCCCCTGCTTCAGCTTTTTGTCGCTATGAGGGCTTTTTATCAGCCTGCCACGATGTCCTTATACTGCTCGACGATGCTCTTGACGTTCTCAATATGAGCTTTGACGTCATCTTCGCTCATCGTATCAACTTCCAGCAGCATGGTATCGTTCAGCCACTCGACCATCTCATCATCGGCGAGGATCTTATCATACAGCTCTTTCAGCTCGGCAACCTTTGCGGCGTCAGTACCTTTGCGAGCCATGACGAAGCAGCGGTTGCGGAAGTAGGGGTAGCCCTTGGAGCCAACGCCCTCAACGCCTGCGAAGGGGCCGTTTTCGATAGCCTTGTCATCGAATGCGCAAACCACATCAACGCCGCCCTGCTGGTAGGTCTCAAGAATCTGAGACTGGTGAGAGACCGCGAAGTTCGTTTCACCCTTAGCTACAGCCTGTGCAGCCTCCGCAGCGGACTGGTACGGAGTCAGTTTCAGCTGGTCTCCGGCACCCATAGAGCCGAACAGAGCCGCTGCCAGGAAAGCCTCGGAGCCGGTAGCGCCGTTAACGGCCACGGATACGGGGTTGCCTGCCTTGACATAGGCCTCCAGATCGTCCAGGTTCTTGAGGTTCAGTGAAGAATCAGCGGACAGGACGAAGACGGAGGAGTACAAGTTCTCCACGAACTCGAAATCGTCGTAGCTGAACTGCAGCTTGGCCGGATCCAGAGTCTCGGTAATGGCGAACAGACCCTCACCGGCGAAGACCAGTTCCTTATCATTTGCCTTAGTACTGGACACCCAAGTGTTGACAGTAGCAGCATCGCCCTTGACGGCTTCAGCAACCAGTGTGATTTTATTATCAGAATAATCAGGGGACTTGGCAGCAGCCTTTTGGCTGACCATCGCTGCTACACCAGACGGTGCCCACGGGCAGGTAACTTTCCAGCTCTCCTGTTTGCTTCCGCAGCCGGTAAGCATCGACAAAGCAAGGACACCGGCGGTGACCAACGCCGCAATACGCTTTTTCATCATTTTACTCTCCTTTTTTGTTTTGCCTTTTCGTGTGGTAGCAAGCACTTCACCGTGCTTTTGTTACCAACAAGATAACATTTCAAGCAATTTCAAGTCAACAAATTTTTTTATTTTATAAAAAAAGTTGTCTGGTAAAAGAGCTAAATGACCACATCTGTATTTTGCTGTAGAAAACTTATTGTGCATATTGCACATCCGCTTGAATCATCTTTGTGCAGCTTAAATTCTTTCATGATGTAAAGTGTATCATATTCATAATAGAAGTCTTACTATTGTCTCCATTCATAAATAATTTCTTCGGAATCATCTTGACGTACCCTACGAACCATGATATTCTCTATCACAAATCCCACTGAACTTGTAGATTGATTGCAAATCTTCTGCAAAAGTGGTTGGTTATCACCGTGAGACCCACCACTTCAGTGAGGGAAAGTCCGCAAAAGAATTTACCGCCCCGCAACACACCCGATTCATTTTGCCGCTGTTTCACCCGACAAAATCCATCGCTATGCTGCATGGGCGGTATTTTTCTTTTACGGGAAACGCACCTTGAAAATCTCATGAGCCGTCCGAACGTGATACCGACTTTCCGTCAACGCCGCTGCACAAACAGGGGTAGGAACTTCGTTCGGAGCAAACGGTGACCCCATTACATGAGCAGCACAACCTTTACTTGTTTTTTTGCGTCTTAACAATTCGGAAACAATTACCCAGAAACGGTTTTGAGCGCAGCGGTAGAGGGCAAGAACCGTCCCGTGGCCACAAATTTTCAATTCTTGAAAATGTTCTGTCCATTCGGGACTTCACTTCTGCAATGCGTCTGCATTTCCGAAGTGCTTCTTGTTGGGGCGTGCCTGCCCCAAACCCTGCCGAGTAACAATAAAGTTCATAATTGTTCCATGGACTGAGTATAACACATCCTTCGACGATACACTACTCCTCTTTTTGCAAAAATCCAATTATCTTCGGTGACCTGTCGTGAGATGCAATTATTTCATGTCGTTTCACCAATCACTTGACTTGGTTTGAAAAAACACAGAGCATATGATACAATATAACAAATAATGTTGTCTACCGAGAAAGGAAGTGTCTTTCCATGAAAAAAATCCATAAGTTCTTTTCTAAAGATTTGCTCCATATTCTTGGTGCTGTTGGGATTTTTGTTGCTTTTCTGATTTCTATCGCCTATAAGCAAGTTGGAATCGGGGCACTCATAGCTGCGTGGCTTATTGCTATGGCAATTATCGGGGTAGCATGGATTACAGATATCCGCAAAGCAGACCTGCTGAAAAACGGAAAGATTGTTTCCGGAAAAGTTAATGCAGTAAAAAGGGTTCACATAAAATTCCACATGAGTACCTATCACCTTGCTGATGAAGATGTAATTTATCCTTGGGTGATTCGGTACCAATACAAGATTGGAAAAGACACTTATTATGGACAGTCCCATTGGTTTTGGTTCAACCCTCTCGTGAGCAAGGGAACACCTATAAAGGTGACTATTGACCCTCAAAACCCAGAAAGAAGCATTGTTGCTGCATGGGAAAGTTAATAGATTGTTTCTTTCCTCTATGATGACGGAAATTTCAAAGGAGCGTAATCTCCTTTGGCACACGACTTTGGAACAAAGTCTAGTGTGTTACACCTCGATAGAGGTGTGCCGCTCCCAGACACAAAAAGTCCCATGGCCAACACCTCGGCGGTGTGGTCATGGGACTTAATGCTTTTTAGGCCTAGCGGAGTGAACAGTAACCAATCCTGACATCCAGTTGCCGTGTCATTTGTTGAATACTGTTTTACGAACAGTCTGCGGACGTGAAGACCCACCATTATATCATCAGCTTCGACCCGAAGGACGCAGTAGAGAACGGCCTGACCATGGAGCGGGCGCAAGCCCTTGGCTTGCAGTTCTGCAAGGACAACTTCCCCGGTCATCCCGCCATCGTCTGCACGCACCCCGATGGACACAACCATTCGGGAAATATCCATGTCCACATCGTAATCGGCAGCATCCGAACACGAGAGGTGGAACGCAAGCCCTATATGCAGAAACCCCGCGACTGGCTAGAAGGCATGAAGCACTCCAGCACAGCCCAGACCATGCGGCACCTCCGTGTCGAAGTCATGGAGCTGTGCGAGGGTGCCGGACTGTACCAGATCGACCTGCTCAACGGCTCGAAGGAGCGTGTCAGCGAGGCCGAATATTGGGCAAGGCGGCGTGGGCAACAGAAACTTGATCTTGCAAACGCAGCCCTCACCGCAGCTGGACAGCAGCCCCGGCAGAAGAAGTTTGAAACCGTAAAAGATACCCTGCGGAAACAGATTTCTTCGGTGTTGTACCGCACAACGAGTTTTGAAGATTTTTCTGACAAGCTCATGCAGCAGTACGGCATTGCCGTCAAGGAAAGCCGTGGGCAGCTTAGCTATCTGCCTGCTGGCAGAACGAAGTTTATCCGGGCGAAACATCTCGGTGACAACTACGACAAGGAAGCAGTGCTTGCCACCCTGACCGCAAACGCAGAGCACAAAACCAAGGTGCAGTCCAAGCAGGATACCATCGGGAAACTGATCGACATCCAGTCGAGGATGACCGAGGACAAGGGCATCGGCTATAAGCGTTGGATCACGAAACACAACCTCAAAGCCATGGCACAGACCTTGATTTTCCTAGAAGAAAAGGGCTTGACCGATGAGGTCGCACTCGACCAGAGAATCACAGAGCTTGACACCAAGTTCCATGAATCGCTGGCCGTAGTGAAAGACCTCGAAACCCGCATGGCAAACAACCAAACACTGCGCCGTTATGCTGCTTCCTACAAGCAGTACCGACCGCTCGCGCAGAAACGGAACGCTGCCAAATCCCCCGCAACCTTTGAAGAACAGCATCGTGCAGAGCTGACAGCATACCGGACAGCAGCAGCCTATCTCAAGGCAAACAACATCACTAAACTGCCAAGTCCGAACAAGCTGGAAGCGGAATACTGCGCTCTTGCTTCCGAAAAGGCCCAGTTCTATGAGCAGTACAAGGAAGCCAAGATCGAACTGCTCAAGCTGAAAGATGCAAAACAGAATGTTGCCCTGTTCTTCCGGGAGGACGAACGGACGCAACATCACGAGAGATAAGGAGTTGTGCGTATGATCAATCTGAAAATCGACCCGGAGTTCCAGAATCAGATCCCGCCGCTGACGGACGATGAGTACAAGCAGCTTGAAGAAAATATCCTCAAGGAAGGCAAGCTGCTCTCTCCTTTGATCGTTTGGAATAACATCCTTGTTGACG
>ERZ772886.3240-NODE-3240-length-12038-cov-3.379287_pt1 | contig 12038 bp, 10 predicted proteins | sample MGYA00512128_ERZ772886 | MGnify/ENA primary metagenome ERZ772886 (study PRJEB29015, sample SAMEA2737698) | human gut metagenome | biome: human gut; feature: human-associated habitat; material: faeces | place: China | collected 2012 ... | reverse complement strand
CATCGCGGCCTCGAAGATCGGCCCCGGGTCGGTATCGGCCACCTTCTTCATCTTCCTCGCGCTCTTCACGGCGTTGCTGATCGCCGAGCTGAGCATCATGTTCCGCCAGATCAAAATCGGGCCCGAAAACGAAAAACAGTAAACGACTATGGATACCCTGGTACTTTTGCAACACTATTGGTGGCTGATTATCTCCCTGCTGGGGGCACTGCTCGTATTCCTGCTCTTCGTACAGGGCGGGCAGGGACTGCTCTACGACATCGGCAAGACCGAAGAGGAACGTAACATGCTGGTCAACTCGCTGGGCCGCAAATGGGAATTCACCTTCACGACGCTCGTAACCTTCGGCGGCGCATTCTTCGCCTCGTTCCCATTGTTCTACTCCACGTCGTTCGGCGGCGCGTTCTATGTATGGATGGCGATCCTGCTGGTCTTCGTCATCCAGGCCGTGGCCTACGAATACCGCCGCAAACCGGGCAACGTCTTCGGCGAAAAGACATTCAACGTATTCCTGATGATCAACGGCATCGCCGGCCCGCTGCTGCTGGGCACGGCCGTCGGAACACTTTTCACGGGCGCGAACTTTACGGTCGACCGCCTCAACCTGGCCAACGGCGCCGGAAGCGGCAGCGCAACGGTGATCTCGCAGTGGACAACCCCGTGGCACGGGTTGGAAGCACTTACGGATGTCTCGAACGTCTTTTTGGGCATTGCCGTGACATTCCTCGCCGCAACGCTGGCCTGCCAGTATTTCATGAATAACATCGATGACAAGACCATCCTCGAACGTACCCGCCGGCGGATGATCCCCGCAGCCGTCTGTTTCGTGTTCTTCTTCGTAGCATGGCTCTGCATGCTGCTCTTCGCCGACGGCCGGGCGATCGATGCCGCAGGCCGGATCTCCATCGAGCCGTACAAGTACCTGCATAACTTCATCGAGATGCCTTACCTCGCCGTGGTGCTGCTCCTCGGCGTGGTGGCGGTACTGTGGAGCATCGGACTGGGCTGGCGCGGCCGGCGCAACGCCATCTGGTTCGGCGGTGCGGGTACGGTACTGACGGTACTGGCGCTGCTGCTCTGCGCCGGATGGAACGACACGGCCTATTACCCGTCGCTGGCCGACATGCAGTCGTCGCTGACGATTTACAACTCCTCGTCGAGCCTCTTCACGCTCAAGGTGATGTCGATCGTCTCGCTACTGATCCCCTTCGTCGCAGCCTACATCTGGTACGCATGGCGGGCGATGAACCGCAAGCCGATCACCCGCGAAGAGATCCGCGGGGACGACCACCAATACTAATACCGACTGCCTCCGACCGTATGAAATATAGTATAATATTACTCCCGCTTGTATTCTGCAGTTGCGGTTCCCGTCCGGGAAAAGCAACTGCAGAACTGCAGGCCACGCCCTCGGCAGCCCAAAGTCCGCAACCGGCAGACCGCCCCGCCACGACAAAAGCGCAGGCCGGCAGACCTGCCCCGTCTCGGTAGAAGATACAGTTCGCCGCCAGCTCGGCGGCAAACTGTTCTTCTCCGAATTTTCCAACTTCAACCCGGCCGACTCGATAACCGTTATCGGAACTCATTACCGCAAGGCGGAAGGAAAGGAACTCTACCGCGAATACCGGTTTATCACCCACAACCGGAACAGTCCCGCCCACAGGTTCTTCGAGAGCCGTTACCTCAATTCGGTCTACATGTCTTATTTAAACGACCCAAGCTATCGCGATTTTTATGACCAGATGCTGCCCGACTCTGTAAAATCTGAATACATCGCCCCGGAAATCCGGAATTTCAACGGCTATTAGGTCAATCTGAAGGAATACAAGGGTGATTATTACCTCGATGACGACTGGTCATGGCCCATTTCGTTCCACATTGCTGACAGCGTCAAAACAGATCTCTATATGGACGGGCCCTATCCCCGGAAAATCAGGACGGCAACAATGCTTCCCCAGGGCGGCATATTGCTCCGCTACCACAGGCCAATTCGCTGCACTCCTACAAGTACGACTCGCTGCATATCGAGGCCGTCGACATCCAAAGAGGCGTCTACCGGCTTTCGGGCGAAAGCGACTATTTCGCGGCTCCGGCGCAAGCCGTACACAATTTCGAGATCATCCAGTACGCCAACAGCACGGGAGATATATTTTAAACCGGCACGAACAATGATTTCCCACATATTGATAAAAGGGAAAGCCTGAAAAGGCTTTCCCTTTTATTCAAGCATCTCCGCCAGCTATTCCGCGTTCTCGCCGAACGGGTACTGGTTCTGGTGCACGTCCTCGAAACGCATCCCCTTTTCGTAGGTCTTCATGGCGCGGCGGCTCATACCCATCGACGCGAAACCGCCGTCATGGTAGAGGTTCTGCATCGTCACTTTGCGCGTAAGATCCGAGAAAAGCGTCAACACATAGTCCGCGCAGTCGGTAGCCGAGGCATTGCCCAGCGGCGACATGTTCTCGGCGAAATTCATCAGGTCGCCCATCCCCAGCACGCCGCTTCCGGCCGTGGTCGGCGTCGGCGACTGCGACACGGTGTTGATGCGCACGTGCTTCTCACGGCCGTAGATATACCCGAAACTGCGGGCGATCGACTCCAGCAACGCCTTGGCATCGGCCATGTCGTTATAACCGTAGAGCGTACGCTGTGCCGCGATATACGAGAGCGCCACGATCGACCCCCAGTCGTTGATGGCGTCCTTCTTGCGGGCCACCTGGATCGCCTTGTGGAACGAGATCGCCGAAATGTCGAGCGTCTTGGAGAGGTAATCGTAATCCAGGTCGTCGTATGTGCGCCCCTTGCGGACGTTGGGCGACATGCCGATCGAGTGGAGCATGAAGTCGAACTTGCCCCCGAAATGTTCCATCGTCTTGTCGATTAGGTTTTCCAGGTCTTCGACGCTCGTAGCGTCGGCCGGGACGACGATCGTATTGCATTTTTCAGCCAGCCGGCCGATTGTACCCATGCGAATAGATACGGCAGTATTCGTAAGGACGATTTCGGCCCCTTCTTCAACGGCGCGTTCCGCCACTTTCCATGCGATCGACTGCTCGTTGAGTGCTCCGAAAATAAGGCCCTTCTTGCCTTTCAATAAATTGTATGCCATCCTATTTAGATTAAAAATTCGGGCAAATATAACAAAAATATTTGAAACGGGCGAACCGCTGTCCCTGCAAACCGCGGCAAACGGCATGTCCCCGAACCAAAACGCGGGTTGTAAATCACGGTTTTTTCACGTTTTACACATTTTTCGGCTTTTTATCGTACCTTTGTGCCGAATAAAACATGCACATGACCATTACAGACGATTTCAGCGCCCTGGGGCTTTCCGAGCAAATGCTCGCCGCAGTCCGCGCCAAGGGATTCGAGACGCCCACCGCAATCCAGAAGCTCACCATCCCCCACCTGCTCACAAAACCCAACGACATCATCGCGCAATCGCAGACCGGCACGGGCAAAACCGCAGCCTACGGACTGCCGATACTCCAGACCCTCGAACCCGCCCGCGGGCCGATACAGGCCATCATCCTCGTACCGACACGCGAACTCGCACTCCAGGCGGCCGAAGAACTGCTCTCCTACAACCGCGAAAAGCGGCTCTCGATCACGGCCATTTACGGCGGTGCGGCGATGAGCGAACAGCTGCGGCGCCTTGCCAAAGGCATCGACATCGTCGTCGGGACACCGGGGCGCGTGCTCGACCACATCCGCCGCGGCACGATGAAACTGGAAAACGTCCGTTACCTCGTGCTCGACGAAGCCGACGAGATGCTCAACATGGGCTTCGTGGAGGACGTCGAAGAGATCATGAGCCACACCAGCGACGAGCGGCGCGTGCTGCTCTTCTCGGCGACGATGCCCGAGCGCATCATCCGGCTTTCGAAAACCTACATGCGCGACACGGAGATCGTGCGCGTGGAACACAAGCAAATCACGGCCGACCTCACGGAACAAATCTATTTCGAGGTACGCGAGGCCGACAAGTTCGACGCCCTGACCCGCATCATCGACGTCGAACCCGAATTCTACGGCATCATCTTCGCCCGCACCAAGATCGGCGCCGACGAAACCGCCTCGCGCCTGACGGCGCGCGGCTACGCAGCCGAGGTGCTGCACGGCGACGTGTCGCAGGCACAGCGCGAGAAGATACTCCGCAAATTCCGCGACCGCACGATCAATATCCTGGTGGCTACCGACGTGGCCGCCCGGGGCATCGACGTGGGCAACCTGACCCACGTTATCAACTACTCGCTGCCGCAGGACTCGGAGAGCTACGTGCACCGCATCGGCCGCACGGGCCGCGCCGGCAAGCAGGGAACGGCCATCACGTTCGTCTCGCCCTCGGAGTTCCGCGGCCTGAATAACCTGATGCGCGACATCAAGGTCGAGATCAAACGCGAAACCCTCCCTTCGCCGCAGGACATCGTAGAGATGAAACGGCTGAAGATCAAGGAGGAGATGCAGGAGATCGTCGAAAACGAAAGCTACGACGGTTACAAGGAATTCGCCGAAGAGCTGCTCGCCGAACATACCCCCGACATAGCCCTGGGTGCGCTGCTGCGCCTGGCGTTCCGCAGCGAGCTCGACCAGAACAACTACCCCGAAATACGCTCCTTCTCGGTCGACCGCAAGGGGACGGCACGGCTGTTCCTGGCCGTGGGCAAACGCGACGGCTACACGGCACGGAAGCTGGTCGACATGCTCAAATTCAAATGCGGCCTGCGCGACAAATATATCAACGACGTCCAGATTTCGGACAACTTCTCGTTCGTGAGCGTCCCGTTCCGCGATGCCGAGGAGGTCGTCCGCAAACTCAACCGGCTGAACCGCGGCCGCCGGCCGATGGCCGAGATCGCCCGCGACGGGGAAAACGGGGCGCAGGAAGCCCCGGTTCGCAGGCCCCGCCGCACAAAAACCGAGGATTACCAGGCCGCCGGGCAGACATACGCCCCGGCACCGAAAAAGCCGGCGCGGAACGTGAAGCCGGCAACGCCCGTCCCGGCAACCCCGACGGCGTACGCCCCGGCGCCCGCCCACGACGAAACGGTACACGCAGAACCCTCACACGACGAAACGGCATATGACCCAACGTCATCGCCGCGCCGGAAGCTGAAAACCAAGACCCAGCCCCACCCGGACATCCCCGATTTCAGCAAGATGCCGAACGAAGGTTTCGACTGGTCGGCATTTATGAAATTCGACGAAGGCACGGCATGGGGACGCGACGAGAATGGCAAAGGCAAGGGCAAAGCGACCAAAAGCGTCCGCAAGACCCCGAAAAAGACGGTCACAGCCGCCCAGCGGGTCGCCGCCAAAGGCAAGAAACGGAAATAACGGTTCCGGAAAGGACACCGGGCGGTATCTTTTCTTCCGTCCGCCCATATACCACGAAACCGCGTTTCGTTTGGCGGAAAGAGAGGGAACAGAACCTTTCCCGGAATCCACCGTATGTCAGTCTTTTATACTTTGAACTCAATTTAAGTACACCGAATAAGCCACAGACGATTTGCATCGTTTTATCCTGTGCTGCACTTGGTTAGGACAAAGAAAGTGATTTACCCTCAATGTGGCAAATTATTTATTACAATCTTTTTTATAGATTTCACAATCACTATGGTGATTACTCAACATAGTTATTTATCAACTTTATTAGACTAGGCATTCTCGGATCATTGAAAATATAGATACCTTTACCCACTCTTCTTAATATTGTAGAATAACCGTCAGATATAATCGTATTAGACAAAAAATTATTCAATTCTTGTTGAGAGATAGTTTCGCCAGTAACTTTACTATAATTATTTTTCAACTGTGCGGCTTCAAAAATATCTTCACCGCATATAGCAGCCGCAAGTAGTATATTTTTATTTCTTTCTGTCTTTTGGCCATAAACCGCCAATTGATACTTTTCTCTTAATTCACCCTCAATATCGTCAACAGCTCTTTTTACGGCAATCTTAAATTCTGACATTGTAACTTCTGATGAATCTTTTGCAATAGCTTCCTCTGCTGATTTTAGGGCAAGTAGCTGCGTGAAATAGGGAAATCCGGCACTTGATTTAATAATAACTCTTTTTACTTCATTTGAGAATTTAATATTGAGACGTTCCTCTCCTTTTATTAGAATATCTCGTAGTTCATTATCTGACATTCTATCTAATCGGACTTCTTTGAGGCAACGTTGAATAGATGGGTGTCCTCCTGTTAGTTCAGATGCAGTTTTAGATATACCAACAATGAAAATAGTGAACTTTGAATTATTGTCACTTAGTTGCTTAATCAATTCAGCTATCTTTTTTTTATCATTTGGATTTAGTAGGACATCTATTTCATCTATTAAGAAAACACTTTTTTCATGAGCAACTTTTTTTGCAACCCAACTGGGCGAATTTATATTGTCGTATGTAACAACTTCTATATTATGTCCTTTACTGAAACTAAGTAGGTTCCATAAAATGGATAATCCCCACGATTTATTCTTCTTAAGAATACATTCGATATTTAATTCTTCGAATAGATGCATAATTATAGAAGAGAACGTATCCCCACTATCACAACGCTTGATATAAAAATTTGGAATAATACGTTCCATTGTTAAGATACTACAAGTAATACTTGATAGCGATGTTTTGCCAACACCTCTATCTCCATATAGTAGAACATGTAATCCACTTGTCCCTAAACACTCGATAATCTTATTGACTTCTTCCTGTCTGCCGCTAAACAATTCAATCGAATCAATAGGTTTATTGGGGATAAAAACGTTTCTTACTCCTGATCTACGAATTAGATCTTCCCTGTCAAGCATTATAGTGTCCATGGTCTTTATTGGAAGTATTAGTACCCTATGTATTAGGGGTTAGTATGTTGTAAATATAGTCAAATAATTTGTATTTAGGATTTCCTTTGTTTAGATATTGTCAGAATAATTTCTTATCTTTGCCTTTGACAAACACTATAATATTTTCATTCCCGCGTACAAGCCACTAAATATTAGAGCTTGATAGTGCAGCGCCGTTGGAGTTTAGCGACCCGCGAACGGTAAATAGTATGCGGGAAACTGTGTAGTGTTTGTCACCTGCACTATCATTTTTTGTTTTATGACAAACACTACACAAGTCACTCGCTCCGGCAGTGCAGGCCAACAGGCCCAGTCCCGCAGGCGGTTTCCGCCGTGCAACCTCCCGATCCGTCTCCATTTCCACCCGCCCGATTAGCAAACGACTGCTAACCAAACCTTTATTCTCTTTGTTGTGCCCCGTTGCACGATAAGGACAGCCCTTTTTATGCCCATCGTATCCGCTGCCACAGGCAGCGGCAGGCCGAAGCCTCCCCCGGCGGAGGGCTGCAAACACGCTGCGCATGTTTTCAAACCCCGCAGGCTTCGTCTGCAATCTTAAAATCAAACAAAATGGAAACGAATCAAAACCCCGCGCAGGAACAGCCTGTGCAACCCATAGTCCCCCAAACCACGCGGGCCGCGCAACAGCCGGACATCGAACAGATCGTCGCTCCCGCCATGGAACCGGCACAGCCCGCCGCGCAATCTGCCGCGCAACCCGCACCGCAACCGCAACCGCAACCCGGGCGCCCCGACGAACTGCTCTACGACCCCAACGAAGCGGCGCAGATGATCCGCCACCTGACGGACGGCTATTTCGACCCGGAATACGTCCTGCTTTTCGGAAAGCTGGCCGGCGGCACGCCCCACAGCGATGCCGTGGCCTACGACCTGCTGATGGTCGTGCGCGAAACGCCGGAATACGACTGGATTCGGGCAAAACGCATCCTGCGGTACAGGATGCCGTACCGCTACCGGAAGGTCTCCTACATCAATCCCTATATCCTGCCGTTGAACTATGTCGAATCGCATCGGACGCCGTTCCTCTACTTTGCCCATGCCGAGGGTGAACTATTGCATTGCAGCGACCACTATCGGTTTCGCCGCCCGAAGCACCCGATCGATTTTGCCAAAGCCCATGCCGACGCCAAATTCCATTTCGACACGTTCCGCACGCTCGGCAACGACCTGCTCGAACAGGCGCAGGATGCGTTTGCCGGGGGCCGCAACGTGCGGCTGGCGGCACAGTTCTCGGCGCAGGCGATCGTCTATTTCTACCACACGCTCTACTATGTCTATCACGGTATGGAATTCGACATCCATGATCCGGTCGTGATGCACGACCGGATGCGGACGCTTTCGACAAAGCTGATGCTGGTATTCGACGACAACCATATCGAAAACATTTTCACGCTGCCATGGCTGAAACAAATTTTGATGAAAACGCCGTATAGCGCCGAATTCTACATGGCTCCGCAGGAATTGGAAATGCACATGGGGCGTGTTCAAAAGGCTGCCGAAATAATCGAAAACTACTGCGGACTGCGGCTGGAACTCTATAAAGAACTGGGCACGCAATAGGCCACCCCGACACCTGAATAAGACAAGAGGGGCTGTGATAGCCCCTCTTGCTGTCGATTCTTCATACATTCGGCGGAAAGAGAGGGATTCGAACCCCCGGAGCCTCGCAGCTCAACGGTTTTCAAGACCGCCGCAATCGACCACTCTGCCATCTTTCCGGGGACAAAAGTAGCACGGTTTTTCCATTCTGCCAAATCTTTACCCCGATTATTTCCGGGGCGGCCGGAGCGGGACTTCAAATCAAGGACATTATTTTTGACTTTTAGGAAAATTCCATATCTTTGTCAACAAGTTAGGTAAGGTCGCAACTTTTCACACATTATAGAACATGAACAAAGCGCAGCTGGTCGAGGCGGTAGCCCTCGACGCTAACATCTCGAAAGTCGACGCGCGCAAAGCGGTCGATGCCATCATCCGCGTGACCGTACACAGTCTCCGGCAGGGTGAGCGCCTTACCCTCACCGGGCTCGGGACATTCAGCGTGCAGCAGAAATCCGCACGTATGGGCCGCAATCCGCGCACGGGCGCCCCGGTGAAGATCCCGCCGCGCAAGGCCATCAAGTTCCGCCCCACGGCCGAGATCGAGTAATTTCCACTGCGTTTTTTAACTTTTTTCACACATGCCAGAAATCTCACAACGCGCCGAGCTGATGCCGGCTTCACCCATACGCAAACTCGTCCCGCTGGCCGAAGCCGCCCGGGCACGCGGCACCAAGATCTACCACCTGAACATCGGCCAGCCCGACCTGCCGTCGCCGCAGACCGGGCTCGACGCCCTGAAAAAAATCGACCGTACGGTGCTCGAATACAGCCCCAGCGACGGGTACCGCTCGCTGCGCGAGAAACTGGTAGGTTACTACGAACAGTTCCAGATCAAGCTCTCGCCCGACGACATCATCGTCACGACGGGCGGTTCCGAGGCCGTGTTGTTCGCTTTCATGTCGTGCCTCAACCCCGGCGACGAGATCATCGTCCCCGAGCCGGCCTACGCCAATTACATGGCCTTCGCCATCTCCGCGGGGGCCGTGATACGCCCCGTGGTATCGTCGATCGAGCAGGGATTCGCACTGCCCGATGTCGCGGAATTCGAAAAGCTCATCAACGACCGCACGCGCGGCATCCTGATCTGCAACCCCAACAACCCCACGGGGTACCTTTACACACGCAAGGAGATGAACCGCATCCGCGACCTGGTCAAAAAATACGACCTGTTCCTCTTCTCCGATGAGGTCTACCGCGAATTCATCTACACCGGGTCGCCCTACATATCGGCCTGCCATCTCGAAGGCATCGAGCAAAACGTGGTGCTGATCGACTCGGTGTCGAAACGCTACTCGGAATGCGGAATCCGTATCGGGGCGCTCATCACCAAGAACCGGACGCTGCGTAACGCGGTGATGAAATTCTGCCAGGCGCGCCTCTCGCCTCCGCTGATCGGACAGATCGTCGCCGAGGCTTCGATCGACGCGCCGCGATCGTACAGCACCGAAGTCTACGAGGAGTATATCGAACGACGCAAATGCCTGATCGACGGGCTAAACCGCCTACCGGGCGTATACTCGCCGATCCCGATGGGCGCCTTCTATACCGTGGCGCGGCTGCCGGTAGAGGACAGCGACGATTTCTGCGCATGGTGTCTCTCCGACTTCGACTACGAAGGCGAAACCGTAATGCTCGCCCCCGCATCGGGCTTCTACTCCGATCCGGCGTGCGGCCGCAACGAAGTCCGCATCGCCTACGTACTCAAGAAGGAAGACCTCGAACGGGCGTTGGTCGTACTGGGCAAGGCGCTCGAAGCATATAACAACCGGAAATAGCCCGACCGGCAATCTCGGACACGCAGTGCGGCACTATCTGTGCCGCACTTTTTCTTGGAAGCCGGTGTGTCCGGCCCCACCCGGCGTTTCGGCCAATCCTATACCATATAGGTCAATTTTCAGGAATTTTAGGCCAAAAAGTTTGGGCGGCAGAGATAGTTTTCATACTTTTGCCCTCGATTTTTACACGCCGCAACGGGCGTATAGTATAAACCAAACCAATACGTTATGAAAAAACTTTTCCTTCTTCTGGCCACCGCTGCCGTCACCTCGGGAGCATACGCCGAAGGATATCAAGTGAACAACCTCTCTTCGAAGCAAAACGGTATGGGACACGTGGGTACGGCCATGAAGCTCAACTCCGAGTCGATCTGGTTCAACCCCGCCGCCGCCTCGTTTCAGAACTCCCGGTTCGACATCTCGGTCGGCATCACCGGCATCGCTTCGAAAGCCACCTATACGTCGCTCCCCGACTATACGGGCAAAGCCAAACCGCTGCACTACACCTCGGACAACAGCATAGCGACCCCGCTCTACGCCTATTTCAACTACAAACCCCTCGACTGGATGTCGGTCGGCCTGGCTTTCAATACGCCGTTCGGCTCCTCGATGGACTGGGGCGACAACTGGCCGGGGGCGCAACTCGTCCAGTCGATCAACCTCCAGGCCTACAATCTCCAGCCGACCGTCTCGTTCAAACTCTGCGAGCACCTCTCCATCGGCGGCGGTCTGATGATGACCTGGGGCAAGTTCGACCTTTCGCGCTCGCTGCTGCCTATCGGCGCCGACAATCCGCAGAACAAAGCGCTCATGGGCGCATTGCAAATGCTCAACCCGCAAATGCCCGACCTCTTCGAAATGGCCGGGGACAAAAACCTGATATCGCTGGGGCTCGAAGGCAAAGCCAAAATGGCCGTCGGAGTAAACCTCGGTGTGATGTGGGACATCAACGAACAGTGGTCACTGGGCTTTACCTACCGTTCGAAACTCAAAATGAAGGTGGATTCGGGTTCGATCGACCTGCGTATGATCGACAACACGCAAATCGCCCAGGTCATCGGACAACTCCTGCCCCAGCTGGGTCTCGACCCCGCCAAGCTCACATCGGCCGTCGTGAAGACCGAACTGCCCCTGCCGGCATCGCTGACGTGGGGTGTCAGCTTCCGTCCCGTCCCGAAGTGGGAGTTCGCCGTCGACCTGCAATATGTGCTCTGGAGTGCCTACGACAAGCTCGACGTCAAGATTCTCGAACCCGGCAGCAACACCCCCGTGCTGAACATCCCGGTCAGCGATAAAAAATACTCCAACACGCTGGCGTTCCGTTTCGGCGGCCAGTACCACGCACTCGACTGGCTGACCGCCCGTATGGGTATGTACGTGGATGAAAGCCCCGTGCGCAGCGACTACCTCAATCCCGAGACGCCCTCGATGACCAAGCTCGCCTATACGGCCGGCGTCACCTTCCGCCCGATCAAATGGATGAATATCGACATCGCATACGGCTATGTCAATTCGGCCGATCCCGAACGTACGGGTTCCTATCCCTACACCAACTCGGTGCTGGGCATCGTGAACGAAAAACTGGCGGCAGCAGGCGTTCCCGAAAGCCAGCTCACCAATCCGGTCACCGATTTTTCGGGTAATTACACTGCCCGTGCCCACACATTTTCGATCGGCGTAGGGTTCAGTTTCTAAAACCGGGAAAAATTATTATATTTGCGGTGCGCTTTGCAGAAAAGTGCGCCGCAATTTTTATCCGGCCTCATAGTTCAAGGGATAGAACGAGGGTTTCCTAA
>ERZ772886.3237-NODE-3237-length-12053-cov-4.026588_pt1 | contig 12053 bp, 9 predicted proteins | sample MGYA00512128_ERZ772886 | MGnify/ENA primary metagenome ERZ772886 (study PRJEB29015, sample SAMEA2737698) | human gut metagenome | biome: human gut; feature: human-associated habitat; material: faeces | place: China | collected 2012 ... | reverse complement strand
CCCGAATTTTCTTAGTTGATCTGCTTGCGGCGGCTCAGGTTCATCGTGCCGTCCTTCATCTCGCCGACGCTCTCAAGGCTCTTGCCCGTGCCCTCGGCAACGCACTGAATGGCATTCTCCGCCACGACCGTGTGGATGCCCGTGCGCGCCGTGACCAGCTTATCAAAGCCGCGGATCAGGCTGCCGCCGCCGGTCATCACGATACCGTTGCTGGAAATGTCAGCCACCAGCTCGGGCGGCGTGCGTTCGAGGACCTGATGCACCGCCTCCATGATGCGCTCGACCGGCTCCTCAAAGGCGTCCATCATCTCGGTGGAGGTCACGGTGATGAGCTTGGGCAGACCCGTGAGCAGGCAGCGGCCCTTGATCTCCATCGTCATTTCCTCCTCGGGCGGGAAGACGCAGCCGATGCTCATCTTCATTTCCTCCGCCGTGCGCTCGCCGATGAGCAGGTTGTGCTTGCGGCGCATATACTTCACGACCGCCTCGTTGAACTGGTCGCCCGCGACCTTGATGGACGCGCTTTCGACCACGCCGGAGAGGGAGATGACCGCAATATCGCTTGTGCCGCCGCCAATGTCGATGATGAAGTGACCGTCGGGCTGGGTGATGTCGATGCCCGCGCCGATGGCCGCCGCGACCGGCTCCTCAATGAGGTACACGCGGCGCGCGCCCGCCTGAATGCCCGCGTCGATGACCGCGCGCTCCTCGACCTCGGTGATGCCGGAGGGCACGCAGATGATGATGCGCGGCTTGAAGAACTGGAAGCCCATGACCTTGTGGATGAACTCCTTGAGCATCCGCTCGGTCACCTCGTAGTCGGAGATAACGCCCTCGCGCAGGGGGCGGATCGCAACGATGTTGCCGGGCGTGCGGCCCAGCATGGCCTGCGCGTCCGCGCCGACCTTCAGCAGCTTGCCCGTATCCTTATCAATGGCCACCACGCTCGGCTCATTGAGCACGATGCCCTTGTCCTTTACATAGATCAGAACCGACGCGGTACCGAGGTCGATACCGATGTCCTTTGCCAGTGAACACATAATGCTACCTCTCTCATTTTCCTTTGTATTCCGGCGGAAATATCCGCATTTTATCTCGCTTACTTTTCTATTATAGCGGCTGAAAAACGGTTTTGCAATAGCATTGTGTGTGATTTTGCCGCATCTATGTGCCGCAGGGCGTGTGCCAAATCACACCGGTGTCCCGCGCCTTGCACCGTCCTTTTCCTTTTCCGTCACGGCGCGGGCGAGCGTCGCGCACACCACATCCGCCGCGCCGGCCTCCCTGAGCACGCGCACACATTCGCCCAGCGTCGCTCCGGTGGTCAGAATATCGTCGATGAGCAGAATTTTCGCGCCGCGGATCCTGTCCGTGTTTTCCGCCTCGTACACGCCCAGCACATTGCCCCGCCGCTCGGCGGCGGAGGACAGCCCGGACTGCGCGGCGTTGTTTCTCATTTTCCGCAGCAGCCGCACCGGCTCGATACCCCAATGCCTTGCCGTTTCCTTCGCCAGCAGGTACGCCTGATCGTAGCCGCGCTCGTGTTCGCGCTTTTTACTCACCGGCACCCACGTCACCGTGTCGAACTGGCCGCCCAGCTCCTCTGCCGCGCAGCGGGCGAGCAGCTCGCCGTAGCCCTCGGCGGCGCTCTGCGCACCGTGGAACTTGAAGCGCAGCAGGCTCTCGCGCACCGCATCCTCATAGAGCAGGGGAGAGGCGCAGCTCCCGAAGCCCGCGCCCTCGCACAGCTGCACCTTCGCGTAGGGGAGCGTCCTCTCGCAGTCCGCGCACACGCCATGCACGCCCGTCCGGCGGCAGAACGCGCACCGCGGCGGGAAAAACAGGTCGAGCAGCTTTTCCTTCAGACTCATGCCGTCCCTCCGTTCCCGAGCCGCCAGCGCAGACCGCTGTAGCGGCGCGTGCGGCGGTCGTTCGCCGCCATTTTCCCAAGGCTCACGTCGTCCCCGACGAGGATCAGCAGCTCCCGCGCCCGCGTGATGGCGGTGTAGAGCACCCCGCGCACCATCAGCCCCGGCGCCGCCGGCGCGCTGACGAAGATCACCGCGCGGTACTCGCTGCCCTGCGCCTTATGTACGGTCATGGCGTAGGCCATGTCCAGCTCCGCGAGCATATCCGCCGTGTAGGTCGCCACGCGGTCGTCAAAGGCGATGGAGATCAGCTCGCCGCTCGGGTCGATCTGCAAAATCTTTCCCACGTCGCCGTTGAAGATGCCCGCGCCCGCCGTGCCGTCCTCGCGTTCCCATAAAACATCATAGTCGTTGCGCGTCTGCATCACGCGGTCGCCCTCGCGGAACACGAGGTCGCCGAAGCGCTTTTCGCGCCGTCCCGCGCCTGCGGGATTCAGCGCCGCCTGCAGGGCGCGGTTGAGCGCCGCCGTGCCGGTGTCGCCCTTGCGCGTCGCCGTGAGCACCTGAATGCTCTCGGCGGGAATGTGCATCTTTTCGGGCAGCCTCGTTCTGCACAGCCCCACCACCGTGTCCACCAGACGCACGCTGTCGCGGCGGGGGAGGAAGAAGAAATCGCTCGCGGCGGTATTCTGCAGCTCCGGCAGCCGCCCCTCATTCACCAGATGCGCGCTGCGCACGATGGCGCTTTGCTCCGCCTGACGGAAAATATCCTTGAGCGCCACGGTCGCGACGCGCTCCGAGCGGATGAGATCGCCGAACACGTTCCCCGCGCCGACGCTCGGCAGCTGGTCGGGGTCGCCCACCAGCACCAGCCGGCAGCCGGGCCGCAGCGCCGCGAGCAGCGCGCGCATCAGCGCCAGATCGACCATCGAGGTCTCGTCCACGATCACCGCGTCCGCCTCCAGCGGCTCCTTTTCGTTTTTTGTAAAGGTCACATCGCCCGTCTGCTCGTTCCAGCTCATGCCGAGCAGGCGGTGGATGGTCTGCGCCTCCTTGCCGCACAGCTCGCCCATGCGCTTGGCGGCGCGCCCCGTCGGCGCGCAGAGCAGCACGTCCAGCCCCATGCGCTCAAAGAGCGCTACGATGCCGCGCACGCTCGTCGTCTTGCCCGTGCCCGGCCCGCCGGTCAGGATCAGCAGCTCCTCCTGCGCAGCCAGCTCCACGGCCTGCCGCTGCAATGGCGCATACTCGATGCCCTGCCCGCGCTCGATCTCGTCGATGATCTTCTTCGCGCCGCGCAGCTTGTCCGGCTTGTCGGCAAGCATGGCGCGCACGCGCGTACACACATAGGTCTCCGCCTCGTGACAGCGCCGCAGATAGCAGCCCTCTACGTTCGCCACCTGCTCCTGCACGACGCTTCCGCGTTCGAGCAGATCGTCGAGCGCCTTTTCCACCGTATCCGTATCCCCGTCGAGCAGCTGCGCCGTCGCCGCCACGAGCTTTTCCCGCGGCAGAAACACGTGCCCGCCGCTCTGCTCGTTGTGGCTCAGCTCAAAGAGCACCCCCGCCTCCGTGCGGCAGGAGGAATCGCCCGAGAAGCCCATCGACAGCGCGATCTCGTCCGACACGGAAAAATCCACGCCGAACGCCTCGCCGCTGAGGAGATACGGATTGCGCCGCAGCGCGTCCATCGCGTCCGCGCCGTAGCGCCGGAAAAGCTGCATCGCAAGCCCCACCGGCAGGTCGTACTTCGTCAGGAAGTCCAGCACGCGACGCAGGCCCGCCAGCTCGCGCCAGCTCTCCGCGATCTCCCGCGCGCGCTTGTCGGTGATGCCCTTGATGGTCTTGAGCTTCTCCGGCTCGCCGTCGAGCACGTCGAGCGTGTCCGCGCCGAAGCGATCCACCAGCTTCTGCGCCGTCGCCGGCCCGATGCCGCGCACCACGCCGGAGGCGAGATAGTTCAGGATCTCCGTCTCGCCCGTCGGCATATGCCGCTCCACCTCGTCGGCGGCAAACTGCTCGCCGTGCTGCGGATGCGTCGTGTAGCGTCCGGTCAGGATCAGCTCCTCGCCGGGCGCGGCGCAGGGGATGCAGCCCACCACCGTCACCGGCTCGCCGTCGTCTGTGACGATGCGCGCGACCGTATAGCCGTTCTCCTCATTCTGGAAAACGACCGCGAGGATCGTACCGATGACCGTCGTGCGCTCTCCCATGTCCCTCTCTCCATTCTCTTTCGTTCAGTCGAATTGCCGCGCGAGATCGCCCTGTGGGCAGACCGTCACATCGAAGCTCTCGCGGCACAGCAGCTGCGCCACGCGCTGCGCATTCTCGTCCATGCCGCAGTCCGCGATGATGATGCGCGAAAAGCCGCCCGAGGCGTAGCGCTCGCTCTCGAGCGTCCGCACCGTGTGCTCCAGCGCCTCCGCCGCGCCCCGCGCGGGCACGATCACCGCCGTCTCGCTGCGCACCCGCTCGCGCGGATGCGTCAGCGCCGTAACGGTGAACCATACGATCGTCGCCAGCCCCACCGCGGCAAGCGCCGCGATCACGCCGTCCTGCAAAAGCTGCATTTCTCCACCCCTCTCGCGCCAGCTTATGAAAAACCGCCGAAAAGGGTGCGAAACCGCTTATAAAACCTTCTTCAAGTACTGTCCCGTGTAGGACGCCTCACACGCCGCGACCTCCTCGGGCGTGCCGCAGGCGACGAGCGTGCCGCCGCCGCTGCCGCCCTCGGGGCCGAGGTCGATCAGATAGTCCGCCGATTTGATGACGTCCAGATTGTGCTCGATGACGAGCACCGTGTTGCCCGCGTCGGTCAGCTTCTGCAAGACCTCTAAGAGCTTTCGCACATCGTCCGTGTGCAGGCCGGTGGTCGGCTCGTCGAGGATATAGATGGTGCGTCCCGTCGCGCGCTTCGATAGCTCGGTCGCGAGCTTCACGCGCTGCGCCTCGCCGCCCGAGAGCGTGGTGGAGGACTGTCCGAGCTTGATATACCCCAGTCCCACGTCGCGCAGCGTCTCGAGCTTGTTCGCCAGCTTCGGCAGGTCGCGGAAGAACTCCAGCGCCTCCTCCACCGTCATCTCCAGCACGTCCGCGATGCTCCTGCCCTTATAGTGGACCTCCAGCGTCTCGCGGTTGTAGCGTTTGCCCTTGCACACCTCGCAGGGAACGTAAATATCCGGCAGGAAGTGCATCTCGATCTTGAGCTGACCGTCGCCGCCGCAGGCCTCGCAGCGTCCGCCGCGCACGTTGAAGCTGAAGCGCCCCGCGTTGTAGCCTCGCGCCTTCGCGTCCGGCGTGGAGGCGAACAGGTCGCGGATGTCATTAAAGAGATTGGTATATGTCGCTGGGTTTGAGCGCGGCGTGCGCCCGATGGGGCTCTGGTCGATGCAGATGACCTTGTCCAGATTCTCCTCGCCCTCGATGGCGCGGTGCTTTCCCGCGTGCGCCTTCATGCGGTTGAGGTCCGCGCCCAGCTTTTTGTAGATGATCTCGTTGACGAGCGAGCTTTTGCCACTGCCGGAGACGCCCGTCACGCAGGTAAACGTCCCGAGCGGAACGCTCACGTCGATGTTCTTGAGGTTATTTTCCTGCGCCCCGCGCACGGTGAGGAGCTTACCGTTCCCCGCGCGCCGCGTTTTCGGCGTTTCGATCTTCTTTTTCCCGCTCAGATACTGACCGGTCAGGCTCGCTTCGTTCGCCATGACCTCCGCGGGCGTGCCCGCCGCGACGACGTGCCCGCCATGGACGCCCGCCCCCGGGCCGATGTCCACGATATAGTCCGCCGCGCGCATCGTGTCCTCGTCGTGCTCGACCACGATCAGCGTATTGCCGAGGTCGCGCAGACGCTTGAGCGTCGCGAGCAGCTTGTCGTTGTCGCGCTGGTGCAGGCCGATGGACGGCTCGTCGAGGATATACAGCACACCCATCAGGCTGCTGCCGATCTGCGTGGCAAGCCGGATGCGCTGGCTCTCGCCGCCGGAGAGCGTTGCGCTCGCGCGCGAAAGCGTCAGATAGTCCAGACCGACCGACTGCAAAAAGCCGAGGCGGTTTTTGATCTCCTTCAAAATGCGCTCGCCGATGCGCAGCTGCTGCTCGGTGAGCGTGAGGGAATCGACAAACGCGATCTCCTCCGTCACGCTCATGCGCGTGAACGTGTCAATGTCCATGCCGCCGACCGTCACCGCCAGCGACTCGCGCCGTAGCCTGCGGCCCTGACACGCGGGGCAGGGGCACTCGCTCATGCACTCCTCCAGCTCCGCGCGCACGCTCTCGCTCTGCGTCTCCTGATAGCGGCGTTCGAGGTTATTGACGATGCCCTCAAACGGCTGGTAGAGCACGCCCTTGCCGCGCGGCTGATCGTAGTGCAGCTCCAGCTTTTCGCCCTTCGTGCCGTAGAGGATCACGTCCATGACCTCCGGCGAGAGCTTTTCCACCGGCTCGCGCAGCGAGAAGTGATACTTTTTCGACAGCGCGTCGAAGTACATCCTCGAGATGCCGTCGCCGCGCACGTTGTTCCACCCCGACGCGCAGATAGCCCCGTCGAGGATGGAGAGCGTCTTATTCGGAATGACCAGCTCCGGATCGACCTTGAGCTGGCTGCCGAGGCCCGTACAGGCCGGGCACGCGCCGAAGGGATTGTTGAACGAGAACATCCGCGGCGTCAGCTCCTCGATGGACACGCCGCAGTCCTCGCAGGCGTAGTTCTGCGAGAACAGAATATCCTGCTCGGGATTGAGCACGTTGATAAGCACCAATCCGCCCGAGAGCGCCGCGGCGGTCTCCGCCGAGTCGCTCAGGCGATGCACCACATCGGGCTTTAGAATGAGGCGGTCCACCACGACCTCGATGCTGTGCTTGATGTTCTTTTCGAGCTTGATCTCCTCGCTCAGATCGTACATACTCCCGTCCACACGCACGCGGACATAGCCGGACTTCCTTGCGTCCTCGAAAATTTTGGCGTACTCGCCCTTCTTTCCGCGGATGACCGGCGCCATCACCTGAATGCGCGTGCCCTCGCCCAGCGCCATCACCTGATCCACGATCTGGTCGATGGTCTGCTGCTTGATCTCTTTTCCGCAGTTCGGGCAGTGCGGCGTGCCGACCCGCGCCCAGAGAAGGCGCAGATAGTCGTAGATCTCCGTCACCGTGCCCACCGTCGAGCGCGGATTCTGCGAGGTCGTTTTCTGGTCGATGGAGATGGCGGGGGAGAGGCCGTCGATGTAGTCCACGTCGGGCTTTTCCTTCTGCCCGAGAAACATCCGCGCGTAGGACGACAGGCTTTCCACATACCGCCGCTGTCCCTCGGCATAGATGGTGTCAAACGCCAGCGAGCTTTTTCCGCTGCCGGACAGTCCCGTGATGACGGTCAGCTTGTCGCGCGGGATGCTCACATCAATGTTCTTGAGATTGTTCTCCCGCGCGCCCTTGACAACGATATTTTCCTGCATAGTTTACCTTTTGCTCCTGTTTATTTGTGTCGAGACCGGTTTTCGGTCATAGCATACACAAATCATTTTTTAATGTCAATCCTTGTATAAATAGGCAAAAATTTTGTTTTTCCCAAACTTTTTCGTTTCTTACTCCACAATGATGTCCGCCGTCTCCGCGCGCACCAGCCCCATCAGGTCGGCGGGCTTCACCTCCACCTGATAACCAATCTTCCCCGCGGACACGATGACCGTCGGCAGGTTTTCCACCGAGCTGTGGAAAACCGTCGGGAACAGCTTCTTCATGCCCACCGGCGAGCAGCCGCCGTGAACGTAGCCCGTGAGCGGCAGCAGCTCCTTTTGGTGCAGCATCTCGATGCTCTTCTCGCCCACGGCCTTCGCCGCCTTCTTGAGGTCAAGGCTCTCCGCCACGGGCACGTCGAACACATAATACTGCCCGCTCGCGCCCCGCGCCACCAGCGTCTTAAAGACCTGCGCGGGATCAAAGCCCATGCTTTTCGCGACGGTCACGCCGTCCACCGCCACGCCCTCCTCGTGCGGATAGCTGTGCGCGGTATAGGCGATCTTCTTCTGCTCCAGCACACGCATCACATTTGTCTTTTCTTCCTTATTCTTTGCCATCGTCCTCTTCTCCCGTAATAAGCTCCCAGCGGTTATAGGCATTTTCGTCGTGATACTTTATTTGTATTTCCCGCATACTGATTGGCGTATGCGGCGTGCCATCCTTTTTGGGTGTTGCCAACCATTTTGCATGCGACTCCCGAATGGTTACCGCCACCTCCTCTGCCTGCATGATATAGTAGTCCGGCAGACTCTCTCCGTTCAGCCGGACAAACACATAAAAATCGGCCTTCGGTGTCTCATCCTTACTGCTCAGCAGCCATGATGCCTTTTCATACTGGGTTGTCTTGACTTGGATCGCGCAGCTTTTCCCCGCTTTGTTCACAGCCAAAATGTCAAAAGCATCTGTCCCTGCCATTGTGAGGGCCGCGACAACACCGCGCCGCGAAAGCTCCGCCGCGACAAAATATTCTCCCGCGCTTCCTGTCAAAACATTCATCTTGTTTTTTCTTTCCTTCGCCATATCCCTTCACCTCAATACATACACGCAGGCGAGGATGCACCCCAGCCCTAAAAATACCATCAAGCTCACCGGCTCGCCGAAGGCGAGAATGCCCACGAACGACGCGACCACCGGCTCCAGACTCGCCAGAATGCTCGCCTTGCCGCTCTCGACCCTGGCAAGGCCGTTCGTATACAGCAGATACGGCAGCACCGTCGAAATGACGATCAGCCCCAGCGCGACGAGGACCATTCTCCCGTCCGCGAACACCGTGCGCATCTCGCCCGCGTCGAGCAGGAAGAGTGAGCCGAGCCCGCCGAACACGAACGTCCAGTACACCACGGTGAACGGCGTATAGTGCCGCAGGCCGAACGGCGCGAAGATGGAGTAGAGCGCGTAAAGGAAGCCCGCGCCCAGTCCGAACAGCACGCCCACCGCCGTCACGCTCGCGTCCCCGCTCCATACGCCCGTCACAAACGAGCAGCCGAGCAGCGCCAGCGCGAGCGCCAGGAGCTTCTTCCTTGTGATCCTTTCGCGAAACACCGCCGCGCTCATCAGCACGACCATCGCCGGCGCGGTGTAGAGCAGAATGGCGCTCACCGCCAGCGAGCACAGCTCCTGACACTTGAAGTAGCACAGCGTAAAAAAGACCATGCTCACCACACCCGTGCCGAAAAAGATGGGCAGGTGCTTCGCTTTCACATGGAATACGCTCCGCTCGCGCAGCGCGAAAATCAGCGTCAGCAGCACAAGTCCGCCGAAATTGCGGATGACGACGATGTTCGCCGCGCCCATGCCCGCGCGCATCAGAAAGCGGTTAAAAAGCCCGATGCAGCCCCAACAGGCCGCCGCACCGAGGATATTCAGATAGGGAAGGTATTTTTTCATGGCTTTTTCTCTCTTATTTTTGTTCCTTGCGCAGCTCGATGATGCGGTCGCGCAGCACGGCGGCATACTCGAACTCGAGCATCCGGCTCGCCTCCTGCATCTGCTTTTCGAGCTTGCGGATCTCCTCGTCCCGCTCGCGCTCCGAGAGCTTGCGCTTGCCGCGCCGGCGCGCGCCGTCCTCGTCCTTCCTTGAAATTTCGATGATCTCGCGCACATCCTTGCGGATGGTCTGCGGCACGATGCCGTGCTCCTTGTTGTATTTGTCCTGAATGGCGCGGCGGCGCTCCGTCTCGTCCATGGCGCGCTTCATCGACGGTGTCACCGTGTCGGCGTAGAGAATGACCAGACCGTCCGCGTTTCGCGCGGCGCGGCCGATGGTCTGCACTAAACTCGTCTCGCTGCGCAGGAAGCCCTCCTTGTCCGCGTCGAGGATGGCGACGAGCGACACCTCCGGCAGGTCGAGGCCCTCGCGCAGCAGGTTGATGCCGACGAGCACGTCGAACTCGCCCAGCCGCAGGTCGCGGATGAGCTCCATGCGTTCGATGGTCTCCACGTCTGCGTGCATATAGCGCACACGCACGCCCACCGTGCGCAGATATTCCGTCAGGTCCTCCGCCATCTTCTTCGTCAGCGTCGTCACAAGCACGCGCTCATTGCGCGCGGCGCGGGCGTTGATCTCGCCCACAAGGTCGTCGATCTGCCCCGTGACGGGCCGCACCTCCACGCGCGGATCGAGCAGACCCGTCGGGCGGATGACCTGCTCCACGATCTGCCCCGCGCGATCGCGCTCATAGTCGCCCGGCGTCGCGGAGACGTAGATGCGCTGATGCACACGCTGTTCAAATTCCTCAAACCTGAGCGGGCGGTTATCATAAGCGCAGGGCAGGCGGAAGCCGTACTGCACCAGCGCGTCCTTGCGCGCGTGGTCGCCGTTGTACATCGCCCGCACCTGCGGCAGCGTGACATGGCTCTCGTCCACAAAGAGCAGAAAGTCCTTGGGGAAGTAGTCGAGCAGCGTCATGGGCGCAGACCCCTCGGGCCGCGCGGAAATGACGCGCGAATAGTTCTCGATGCCCGTGCAGTAGCCCAGCTCGCGCATCATCTCGATGTCGTACCTCGTCCGCTGGTGGATGCGCTGCGCCTCCACCGCCTGTCCGTTGTCGGTGAAGAATTTCTCCCGCGCCTCCAGCTCGCGCTCGATCTCCTCGATGGCGCGCTCCATCTTGTCCTTCGTCGTCACATAGTGCGACGCAGGATAGATCACCGTGTGCTGCAGGGTCTTCGTCACCACGCCGGTCACGGGCTGGAACTCGCGGATGGCATCGATCTCGTCGCCGAAGAACTCCACGCGCACCGCGCGGTCACGCCAGTAGGCGGGGTAGATGTCCACCGCGTCTCCGCGCACGCGGAAGCGGTTGCGCTCAAAGGCGACGTCGTTGCGCTCGTAGCGATCCTCCACCAGACGGCGCAGCAGCTCGTCGCGCTCCATCGTCTGTCCCGGGCGCAGCGAGATCATCAGCTTGGCGAAGTCGTCCGGCTCGCCGAGGCCGTAGATGCAGCTCACGGACGAAACGACGATCACGTCCCGCCGTTCGAGCAGCGCGCAGGTCGCGCTCAGCCGCAGGCGGTCGATCTCCTCGTTCGTCGAGGCGTCCTTGGCGATGTAGGTGTCCGTATGCGGGATATACGCCTCGGGCTGGTAGTAGTCGTAGTAGCTGACGAAGTATTCCACCGCGTTCTCGGGGAAAAACTCCTTGAACTCCGCGCACAGCTGCGCGGCGAGCGTCTTGTTGTGCGCCAGCACCAGCGTGGGGCGCTGGACCTTTTCGATCACGCTCGCCATCGTGAAGGTCTTGCCCGAGCCGGTCACACCGAGCAGCACCTGCTCGTCCAGTCCCAATCCGACGCCGCGCGCAAGCGCCTCGATCGCCTCCGGCTGGTCGCCGGTCGCCCGAAAGGGCGCATGGAGCTTGAATTCCATGGTCTGCCTCCTCAATCCAAAAGTCCGTTGTCGCGCAGGCACACAAAGTCCCCGTCCGCGACGATCACATGGTCCACCAGCTGCACACCGATGTCCGCAAGCGCCCGCTTGATCTGCAGAGTCGTCTGGTTGTCCTCCTTGCTCGGCAGCGCCACGCCGCTCGGATGGTTGTGCGACAGCACCACCAGGCTCGCGTTGGCGTTGAGCGCGTTTTCCACCACCCGGCGCATATTGATCGTCACCTGATCCGGGCTGCCCTCCGCCAATCGGTAGCAGGCGAGCAGCTTGCCCTTCGCGTCCAGACAGGCCTCGTAAAAGACCTCCCGCCGCTCGCCGAGGAACAGCTCGATGAAATACGCGCCGATGTTCTCGCGCGTGTTGAAAATGACCTCATGCCTTCCGCCGCTCGTGCGCACACGGCGGCAGAGCGGAAAAAGCAGCCGGATGAGCGTCGCGGCGTTCTCACCCACGCCCTCGACCTTCTGCAGCTCGTAGGCCGGCGCGGAAAACACGCCCTCGAGCGAGCCGAAGCGCTCGATCAGACGGTGCGCGATGGGGTTCGTGTCCTGCCGCGGAATGGCGTAATAGAGCAGCAGCTCCAACGCCTCATGGTCGGCAAAGGCGTCCAGCCCATGCTCGCGGAACTGCTCCTTTTTTCTCTGTCGGTGTCCCTCGTGTACGCTCATGCGCTCACCCTCTCCGCGTCGTTTTTTGAAGTATATTATTGTACCACATTCCGCCGCGTAGTACAAGCACTTCTTCAAACAGATGTTCGCTCTGCTGCGAAATTCGGCGGCACAAAA
>ERZ772886.3230-NODE-3230-length-12078-cov-4.148299_pt1 | contig 12078 bp, 8 predicted proteins | sample MGYA00512128_ERZ772886 | MGnify/ENA primary metagenome ERZ772886 (study PRJEB29015, sample SAMEA2737698) | human gut metagenome | biome: human gut; feature: human-associated habitat; material: faeces | place: China | collected 2012 ... | reverse complement strand
CAGCGGTTTAATACCCCTTTGCAAGGCGCTCAATGAGCGCCGCTACAGACGCAATTGGTGCATGCCATTCTAACGGCAGCTGGCAGTGGACGAACGCCCGCCTCCCATACAATGCGCGGCCGGAAGCCTTGTGCCCCGGAATCTGCCCGCGTTCGCCTTTGTCGAACCCGCAAAATATCGCTTGCAATTTCCCGGCGCACATTGTATCATAATACCCAAAGAAGCGATTTCCGGAAAGGCACGATCTTCTGCATGGTCAAAAGGAAGTCTGTGATATGGTGTATTCACGGATGACTTGCCTGCAAGTGATCCGCTTTTTTGTCCTTTTGGTAATTCTCGGAAAAGTATCACGGGGAGGTCCCAATGAAAAAGATCCTGACGCTGACGCTCTGCCTCGCCCTGCTGCTGGGCCTGTTCTCCGGCTGCGGCGGGAAGCGGTATGACCCGCTGGCGGGCGTGGAGACGACGGTGTTTACCGACGATGCCGGGCGCGATGTGACGGTCCCGGCCGACATTACGCGCATCGCAGCCAGCGGCTCGACGGCACAGATGATCCTGATGACGCTCGTGCCGGAGCTGCTTGTCGGCCTTGCCAGCTCGCCCAGCACGGCGCAGCGGCCGTATTTCCCGGCGGAGATGTGGACGCTGCCGACGTTCGGCCAGTTCTACGGCAGCAAGGCCAACCTCAACATGGAGGCACTGATCGACGCCGAGCCGCAGCTCATCGTCGACCTTGGCGATGCCAAGGAGAACGTCCGCAGCGATATGGACGGCATCCAGAAGCAGACCGGCATCCCGACGGTCTTCCTCGAAGCGACGCTCGAAGAAATGCCGCAGGCCTACCGCAAGCTCGGCCGGCTTCTTCACCGGGAGGCTGAGGCCGAGGTGCTGGCGGTCTATCTGGAGCAGACGCTTGCCATGGCGGCGGAGAATTCGGCAAAGCTGCCGCAGGACGCCCGAAAGACCGTGCTGTTCGGCACGGGTGCGACGGGCCTTGCCTGCAATGCCGAGGGCTCGGTGCAGGCGGACGTGCTGTCGCTCGTCGGAGCCGTGAACGCCATCCATTCCGAGGAGATCAGCAACCGCAACGGCGGCACGACCGTGAACCTCGAGGAGGTCTACGCCTGCGATCCGGATGTGATCCTTCTGGCGGCGGGCGGGCCGTATGACACGCTGGCGGAGAGCGAATGGTCCGGCCTGACGGCCGTGAAAAACGGGACATATTATGAAATTCCGAACCTGCCGTATGACTGGATGTCCTCGCCGCCGTCCATCAACCGCGTGCTGGGTATCTACTGGCTGGGGAATTTGCTGTACCCCGAGCTTTATGACTATGACATGGTCGAAAAGGCGCAGGAGTTCTATCGCCTGTTCTGGCACTACGAGCTTTCTGCGGAGGAGGCGGAGCAGCTGCTCGCGCGCTCCACGCGCAAGACTAGGAGGGAGGGCCTATGAAGCGAAAAATGTCCTTCCTGGTCGCGGGTCTTTTGTGCCTGTCCCTTTGCCTCGGGGCCGAGGCGGCCGGGACCGTGACGGATACGCTGACGGTCAGGGTCGGCTACTACGGCATGGAGCAGGACCGCTATGTGGAGGTCGCGACCTACCACTGGAGCGAGCTCTATGACGCCCTGCCGCTGCACTACGAGGCCTATTCCTTCTTCCGCAGCACGGACGACGGGACCTACAACACGGTCATCGACTCGGCCTATGGCTTTTATCTTGCGGACCTGCTGGACTACGCCGGGATTTACAGCGGCGATATCTCGGTCGTCGCGTTCTACACCCGCGACCAGAGCGTCGGCTTTTTCACCTCGTTCACCTATGCCGACCTGTTCGGCACGCAGCGATACTATTATAATGATCTCTCCGCACACATCAGCCCGGTCTATGACGAAAACGGTGTGCTGACCGGCTATGACGGAGACGAGGCGTGGAACGACTGCTGGACGGTCCAGCCGATGCTGGCGCTGGAGGACAGCTGGGTGAGCTATGAGATTGGTACGGAGCACACCGCGCCAAACTACTCCTCGCTCGGAACGGGCAACCGCTTCCGCCTGCTGTTCGGCCAGTCCTATCCGCTCGAGTGCCGCACGAACCAGAGTGCAAAATATACGCACACGCTGTTCATCACCCTGCAGGGCGCGCCGAAGATCACGGAGGAGCCGCCGGAGCTGGACGGCACGCTCGGCTCTCATACAGCGACGTTTCAAATTTCTGTCGGGCAGCAGGCCCTGCGCGATGCGCTGGCGCAGTATCTGGACGTCGCCTCGTCCGACAGCTCCGTTCTGGAGATCACCGGCATCACCGTCACGCCGGACGCGCAGTATTCCGACCTTGCGACTGTGACGGTGCACTATACCGTGCATGCCGAGGGAGAGGTCGAGCTGTCGTTCGGCTTCGGCGGGACGTCCATCGCCGAAAACCGGCAGGTCACGACAAAGCAGCCCGAGGAAAAGCCGACGGAACCGACGAAGCCGGCGGAGACAACGCCGTCCACGGAGCCGTCCGAGGGACCGGGCGGCGGGCCCTCCGCCCCGACCGGCGGAGCCGAACCGCGGGAGACGACGCCGTCCGCGTCCATGCCATCCGAGGCAGCACCGTCCGAACCGGTCGGGCCGACGGCGGCCGTGGACCCGGAGACCATCCGCATGTACGCCCTGCCGGATGCACTGGCCGCGCAGCTGCAGGGCGGCGGGCAGGCGGAAGCGCCGGGCGCAGCCGATCCGGTGCCTGTCACCGTCGTCACGGTGCAGCCGGAGGATGACCGGAAGCTCCTGCTGCTGACGGGCGCGGGAGCACTTGCACTTGCCGTGCTCGGCGCGCTGTGCGCGCTGCGCTACTATACCAGAGGGAGGAGATCATCATGACTTCTGTATTCCACAAAATTCTGCGCGCCGTCGCCGGTGCGATGGAAATTCCGGACGTTGTGTTTCTTGTGCTGGCGCTCGGCTTTGCCGTGTTTTCCGTTGGCTGGCTGATCTGCGAGTATTTTACGGAGCACCGCCACATGCGCGAGGACCTGCCGCGCCTGCTCGACGCGCTGCGGGAGCAGGGGGCCGACACGGCTTTGCTCATCCGAAAAAGCCAACTCAACCGGCGGCAGAAGGCCGCGCTGCTCGAGCTGACGGAGCACCCTGATTTCAGCAGCGGGCTGCGCGAAAGTCTGGCCGCGAACCTGCTGGAGCGGGAGCAGAGCCATTATGACCATATTTTGAAATGCACGGAGCTTGTCAGCAAGCTGGCTCCGATGCTCGGCCTGCTCGGCACACTCATCCCGCTCGGCCCCGGCATCATCGCGCTGGGGCAGGGCGACACGCAGACGCTGTCCACGTCCCTGCTGACGGCGTTCGACACGACGATCGCGGGCCTGTGCGCTGCGGCCGTGTGCCTCGTTGTGACAACGCTCCGCAAGCGCTGGTACGGCGGCTATATGGCCGATCTTGAGACGCTGATGGACTGCGTGTGCGAAGAGGAAGCGGCATGAAGAGAAGAAGACGCCGCGGGGATCGCTTCTCGGAGGAGAGCGTCGACCCGATGAACTATGTTTCGAACCTGTCCGACGCGATGCTCGTCCTCGCAGTCGGCATGATGCTGGCCCTCATCGTCCACTGGAACGTGGACATCTCCACCGGCGGCAGAAGCTCCGAGAACGTCGGCGAGACCGTCGCGGCCGAGGGGCAGGGCGGTCAGAGCGCCATTGACCGCGACGACGCACTGTCGTTCACGCCGGAGGAGCTGGAGCAAATGGACTCTACCGAGGGCGAGACCGACGAGGGCATGGAAAAGCTCGGCGAGGTCTACTACGACGCCGAGACAGGAAAATACTACATTATAGAAAACGGAAATTAAGCCCATGAAACTGCAGAACCACGCCTATCCCCGCCGCTTTGCCGTGCTGGGGGCCGTCTTTGCGGCGGCACTGTTCGGCTCCGTGCTGCTCGGGCGCTTTTCCGTCACGCCGAAGGAGCTGTTCCGCCTGCTGCTCTCCCGCTTGACCGAGACGGAGCCGGGCTGGCGGGACGGTGCGGAAAACGTCGTGTTCCAGATCCGCCTCCCGCGCGTTGCGGCGGCGGCCCTCATCGGCGCGGCGCTGGCAGTCGCGGGCGTGTCCTATCAGGGCATGTTCCGGAACCCCATGGTCTCGCCGGACATTCTCGGCGCGTCGACCGGCGCGGGCTTCGGCGCGGCGCTGGCCATCCTGCTCGGCGCAGGCTATTTCGGCATTTCGGCGTCGGCCTTCGTGTTCGGCCTTCTGGCAGTTGCGGCGGCCTATGCCGTCAGCTGCATGAGCCGCACGAACCAGACTATTGCCCTCATCTTGGCCGGCATGATGGTCTCGTCGCTCTTTTCGGCGGGCACGTCCTATCTCAAGCTCGTCGCCGACACGCAGCAGCAGCTCCCGGCCATTACCTACTGGCTGATGGGCAGCCTTTCCTCCATCAAGCCGCGGGATGTGCTGTTCCTTGTGATCCCGGTCACGCTTGGGCTCGTGCCGCTGCTGATCCTGAGCTGGCGCATGAACCTGCTGACGCTCGGCGAGGAGGAGGCGCGCTCCATGGGCGTGAATACCCGCCTGCTGCGATTCACCGTCATCCTCTGCGCAACGCTGCTGACAGCGGCGTCCGTTGCGGTCTCCGGCATGATCGGCTGGGTCGGCCTTGTCATCCCGCATTTCTGCCGGATGCTGTTCGGCTATGACTACCGGCGGCTGATCCCGGCTGCGGCCCTGTTCGGGGCCTCGTTCCTGATCGTCGTGGACGACATTGCGCGGCTCGCCACGGCCGGAGAAATTCCGCTCGGTATCCTGACGGCCTTCGTCGGCGCGCCGATCTTCCTCTATCTGATCCTGACGGGAGGTGCGCGGCGTGGAAATTGAGGTCCAGAACCTGACGTTTTCCTACGGAAAGCAGCCCGTCCTGCAGGATGTGAGCTTTTCCGTGCAGAAGGGCACGCTCACGGCGGTGCTCGGCGCGAACGGCGCTGGGAAAAGCACGCTGTTTCGCTGCCTGCTGGGCTTTCTGACACCGCAGGCGGGGGAGATCCGACTCTCCGGCAGACCGCTTTCCGCCTATTCCCGGCGGGAGACTGCGGAGAAGATCGCCTATATCCCGCAGTCGTCGGAGCCGATCTTCAACTATACCGTGATCGACACCGTGCTCATGGGCACGACCGGCACGATGAATGTCCTGCAGCGCCCCGGCCGGCGGCAGCAGGAGGCAGCCATGCAGGCCCTGCAGCGGCTTGGCATCGAGGCGCTTGCGCAGCGGGGTATCGGCACCATTTCCGGCGGCGAGCGGCAGCTGGCGCTCATTGCCCGTGCACTCGTGCAGAATGCGGAAATTCTCATCATGGACGAGCCGACGGCCAATCTGGATTTTGGCAATCAGCAGCGCGTGCTGGCGCAGATCCGGGCGCTGGCTGCGCGCGGCTACACCGTCCTGCTCTCCACGCACAATCCGGAGCATGCCCTGCACTATGCCCACCGGATCCTTGCACTGCAGGGCGGCCATATCGCGGCGGACGGTCCGACGGAGACGGCGCTGACGCCGCAGCTTCTTCAGACGCTTTACGGAATTCAAGCCATCCTTGCGGAGGTGCCGACGGATCACGGCACGGTCCGCAGCCTGATCGTAACGGAGGACATGGAATGAAACGACTTCTCTGCTGGATCCTTTCCCTTTGCCTGCTGCTGTGCCTCGTGCCCGGCGCAGCTGCCGCGGAGCGGGTGACCGGAACGCTGGAGCGCCGCGCGGGCTATGACCTTGCGTCGGTGCGCTGCGAGCTGGCCGACGGGAGCTACTTCTTTGCTTCGGTCGAGGAGACGGCGGCCGGCTATGCCTATGCCTTTGACCGTCCCGCCGGGACCTACACCGTGAGGCCGGAGTATTTTTCCAGCACGGTCTGGGACGGCGCGGTCGACATCTCGTGGTATGATGCATCGGAGACGGCGTTTTATCTCGACACGCCCGCAAAGCTCGCGGGCCTTGCGGCGCTTGTCAACGGACAGGTCGACGCGGGCACGCCGGACTACCGCATCAAGGGCGACCGCAGCGAGCTCGTCTCCACGCGGGTCGACGACTATCTGCTCGTCGGCGCGGGCGGCGACAATCAGTATGGCACGGTCCATGTCGGCGATGCTGCGCACGATTTTTCGGACAAGACCGTCTATCTGACGGCCGACCTCAACATGGGCGGCTCGAGCAACTGGACGCCGATCGGCGGCCTGTATCCGATGGACCGCGCCAACACGGAGCGCGTGATCGCGGCATATTTCAACGGCACGCTCGACGGGCAGGGCCACCGCATCACGAACCTGTTCTGCGACCGCTATGCCGAAAAGGGCTATGCCTATTCGCAGGGCGTTGGCCTCATCGGCCACATGGGCGACCTCTATGACGGCGAGGCCGCACCGGAAACGGCCCCGGCCGTGCGCAATCTCTCCGTCAGCGGCAGCATCTACGGCCGCCGCATGGTCGGCGGCATCGTCGGCCGCACCGGCAGCATCCCCACGGGCATCTATCTGGAGAACTGCGCAAATCACGCCTCCGTCAAAAATACGGACTCCAAGGGTGTCGGCGGCATCGTCGGCGCGGGCTGGAGCGAGGGCGCGATCGTCAACTGCTACAACACCGGCTCGGTCACGACGGTCTATGCCTGTCCGGCGGGCGGCATCTGCGGCAGCAACGGCGGGCTGGACATTTATAACTGCTACAACGTCGGTACGATCGACTCGAGCGGCAGCCAGCGCGGCCGCGCCATCGGTGGCCACAACAACGGCAGCTACACCGTATCGGACTGCTATTATCTCGAGGGCTGCGACGACGATCCGGCCTCGAACGGCTGGTACAGCGGCACGGCGCTCTCGTGCGTCGTCTCCATCACGGCCATGCCGAAGGCGGACATGCGCTCGCAGAAGCTCGTCGATGCACTGAATTGCAACGGCGCAGCCTATGCCGCCGTGCAGGGGAGCTATCCCGTTCTGGCGTGGGAGGCTGAGCGCAGCCCGGCGGCCTACACCGTTCGCATCACGCAGCCGGAGGGCGGTACGATCGCCGCCGATGCAGGCGAGACTGTGGCCTTCGGCACGGTGCTCCATCTTTCCAATACGCCGGATATCGGCTGGGCCTTCCGAACCTATACGCTGAATGGCGAGACCCTGACCGGCCCCTATGCGACCGTGACGGCGGACGCGGCCGTCAGCGGCGTGTTCTCCCGCATGACGGCGGGCGCGCTGTACATCGAGAACGCCCCGGCCTTCTCCATCACGGTAAAGAAGGACGGCACGGTGATGGAAAACGGGACCGCGCGGCGCGTGACGGACTATCCCGTGGCGGACGGCGACCCGCTCTATGAGGGCGACGTGCTGACGGCTACGGCCACGCTGGCGGAAGGCGCAGAGCCGGAGGATCTGAGCTATGTCTATAACGGGAAATTCCGTTACTATTTCACCTTCCAGGATGCGGCCCAGACGGAGAAAAGCACGGACACCGGGAAATTCACCGTCACGAGCCGGATCGCGAGCGCCTCACTGCGCCTGCGCGCCACGGCCTACACGACGCACAAGGTCTGGACGCAGCTGGCCGAGACGGACTGGTATACGCCGTCGGCCGACAGCTTTACCCTGACGTCCGCGCGGCAGCTGGCGGGCCTGGCCCATCTGGTCAAGCAGGGCAATTCCTTTGCGGGCAAGACCGTCCTGCTCGGCGCGGATATCTCGCTGGCAAACGATGACAAGACCTTCAACCGCGGTGTCCGCTGGTTCGACGGCATCGGCAGCACGCAGGCCCCGTTTGCGGGTACATTTGATGGCAACGGCTACCGCATCACGGAGATGACGGCGGAGTCGACCGGCAGCGGCGCTGCCCTGTTCCTTGCGACAGACGGCGCAGTGCTCCGGAATATCCGCGTCTCCGGCACGGCGAGGGCCAACGGCAGCGCGGCCGGGATCGCGGCGCAGGCGAAGAACACGCAGTTCCTTGGCTGCGTGAATGAAGCGGCCGTGACTTCGACCGGCGAAAAGGCGGGCGGCATCGCCGCACTCCTCGACGGGGCAAGCAGCCTGACGGGCTGCACCAACCTCGGGGCCGTCACGGGCACGGACGGCGTCGGCGGCCTCGCCGGTGTGGTCAACGACAAGGAAAGCACGCTGACCGGCTGCGTGAACCGCGGCGCCGTGACCGGAAACGGTGCGGCCACGGGCATCGGCGGCGTGGCCGGACGCATCGGAGGAAGCCTGCTCCGCTGCGCGAATTACGGAGCCGTCACCGGCAGCGGCTGGTATCTGGGCGGCGTGGCCGGTGCGTGCATGACGGAGGGCGCGTCGTCACTCACCGACTGCTACAGCGTCGGCGAGGTGCGCAATGCCCATACCTATGCCTCCTCCGGCACGGGCGGCCTGATCGGCTACGGAAACGATTACCGCGCAGAAAATTGCTTCAGCTACGGCGCGGTCAGCGCGGCGGCCGGAACGGCGGGCGGCCTGATCGGCCGGGACAGCAGCCGTTCGACAAACGTGCGCGAAAATCTCTATTACCGCGCGGATTCCTGCGGTACCGCCGTCGGCGGCAAGGCGGAGGCATCCGGCACGGCGGCGCGCACGGCGGCAGAATTTGCCGGGTTGTCCTTCCTGCGGCAGCTGGACAAAAACGGCTGCTTCGTGCTGGAAAACGGAGCCTATCCGGAGCTTTCCGCCTCTGCGCGCTGCGCCCATCTGGAGACGGAGCTGCGCGATGCCCGCGCGGCCACCTGCACGGAGGCGGGTTACACCGGCGACACGGTCTGTAAGGCCTGCGGCACGGAGATCACGCACGGCGAGGCCGTCCCGGCTGCGGGACATCAGTACCGCAACGGCGCGTGCACAGTGTGCGGCGCGAAGGACCCGCGCTGGTCCGGAACGGAACGGCCGTGGAACGACCCGTTCCGCGACGTCCGCGCGAGCGACTGGTTCTATTTCGGTGTGAAATTCGCCTATCAGCACGGCCTGTTCCAGGGCACGGCGGCCGATATGTTCAGCCCGGATGCGCCGATGACGCGCGCCATGCTCGTTACGGTGCTCTGGCGCATGGACGGTAAGCCCGGCGCGGCGGGCGGCAGTAGTTTTACGGATGTGCCGCGCGGTCAGTGGTATACGGAGGCCGTCGCGTGGGCGGCCGAAAACGGCGTCGTCAACGGCGTCGGCGGCGGGAAATTCGAGCCGGACGGCAATGTCACGCGCGAACAGATCGCCACGATCCTGTATCGCTATGCAGGCCTGCGCGGCGTTCCGACCGGCGGGCGCGCGGACCTCGGCAGCTTCCCGGACGGCGGAGCCGTCAGCAGTTGGGCCTATGACGCCCTGTCCTGGGCCAACGCGGCGGGACTGATCGCCGGAACGCGCGAGGGCGGGGTGGACTACCTTGCGCCGCAGCAGAACGCCACGCGCGCGCAGGTCGCCGTCATCCTGATGCGCTACCTCGGCGCGGCATAAGCAGAAAAACGCCGGGCGGCGGACCGAAAAAGTCCGCCGCCCGGCTGATTTGTGGGGATAGAAAAAATCCCGATTCCTATCACGCGCTTTATTGTAAGTTTCCCTTTGCCGTTTTGCAGGAAGCGATCAGCAATCTGCGAATATTACCACATAGTTTCTCGGTATATCGATAGGTAGTAAGATCAATTCTTTTGGTTTCGTACATTAGCTTCAGCCAATAACTTGTTTCGTTGGACTCTTTCAATGCAATTTCCAACTTTGCAACAAAATCTTTCTTGCTCTGCGCATACTGCGCTTCGTGTATATTCGCGCCTACAGAAGTACCTGCTCTTGCAAGCTGATTGATCATATATGAGCTTTTAGGTGCCGTTACGCTATCAACAAGATGAACAATTGCCACCGCAAATTCAAAAGATAAGTCGAGCAATTTGTTTCCAGACATAAAAGCACCTCTTTCTAACATATTATATCATAAGACGCTGCGATTCCCAGTGATATATCGCTATCGCGATATGATATACGGCAAGCCGTATGATATGCTTGCTGTGCAAGCATGATATAATATCCGTTCCCTCATATGCCGCAGGCATATATCATCGCACGAAAGTGCGATATCATATCGAAGATATATCACCCGTTCGGACAGGAACGGATATCATGGAAAAACCCTCTTTTGTCAAGTTGACAAAAGAGGGTTTTTCATGGTGGACGATATAGGACTCGAACCTATGACCTTCCGCACGTCAAGCGGATGCTCTAGCCAGCTGAGCTAATCGTCCGTCAGCAAGGCATAGTATACCAGAAGACCGCCTTTTTGTCAAGCACTTTTTTCTTTTTTTCCGAAAAAGGACGCGGACCGCAAGGATACGACATGGGCCTTGCGTATCGGCGGGAATTATGCTAAAATATATAGAATCAAGTGCCTTGGGCACAACTCTGTTTTCTGAGAAAGAGGCGTGATCTTATGACAGAACAGACTACGGAAAGAACTGCGCCGCGCAAGCGTATGCTCTCCGGCATCAAGCCGTCGGGCGACCTGACGCTCGGCTCCTACCTCGGCGCGATCCGGAACTGGCGCGACCGTGCAGAGGAATTCGATTGCTATTACTTTATGGCGGACCTTCACGCCATTACCGTCCGGCAGAACCCGGCAGACCTGCGCCGCCGCACAATGGAGCAGCTGGCGCAGTATATTGCCTGCGGTCTGGACCCGGAGAAGAACGTGCTGTTCATCCAGAGCCATGTGCATCAGCACGCGGAGCTCGGCTGGGTGCTTAACTGCTATTCCATGTTCGGCGAGCTGAGCCGCATGACGCAGTTCAAGGATAAAAGCGCGAAAAATGCCGACAATATCAACGGCGGCCTGTTTACCTATCCCGCGCTGATGGCGGCGGATATCCTGCTGTATCAGGCGGATCTTGTTCCGGTGGGCGAGGACCAGAAGCAGCACGTCGAGCTGACGCGCAACATCGCCAAGCGGTTCAACGGCATCTACGGCGACGTGTTCAAGCTGCCGGAGCCGTATATCCCCAAGGTCGGCGCGCGCATCATGAGCCTGGCCAACCCCGAGGCCAAGATGTCCAAGTCCGAGAACGACGATCCCGGCCGCGTCTGCCTGATGGATAAGCCGGAGGATATCATGCGCCTGTTCAAGCGCGCCATCACGGACTGCGACTCCGAGGTGCGCTATGACCCTGAGCACAAGAAGGGCGTTTCGAACCTGATGACCATCTACTCCGCTGCGACCGGGCGGACGTTCGCCGAGATCGAGGCGGAATTTGCAGGGCGCGGCTACGGCGACTTCAAGAAGACGGTCGGCGAGGCCGTCGTGGAGCTGCTGCGGCCCATCCGCGAGGAGAGTCAGCGCCTGCTGGCCGACAAGGCCTATCTGCAGAGCGTCTGCGAGAGCGGCGCGCAGAAGGCGGCCTATGTTGCGGAAAAAACGCTGCGCAAGGTTTATAAAAAGGTCGGCTTCGTGGCGCGCTGACCGGGGAGCAGAACATGATTATGGATCCGAATTTCATTGTCAAGGTCCTGCTGTCGCTCATCGTGGCGGCGGCGCTGGCCTTTGCGGTCACGCCGCTCGTCAAGCGGCTGGCACAGCGCGTCGGTGCGATGGACGTGCCGAAGGACGAGCGCCGCATGCACAAGATCCCCATCCCGCGCATGGGCGGCCTCGCCATCTTCTTCGCGTTCCTTATCGCGGTGCTGTGCTTTGCCGGGATCGACCGTGAGCTGCGCGGCATCCTGCTCGGTGCGACGATCATCGTCGTGCTCGGCATCCTGGACGATATCCTGACGCTCAAGGCCCTGCCGAAGTTTGCCGTGCAGATCGTTGCGGCCGTTATCGCCGTGCTGCACGGCTGCCGGATCGAGCATTTTATGGGTTTCCGTCTGGCAACGTGGCTTTCCTATCCCGTCAGCGTGATCTGGATCGTGGCCATCACGAACGCCGTGAACTTCATCGACGGTCTCGACGGCCTTGCTGCCGGCGTGTCCGCGATCTCGGCCGGCTCCATGCTCGTCGTGGCGCTGCTCGTGCCGGATTACAACTCCGGCGCGGCGCGGGCGCCGGAGGCGGCGGTGGCATTATGAACGTCGGCAAAGCCAAG
>ERZ772886.3222-NODE-3222-length-12089-cov-3.976566_pt1 | contig 12089 bp, 8 predicted proteins | sample MGYA00512128_ERZ772886 | MGnify/ENA primary metagenome ERZ772886 (study PRJEB29015, sample SAMEA2737698) | human gut metagenome | biome: human gut; feature: human-associated habitat; material: faeces | place: China | collected 2012 ... | reverse complement strand
AAAACAAATAGCCATGATTGCAGATGAGAAATCGCCTGCGCGAATTTCTCATCGCCACTTTGCAACAAGTTGCTCAGAAAAGGAGATAAGTGTGAAAAATCACACTGATGTGCTGATTTTTCACACAGCATTTTGTGCCGCAGGCGTCACAAAATAGCTTTTATCGCAGAGCCAAATCTGACATTTGGCTCGCGGTTCCTCCGACATAAATGTCTGCGGAAATGAGGAAAGTATGTATATTATAGCGGGGCTGGGAAATCCCGGCACACAGTATATGGGAACAAGACACAATGCAGGATTTTCTGTGATAGATGCGCTGGCAGATCAATATAATATCAGCGTAGACACACAAAAACACAAAGGGATGATTGGCAAGGGTATGATTGAGGGAGAGAAGGTCATTCTTGTAAAGCCGATGACGTATATGAATCTGTCCGGGGAATGTATCCGTGAAGTCATGGATTATTATAAGGCGGATATCGATGATTTAATCGTTATTTTTGACGACATCAGCTTAGAACCGGGCAAACTGCGTTTGCGGGCAAAGGGAAGCGCAGGCGGACACAACGGTATTAAAAGTATTATCGCGCAGCTTGGCAGTGACCGGTTCAAGCGTGTTAAGTTCGGTGTCGGTGACAAACCGAAGGGCTGGGACCTTGCAGACTGGGTACTCGGAAAATTCCCGGCAGATTTATACGATACACTGCGGGATGCCAATCAGAGAGCCTGCGAAGCGGTTGCCTGTATCCTGACAGAGGGTATTACCGGTGCGATGAATAAATTTAATGGATGAAATAAAAATTGTAGAATTGAGGAAGTATGAAAACATTTTTTGAGCCTGTGCAGGGGATGGCAGGGATAGAAGAAATTAAAAAGTCTTTTAGCCGGCTGGGGCATGCGGTAATGGTCAGCGGCTGCATTGACACGCAGAAAGCACATCTGCTGGAAGCACTCGGGGAGCAGTATCCAATCCGGGTCGTGATTACTAGCGATGAGGTCAAGGCAAGACAGCTTCGTGAGGATTGTCTCTTTTTTGATAAGAGCAGTATTTACTATCCTGCCAAGGATTTTATCTTTTACAGCGCCGATGTGCATGGCAACCAGCTTGCGGGAGAGCGGCTTGCATGCATTTACAAAATCATTCAGGCGCAGAAGCATATCAGTGAAGACAGTATTTCAAACGGTAAAACAGACGGCATACAGCCGGAAAACAAAAATGCGGCGGGACTTACGGTTGTGACAACGATTGACGGCTGTGCTGATTTGCTCGTTCCGCTTGAAAAATATAAAAATGCCACGATTTCATTTGAAAAAGGACAGGTTCTTGATTTAGAAGCGCTTTCAAAAGAACTGGTACAGATTGGCTATGAGCGATGTGCGATTGTGGACGGACAGGGCAAATTTGCGGTGCGCGGCGGTATTATCGACATTTTCCCGTATACGGAAGAAACACCGGTGCGCATTGAGTTGTGGGACGATGAGGTGGATTCAATCCGTTTGTTTGACGTGGAGAGCCAGCGTTCCATTGAAAAGATTGAGCGGTTTGAAGCTTTTCCGGCGACAGAATGCCTGTTAAGCGAAGAAGAAATTGCGCGCGGCAGGGAAAAGTTACAGGAAGAACTGGCAGGACAGCTGACCGCCTTTGGTAATGATAAGAAGAAAAAGACGGCAGAGGATATTGAGAAATGCAACCGTATCCGCAGAAATGTGGCAGATATGGAACGTACCGGTGATTACAGCAAGGCGCTGCGGATGTTTGCAGAGGAACTGACCGGATTTTTAAGCTATTTTCCAAAGGACGACACGCTGTTTGTATTAGATGAGCCGAACCGCTTAAATGAGCGTATGGAACTTATTTTATATGAATATACGGAAAGTATGAAAAATCGTCTGGAGGGCGGCTATATTCTACCGGGACAGACCGATATGATTCACGGGATTGAAAGCATTTATGCGGGACTTGAAAAGGACCGTACCCTGCTGTTGTCGGCGCTGGATTACAAGCCGGAAAAATTTTCCGTGGCGGAATATGTGCGCATTGATACCCGCAGTATCAGTCCGTACCACAACAGCTTTGAGTATCTTGCGGACGATTTAAAAAAATATAAGCGTTCGGGGTATAAGAGTATCCTGGTGTGCAATTCGAGAACGCGTGCGGCAAGAATTGTGCAGGATCTGGCGGATCTGGGGCTGACGGCGTATTTCAGTGAAGATTTTGAAAATGAAATGCTTGAAGGCACGATTATGGTCACTTACGGCAGTCTGCACAAGGGCTTTGAGTATCCGCTTCTGCAGTTTGTCGTGATTGCGGAAAATGATATTTTTGCAAGCAGGCACAAAAAACGTGAAAAGAAGAAAAAGTATGACGGAAAGTCGATAGCCGGTTTTAACGAACTGAATATCGGCGATTTTGTCGTGCATGAAAGTCACGGACTGGGTGTGTATAAGGGTATTGAAAAAATTACGGTTGAGGGCGTGGAAAAGGATTATATCAAGATTGAATACGCCGGAAACAGTAACCTTTATGTGCTGGCGACACAGCTTGACCGTTTACAGAAATATGCGGCGGCGGATACCGAAAAGAAGCCCAAGCTCAATAAGTTGGGGACACAGGAGTGGAATAAAACAAAATCCAAGGTACACGGCGCGGTTGAAGAAGTGGCAAAGGATCTGGTTGCGCTGTATGCGGCGCGGCAGAAGGGAAAGGGCTATCAGTTTGGACCGGATACCGTATGGCAGAGGGAATTTGAAGAAATGTTTCCGTATGAGGAAACGCAGGATCAGCTGACGGCGATAGAAGACACCAAGCGTGATATGGAAAGTACCCGCATTATGGACCGTTTAATCTGCGGTGATGTCGGCTATGGCAAGACTGAAGTCGCAATCCGTGCGGCATTTAAAGCGGTACAGGAGGGCAAGCAGGTGGCATATCTTGTGCCGACAACTATTCTTGCCCAGCAGATTTACAACACCTTTGAACAGCGGATGAAAAATTTTCCGGTGACGGTGGCACAGCTGTCAAGCTTCCGTACAAGCAAGGAAATCAAGGAAAGTATTTCCGAGTTAAAAAAAGGTTTTGTAGATATTGCAATCGGTACACACAGACTGTTATCCAAGGACGTGGAGTTTAAGGACCTGGGACTGTTGATTATTGATGAGGAACAGCGTTTTGGTGTAACCCATAAGGAAAAGATTAAGAAATTAAAAAATGATGTGGATGTCATGACGCTCAGTGCGACCCCGATTCCTAGAACACTGCATATGAGTCTTGTCGGTATCCGTGATATGAGTGTACTGGAAGAACCGCCGACAGACCGCGTGCCGATACAGACCTTTGTAACGGAACATAACGATGAAATGATCCGGGAGGCGATTCACAGAGAGCTGGCAAGAAACGGACAGGTGTATTATGTATACAATCGTGTCCGCAGCATTGATGAGGTGGCGGCACACATTGAGGAACTGGTGCCGGAGGCCAATGTCGCCTATGCACACGGTCAGATGGAAAAACGTATGCTTGAAAAAATCATGTACGAATTTATCAACGGAGAAATTGACGTCTTAATTTCAACCACGATTATCGAAACCGGTGTGGACATTTCAAATGTCAATACCATGATTATCGAAGATGCGGATAAATTCGGACTTTCACAGCTTTACCAGTTACGCGGGCGTGTCGGACGAAGCAGCAGAACGTCCTATGCATTTTTATTGTACCGCAGGGACAGAATGCTCACGGAAGTGGCAGAGAAACGTTTAAGTGCGATTCGTGAATTTTCGGATTTCGGCTCCGGTTTTAAGATTGCGATGAAAGACCTTGAAATCCGTGGCGCAGGAAATGTGCTTGGACGCTCCCAGCATGGGCATATGGCGGCGGTTGGATATGATTTGTACTGTAAAATGCTCAATCAGGCGGTGAATGATTTGAAGGGAATTAAAAATGAATACGGTTTTGAAACAAATGTGGATTTGAATGTAGATGCATTTATTCCGTCTTCTTATATTAAGAGCGAATATCAGAAGCTGGATGTCTACAAGCGGATTGCGGGTATTGAAAGCGAGGAGGAACTGTCGGATATGTGCGACGAACTCGGTGACCGTTACGGTAGTCTGCCGGCAAGTGCCGCCAATCTTTTAAATATTGCACTGGTTAAGTCTATGGCACACAAAATCGGCATTACCGAGATTCAGGGCGGAACGGACGAAACACCGGGGGCATCGCAGTGGCGGACGGTCATGAAGATTTATCCGAAAGCGGACATTCAGGGGGATAAAATCGAAAATTTCGTAGCCGGATACGGCGGTGCGGTGCGGTTTATCAGCAGTCCGGAACCGAAATTTGTCTGGAGGGTGACAAAGAAGAAATTCAGCAATGCACAGGAATATCTGGCAGGATTAAAAGCCCTGGTAAAGGATATGCAGCAGCTGACGTAAATCGGTTATAAAGCATTTTGGAAAGGATTCTTCTGAAAGGGGTTTGCATTTTGAAAAAAGTGTGCTATAATACGTTAAAGTTTAACGCTTTAAAGTGAAAAATAAAACAAAAGCAGATATTGGAGGAAAAGGAAATGGAACAGAAGGGCGAATTAATTTCTTACAGACCGGATATTAAGGTCGTTGATTGTACAATCAGAGACGGAGGATTGGTCAACAATTTTTATTTTGACGATGAATTTGTAAGAAATTTATATACCGCCAACGTGGCAGCAGGTGTAGAATACATGGAGTTCGGTTATAAGGCTTCAAAGGAAATTTTTGACGTTAAGGAATTCGGCAAGTGGAAGTTCTGTGATGAGCAGGATATCCGTGATATTGTCGGTGATAACAACACCGATTTAAAGATTTCCGTTATGGCAGATGTCGGACGTACCGATTATAAAAAAGATATTATTCCAAAGACAGACAGCGTGATTGACATGATTCGTATTGCTACTTATATTAATACAATTCCGGCGGCAATCGAGATGATTCATTACTGTGCGGAGATGGGCTATGAAACCACGATTAATATTATGGCAGTTTCCACAGCGGCAGAATCTGAGCTGGATCTGGCACTGGATTTACTGGCACAGAGCGAGGTCGGCACGATTTATCTGGTTGACAGCTATGGTTCTTTATATCCGGAACAGATCCGCAGACTGGCGGATAAGTATTTGAAGGTTGCAGAAAAATACGGCAAGAAGGTCGGTATCCATGCACACAACAACCAGCAGCTTGCATTTGCAAATACGATTGAAGCCTGCACCGTAGGTGTCAGCTATCTGGATGCAACGATGAGCGGCATGGGACGCGGTGCAGGAAACTGCAACATGGAACTGCTGTTAGGCTTCCTTAGAAATCCGAAGTACAGTTTGAATCCGGTATTAAAATTTTTACAGAACCAGATGCTTCCGTTAAAGAAGACAGGGCTTGTATGGGGCTGTGATGTACAGTATATGCTGACAGGACAGCAGAACCAGCACCCAAGAACTGCCATTGCGTTTACGGCAGAACAACGTGAAGATTATGCGGCATTTTATCAGTCATTATTAGATCGGGAATAAAATGATGAAACTTCCTAAAAATGCAGAAACTGGGATATTGACTTTCACAAGGTATCGCAGTAAAATAACTGTTAAGAATTGAGTGGAATGAAGTAAAAGATATCATTTCGTAACAATCCGACTAGACGCGAAAGGAAGTAATGAAGATGGAAAAGAAAAATCTTGACTGGGCAAATCTTGGATTCGGTTATGTAAAGACAGATAAAAGATTTGTAGCAAATTATAAAGACGGAGCGTGGGATGACGGAGTCATTACAGATGATGATAAGGTCGTGTTAAATGAGTGTGCAGGTGTACTTCAGTATGCACAGACTTGTTTTGAAGGTTTAAAGGCTTATACAACAGAAGACGGTCATATTGTTATGTTCCGTCCGGACCTCAATGCACAGAGAATGCATGATTCCTGCGAAAGACTGGAAATGCCGCCATTCCCTGTAGACAAGTTTGTACAGGCTGTTACAGATACAGTAAAGGCAAATGCAGCATGGGTACCGCCATTTGGTTCAGGTGCTACATTATACATCCGTCCATATATGTTCGGCAGCAATCCGGTTATCGGTGTAAAGCCGGCTGATGAATATCAGTTCAGAATCCTTACAACACCGGTTGGCCCATACTTTAAGGGTGGCGCAAAGCCTCTTACAATTAAGGTATCTGATTTCGATAGAGCAGCACCTCACGGAACAGGTCATATCAAGGCCGGTTTAAATTATGCCATGAGCTTACATGCAATCGTAACAGCACATAAAGAAGGCTACGCGGAAAATATGTACTTAGACCCGGCAACAAGAACAAAGGTAGAAGAAACAGGCGGTGCAAACTTCCTGTTCGTTACAAAAGACGGTACAGTTGTAACACCAAAGTCAAGCAGTATTCTTCCTTCTATTACACGTCGTTCACTCGTATATGTTGCGAAGGAAATCTTAGGACTGAAGGTTGAAGAACGTGAAGTTACACTGGAAGAAGTAAAGGATTTCGCAGAATGTGGTCTTTGCGGTACAGCAGCTGTTATCTCACCGGTTGGTAAGATTGTTGACCACGGCAAGGAAATCTGCATGCCAAGCGGTATGGAAAAGATGGGCCCTACAATCCAGAAGCTGTACGATACTTTAACAGGTATCCAGATGGGCAAGCTTGAAGCACCTAAGGGCTGGATTTATACAGTAGAATAATTCGTCTAATGATTTTATCATGAATTTTGTTGATACGGTTTTGTGATAAAGTGTTAAAAAGCAGATAGAGAGCAGATACAGAAGGAATTTTTGTGTCTGCTCTTTTTGTATCAAAGTGGCTTTGTCAGGACGGAGGAAAATGGTTTTAAATGCTATTTGTATAGTGTAAAAAATATATTGACAAGGTTTATTATATGAAGTATATTATATACATCAACAATATTTATAAATATTGTTGAATGATGAATAAAATGCGAAAGAAAGGGGCGATGCGATTGCCAAAAAGCACAACAAAATTAAAACAGTATTTTCCGATGATTCGTGAGCGGGAGGATATTGAAAGAGAAATCCGCGAGAATCCAAAACTTTTAGAAAAATATCGGGAATGGGACGAAGAACAGCAGGAGGAATTTTTAGACTACTGCACCGGGGTCAAAGGCGAAAAGAAAAAAGCCTTCAGTTATAAGGATATAAAATCCGTCTATACGATAGTATTCTTTGAAACAAGTATCAAAGAATTTCATGAATATCCACAAAACTACATTCACAAATTCAAACAGCAGTCAGACACAGGTCTGGAACTGGAATTACTGCAAAAATATGTGTTCATACCGCTTGACATTTTCCATGGAATCTACCACAATGATGGTAAGAGTAACGGGAAGAGCGGTGTGATTGCAAAAAGCAAAAAATAATATTTTACACAGATTTCACACTAATAAGATAGTGGATTTTACATACATTTTATATCATAGAACAGAATCAGAAAAAGAGGAGGTTTCCATATGCTTAGAGTAGGAATGTTAACCAGTGGCGGAGATTGTCAGGCGTTAAATGCAGCAATGCGGGGTGTGGCAAAAAGTCTTTACGAACAGTGCAGCGAGGTCGAAATTTATGGCTTTGAAGACGGATACCGAGGACTGGTACGCGAACAGTATCATGTAATGAAGCCGGGAGAGTTTTCCGGAATATTAAATAAAGGCGGTACGATTCTTGGAACGTCCCGTATGCCGTTTAAGCGGATTCATGAGCCGGATGAAGACGGAAGGGATAAAGTAGCATGTATGATTGAAACCTACAAAAAGCTTTCACTGGACTGCCTTGTAGTGCTGGGTGGAAACGGTTCTCATAAGACAGCAGATTTATTGTCAAAAAAGGGATTAAATATACTGACAATGCCTAAAACTATTGATAATGATTTGTATGGGACAGACGTCAGCTTCGGATTTCAGTCTGCGGTAGATATTGCGGCAAATACAATCGACTGCATACATTCTACTGCGGCATCCCACAGCAGAGTATTTATTGTAGAACTGATGGGACATAAAACAGGCTGGCTGACCCTTTATGCAGGTATGGCAGGAGGAGCCGATATTTTACTGATTCCGGAAATACCATATGATTTAGAGGTTGTTGCAGAGGCTATTCGTAAAAGAACAAAGGCAGGAAAACATTTTACGATTATTGCAGCAGCGGAAGGTGCGATTTCCAAAGAGGAAGCAGCACTTTCAAAATCTGAATTAAAAGCAAAAAGAAAGAAGGAGAATTATCCTTCGGCTGCATATCGAATCGGAGCAGAGATTCTTCAAAAGACAGGTTTGGAAGTTCGTGTGACCGTTCCGGGTCATGTGCAGCGGGGTGGACAGCCGTGTGCCTATGACAGGGTTCTTGCGACAAGGCTGGGAGCGAAGACCGCAGAACTTATTTTGCAGAAAAAATATGGTTATATGACGTGTGTAAAAGAGAATAAGATAGATATTATCCCGATCAGCGAAGTGGCAGGAAAGACAAAGCTGGTTGACACGGATTCAGATATTATCAGACAGGCAAAGTTTGCAGGACTCAGCTTCGGAGATGAACCGTGTGGTATATAAGGGGTTAAAAGTGTAAATAATGTTACGGATGGGAGAAGAAGACGATGGATAAAGCAAAAGGGTTGCATACCTATAAACCATATTACTATAACAGGGAGCTTTCGTGGCTGAAATTTAATGAACGGGTGTTAGATGAGGCGATTGATAAAGAAGTGCCGCTTTGTGAGCGGTTATCTTTCGTATCGATTTTTCAGAGCAATCTGGACGAATTTTTCATGGTGCGAGTGGGAACACTGACTGACCAGATGCTTTTTTCGCCGGATGCCAGGGATAATAAAACGCAGATGACAGCAAAGGAACAGTTGTCGGAGATTTTTACCTCGGCGGGGGAATTGCTTCGTAAAAAAGACAGGGCCTATCTGAATCTGATGTCGGAAATCGGTGAATACGGCATTGAGTTAATCAGTTTTAATGATATTGAATTTGCAGATGCTGTTTATCTTGAAAATTATTTTAAACATTCGATTATGCCGTTACTTTCTCCGCAGATTGTCGGAAAAAAGCAACCGTTTCCGTTCCTGCGGAATAGGGAAATCTACGCGGTTGCATTGTTAAAGTCTAAAAATAACGAGAAGCTTGGTATTGTACCTTGCAGCAGCGAAGTCTTCCAGCGCTTGATACCAATACCTTCCGATAAAAACAAATATATGCTCGTAGAAGAATTGATTTTGCATTTTATGCCGCAGATTTTTTCAAAATATACAATAAAAAGTAAGTCTTTAATCCGTATTATCCGAAATGCGGATATTGATGTCGATGATGCGTTTTATGATGAGGATCTGGATTATCGGAATACTATGGAAAAAATGATCCGGGAAAGACGAAAGCTGTGTCCGGTTAAAATGGAGTATTCACGCCTGTTAGATGAAAAGGTCATCGTGACACTCTGCAAGGAGTTAAAGCTGGATAAAGACCAGATTTATTATTCGGAAGCACCGCTTTCAATGTCCTTTATTTCACAGATACGCGATAAGCTGCATGGCAAAAAGGATTTGTTTTACGTGCGCAGAGTGCCACAGAATTCCCGCTATGTACGCAGTTTGCTTCCGATGATGGAGCAGATTGAATCCGGGGATATACTGCTTAGTTATCCGTTTGAGAGTATGCAGCCGTTTATCCGTCTGTTAAATGAAGCAGGGGAAAATGAAAAGGTTGTGTCTATTAAGATGACGCTCTACCGTGTTGCGAAAAACTCACAGATTGTAGAAGCACTGATTAATGCTGCGGAAAACGGAAAAGAAGTTGTTGTACTGGTGGAATTAAGAGCGCGTTTCGATGAAGAGAATAACATTGAGTGGTCGCGCCGGTTAGAGGACGCAGGCTGCCGGATTATTTACGGTATTGACCACATTAAGGTTCATTCCAAGCTGTGCCTGATTACGTATTGTGACGGAACAGAAGTCAAACACATTACGCAGATTGGAACCGGCAATTATAACGAGCAGACAGCCAAACTGTATACAGATTTGTCACTGATGACAGCCAATCAGGATATTGCAGAGGAAGCAGCACAGGTATTTAACAGACTGTGTATGGCACAGGTTATGGAAGAAACACATCATCTTTTAGTTGCGCCGAAGTGTCTTCAGAATAAGGTACTTGATTTTATCGAGGAAGAAATACGCCACGCAGATAACAATGAACCGGCATATATTGGTGTGAAAATGAATTCGCTTACGGATAAGACGATTATTGATAAGTTGGTTGAAGCCTCCCAGCATGGAGTAAAAATTGATCTGGTTGTAAGAGGTATCTGCTGTCTGATTCCGGGTATTGAAGGATACACAGAAAATATCAGGGTTATCAGTATTGTGGGACGGTATCTGGAACATTCCAGAATCTATATTTTCGGTACGCCGGAGCGGGATAAGATGTTTATTTCTTCCGCTGATTTTATGACGAGAAATACGGTAAAGCGCGTTGAAGTTGCTACACCAATTTATGATACGGCAATTAAAGACCGTGTGCGTACGATGTTCGGCATTATGCTGCACGATACGGTAAAGGGCAGGGAACTCTGCCGTGACGGCAATTATTACCGCAGGGAAAAACCGCAGGAGGAAAGTGAAGTGATTTCATCACAGGCATATTTTTCCAATGAGGCGTACTTAGCAGCATCAAAAAATGTTTAAGAACTGTTTAGAAATGGTTTGAATTTAAACAGATGCGGACAAATTTTGCTGTATTTTTGCCGTAAAGTATTATATAATATGTTTGTTTGTGCTACAGGTGCGTAAGCGGGCATAAAATAAAGAAGAAAGGTAAAGATACGGAGAATTTTATGGAAATATTAGAGTTATTAAAGGCAGTACTTTTTGGTATTGTCGAAGGTATTACAGAGTGGCTTCCAATCAGCAGTACCGGGCATATGATTTTGTTCAATCAGTTTGTCAAGCTGAATGTATCAGAGGATTTTTGGAAACTGTTTGAGGTTGTAATCCAGTTTGGTGCGATTCTGGCAGTTGTGCTGCTGTTCTGGAATAAGCTTTGGCCGTTTACTACAAAAACGGTGAAGGTACACCGCAGTAAGAATGAAACGGGTTCCCGTTTCCAGACAAAGAAAAAAGTGTGCTGGAAACGTGGCGCACTGGATATGTGGCTTAAAATTATCGTAGCCTGTATTCCGGCAGCGATTGTCGGCATCTTATTTGATGATTTGATTGATGAACTGTTTTATCATCCGATTCCGGTTGCAGTTGCACTGATTGTGGTAGGCGTTATTTTTATCATTGTAGAAACGGTCAGGGGAAAGAAAAGACCGACAACGACAAGTATTGATGCCATTACATATAAAGAAGCTGTTATTATCGGATTATTCCAGCTGGCAGCGGCTGTTTTTCCGGGTACATCCCGTTCCGGTGCAACGATTGTCGGTGCGTTAATGATTGGCGTATCCAGAGCAACAGCGGCAGAATTTACATTTTTCCTTGCTGTGCCGGTTATGTTTGGTGCAAGTCTTTTAAAGGCAGCCAAGTATATACTTGCAGGCATCGCAATGACCGGCGGTGAAGCACTGATTCTTCTTGTGGGAACAGTAGTAGCGTTTATCGTATCGGTATTTGTTATCAAATTCCTGATGGGCTATATTAAAAAGCATGACTTTAAGATATTTGGCTGGTACCGCATTATACTGGGTATTCTTGTCATTCTGATTTTAAGATAACATCAGAAAATGAAATGTTTGATGTTGTAAAACAATTATATTAAAAATATTTTAAAAGACATAATCTTTGTGAGAAATGAAAATGTATCTGAAAGCGCAGGTGCATACGGGATTTCATAAGGATTATGTCTTTTCTTATATTTCAGAAAGATTTACAGGACATTTACAAAACAATCAGCTGAATTTTTACGCCGATTTTACATAGTTTACGCAAAGTGCTTTTCTTTTACATATACGCTTAAAATTTACGAAGACTTTACATAGATTTAAGGAAAACGTGATAGTGAATTTTACATCGGTTAAGGTATGATAACAATGTCGAAAGGAAAGAGAAATC
>ERZ772886.3218-NODE-3218-length-12099-cov-2.990784_pt1 | contig 12099 bp, 9 predicted proteins | sample MGYA00512128_ERZ772886 | MGnify/ENA primary metagenome ERZ772886 (study PRJEB29015, sample SAMEA2737698) | human gut metagenome | biome: human gut; feature: human-associated habitat; material: faeces | place: China | collected 2012 ... | reverse complement strand
AGACCCAGTCTGCTCCTGAGTACAGACCGGGTTCCTCGACAGACTGAAATAAGTCGAGGGAATTTCCCTCGACTTATTTTTTAACTGGTTCGTCTTTGATCCTGTGTGTTGCTTGGGCATCAGAAGATTAGGGTAAAGTAAACCGTGGAGGGCTGTGCCGCATAATTGATTTCCTTCGTGAACGGGGGGTCATCATCTCTCTGGACGAGGTGGAGGAACTGGCGGGTAACGCTGTAATTGCCCGCCCCCATTTCGCTCAGGTGATGGTGCGCCACGGCTATGTCTCGACCAACCGAGAGGCCTTTGATCGGTATTTGGACACAGACGAATATCAAAAGATAGAGCGTTTCAAGGTTTCCGCCCGGGACTGCATCGCCGCCATCCGTTCCGATGGCGGTCGCGCTGCTTTGGCCCACCCCTATCAGTTGGGGCTGGATGATGAGCGGTTAGAGGCCCTTATCCGTCAGCTAAAGGACAGCGGCTTGGAGGCCATTGAATGCTTTTACCCACGCCATACGCCAGAGCAGACCGCGTTTTATCTGGAGCTGGCGCGGAGATACGACCTCCACGTCACTGGCGGCAGTGACTTCCACGGGGAACGAGTCAAGCCGGACATCACACTCAAGCGGTGGGAGCTGAATCTGACTTGGCTGCTGAACTAAAAAAAGACGATCAAGACCATGCTGACGGCGGAGCAGAAATGCAGCGGATGTCAAGACGAGGGGCTGTTACGAACAGGGAATTAGGGCTGAGGAATATATGAGGTGTATTATGATATTCTATGGGATAACGGCCCGCCTTTCCTATCAGACAATGCAGATAGGAGCAGATAGGATTTTTTAGGATGGCACCAAGGCGGTCGACATCGGCGGGGCGTGACAAGGCATCTACCACTAATAAAAGAAATTGCAAAGAATTTGTAATTCAACACAAATTCAACACAAAAACAGCTTTGTGCAATTTGCCATAGACATGAAAAAACCTTGAAGTCGTTGCGGCTTCAAGGTTTTTCGTGGTGGAGATTAGCGGGATCGAACCGCTGACCTCTTGACTGCCAGTCAAGCGCTCTCCCAGCTGAGCTAAACCCCCATCGGTTCAAGGCTTTCGCGCTCGGAACAATGGAGAGTATAGCATAGGGGAGGGCGGCTGTCAAGACCTTTTTTCAACTTTTTTACACCGGATAAAATGCGGCGGAGAGGATAAGAGCCGCGGCAATTTTCCGTCAAATCGGGTGCTTGACAAATTACGACGAACGTAGTATAAATAGAAAAACGACTTTTGTAGTAAAATCAGGAGGGCTTTTGCATGGACGGCAGGAAACGTTTGCCGGACGCCGAGCTGAGCGTGATGCAGGCGGTCTGGGCGCACGGCGGGGAGGTCAGCCGCGGCGACATCGAGGGCGCGCTGGCGTCCCACGGCTGGAGCGTCAACACCATCAACACCTATCTCACGCGATTGTGCGACAAGGGCTATCTGAGCGCGCGCCGCGAGGGACGCAGCAACTTCTATACGCCGCTCGTTTCCCAGGAAAAGTACCGCGAGTTCGACAGCCGCAGCGTCCTGCAGCGGCTCTACGGCGGCTCGCTGGGCAGCTTTGTGGCGGCGCTGACGGCGGAAAAGCCGCTCGCGCAGAGCGAGATCGACGAGCTGCGGCGCTATCTGGATGAAATGAGCGGGAAGGCGGGGGAGTGAGATGACACCCTTTTTGCTGACGCTTTGCAAGCATTCGCTGCTCGCGGCTGCCGTTCTCGCATTGGCCGCGATCACAAAGCCGCTTTGGCGGGAGCGCTACGGCGCGCGGTCACGCTGCGCGCTGTGGCTGGCGCTGGCGGTCTTTCTGCTGCTGCCGGTGGACTGGTCGGCGCCGAACGCGCCGGTGCGGGTGGAGCCGCCGGCGGAGCGCATACTGCTCCTTTCCGCGCAGCGCGGGCCGAGCGTGGTGCGGACCGACGAGCTGCCGCGCCGGCAGGAAACGGTCCTTAGCGGCGCGGAGGATACGAGCCCGCTGCCGGCCGACCCGTCGGTTACATTCGAGGACGCATATGGGACTGCGCCGGACAACAGCGCGAAAAATGTTCCGCTCACAGGGCTGCTGTTCCTCCTTTGGGCGTCTGGCATGACAGGCTATATCACTTTACAGATCGTAAAATACAAGAAGTTTTACCGCCTCGTGCGCCGCTGGCAGCGGGAGACGGCACGGGAGGACTATGCGCGGCTGCTCGCGGACGAATGTGCCGCTCTGGGCGTGAAGCAGCCGCGGCTCCTTCTCTGCGAGGCGGTGGGAACGCCGATGATGACCGGACTTTTTCATCCCGTTCTGCTTCTGCCGCACGAGGACTACGAGCCCGCCGCACTGCGCTTCATCCTGCGCCACGAGCTCTGCCACCTCAAGCGGCACGACCTTGCCTATAAGCTCGTGCTGACGGCGGCGAATGCCGTCCATTGGTTCGACCCGCTTGTCTATTGGATGCTGCGGCAGGCGGACGAGGATGTGGAGCTTGCCTGCGACAGCAGGGCGACCGAGGGCATGACGCACGCGGAAAGAACCACCTACGGCGAAACGCTGCTCGCGGCGGTGCAGGCGAAGATCGCGCCGGTGCCGATGACGACGAGCTTCGGCAGCACGGCGGAGCGGCTCAAGCGCCGACTTGCGAATGTGCTCGGCGGAAAGAAAAGGCGCGGGCTGTGCCTCACGGCGCTCGCCGTCGCGGCCGTGGCCGCTTCCGCGCTGCTGATCGCATGGCAGAGCGGCACAGATGAGAAAACGAAGGACGCGGATGTTCACCCCTTCCTGTATGCGTGCCCCCCCCGAATCTATGCCCTCGACCGCGCCAACGCGGTCCGCGAGATCGGCGTTGCCCTGTTCCCGCAGCCGCCCGGCGGCGCGGCTGTCGCCGCGGTGAGCGACGTGCGGGCGACCGAGCTGGAGCGTGCTGCCGTGCTGGACGGCGTTTTCCCGGAGCTGGACGGCAGACCCGAGCTGTGGTGCTACGATTACGCGGTGCGCTTTGCGGACGAGGAAAGCCTTTCGCTGGCAGATCAGGGAGATTGGTACAGCATAGGCGATGGCTGGTACGACAACAGGCAGTACGATGTGCTCGTTGTGCTTGCGAACGCGGACGGCTATCGCATTCTGTACACCGGAACGTGGGGGATGGTAAAGGACTACATAAACGATTCCAGCAGGACGTACTACCGCGAGGCACTCTACGATTGGTGCGCCGACCACCTTGCGCTTGACGAGACCGACTATCCGCGCTATCTGCACAGAGTTACGCTGACCTATACGGACGGAACCGGCAGCGCGGTCAGGAAGACGGCTGCATTCCACCGCTACGAGGGCGACGGCTGGTCCGTCTATGTGCCGACCGACTGGCTATTCACGCCGCAATGGATGCAATGGAAGCCTCTCTCCGGCGTGGACGCGGATGGAAGCACATACTTTGAGGTCACAAGAGCGGACGGCAGCATGGAGGACATCAAGGCGTACTACGCCTCCATCGGCGCGTGGCGCTTTGAGACCGACCTGAGCGCGCCGCTGGACTATTACTATAATGTAGGGGGCGGCTATGATGCCGCATACGGCTACGCGCATGAGGAGCTGTACTTTGTCCCGATCGACGACGATCACTGCTATGTGCTCTCCTGTTACTCGGTGAACGGCGTTACATCGGCAGAGGACAAGGCGCTGCTGCGCGCCGCGCTCACGAGCTTTACGCCGGACGAGAGCCTTCGCTGGACGACGGAGCAGAGGTTCCAATATGAGATCGACTGTCTGGAGCACGGCACGGGCGTGGAGCTGACCCTGCTCAGCGGAGCAAGAGAGCTGGGGAGCTGCCGAAACGACTTTGCCATCTCGGGTGGGCCCTGCCCGCTGGACCAATATACCTACACACCGTGGGAGGATGCTGTGTACGCGGGCGGAGACAAGGCGATCCGCTTGACCGTTTCCGACGGCTGCTATCTGGAGGTCTACGAGGACTCCAACCTCATTTCCTACTGCCGGAGCGACGGCTCATTGCTCGGCCGTTATATGGCGAGCGGCGCGGGACTGGGCGACGGCTCTATCGTGCCGGTCGAGGGGACCTCGCTTTACGGCGTGGTGCACGAATGGTATGACGTGCTGGAGCTTGCTGATGTGCGTCGTGCGCCGGTAATCTTCATCGCCGACGAGGGGCAGTCGTGGCAGGAGGCCGCGCAGAGCTGGGCCGACGCCTACTGGAACGCGCTGACGCGCGTGCCGGAGGACAATGTTTACCATTGCGGCTTTGTGAGGGCAAAGGCGTACAGCTTCCTGAGCGATGACGACAACGAGCAGATGCGCCGGCTCGGCAAGCTGAGGGAGGGCGAATACGGCTTTTATATGAACGGGTACTTTGTCCCCACGCACGCGGAGGAGCTGACGGCGCGCTATGACGAACACGATATGCAGCCGGTGGAGGCGGGAGACGGTCTGCCCGCAGGGACCTACACCACGTTCTACCGCTGCAGGCTCATCGCGGCGGACGGCGGCTGGTACGGCGAGATCCTCGGCAACGGCTCGTGGTAAGAAAGAGAGAAGAGAGGTAAGAGCATCATGCACCGAAGACTGTTCTGCGAGCTTTCGCCGCTCGCGTACCGCATCTCGGTCGAAAAAAGCTGTGCGCTCCGCGCGCTGCGCGACGGATTTTCCGCGGAGCGCTTTCCGAAGCTACGCATGGAGGCGCCGCTTCCCGCGCTCGTCTGTCGGCACAATTCGCTCATCCGCCGCACGCTCGGCAGGGTCGATCCGGTTTTGCAGGACAACAAGGCCGTCAACCTCGCGCTGGCCGCACCGAAGATCAACGGCATTCTCATACGCCCGGGCGAGACGTTTTCGTTCTGGCACCTCGTCGGGCGGCCCAGCGCCGCGAACGGCTACCGCACCGGCATGGTCATTGCCAACGCGCAGACCGGCGAAGCCGTCGGCGGTGGGATGTGCCAGTTCAGCAACCTGATCCATTGGATGGTGCTCCATGCGCCCCTGACCATCACGGAGCAGCACCACCACGACCAGTTTGACCTCTTTCCGGACTTCGGCCGTCAGGTGCCGTTCGGCACGGGCACGTCCATCTTCTATAACTACCTCGACTATCGCTTCCACAACGACACGGAGCAGACGTACCAGCTTCTCGTCCATACGACGCCCACGCATCTGTGCGGCGAGCTGCGCACGGATGCGCCGCTCGCGGTCAAATACCACATCGCGGCGGAGGACGAGCGCTTTGTGCGCGAGGACGGCGTTGTCTACCGCTACGGCGAGGTGTATCGGACGATGGTGGATAAGACCACCGGGAATGTGCTCTCGCGCGAGCTGCTGCGGCGTAACCATGCCCGCGTGCTCTACGATACGGCGGGACTGGAGATCATGGACCGGTAAAAAAGAAGGCTTCCCGATTTCGGGGAGCCTTTCTTTTTGAAGATTTCGGAAACTTTTTGCTTTTGTGTTGCACGCGGCGGGACAAGCGTGGTATACTAAGGCGAATTACCACAAATGAGGCAATGAGGCGATACGATGCGTATTGATATTTTAGGCGTTGGCTTTGACAATCTCACCATGACCGAGGCGGTCGCGCGCGGCTGCGAGCTGCTTGCGGGTGAGGGCGCGCACTATGTGGTGACGCCGAATCCCGAGATCGTGGAGACCTGCCGCGCGGACGCAGAGGCGATGGCGGCCGTGAACGGCGCGGACCTCGTGCTGCCCGACGGCATCGGCGTCATCTACGGCGCGAAGCTCCTCGGCACGCCGCTCAAATCCCGTGTGCCGGGCATTGAGTTCGGCACGGCGATGCTCGCGCATTGCGCGGAGACGGGGAAGAAGGTTTTCCTCTTCGGCGCGAAGCCGGGCGTGGCGGAGCAGGCGGCGAAAAATCTCTGCGAGAAGCTGCCCAGGCTGCGGATCGCCGGTACGCACGACGGCTATTTTACCGACGCGGAATCCGACGCCATCGCCGCGGAGATCCGTGCGAGCGGCGCGGACATGGCGCTCGTCTGCCTCGGCGCGCCGAAGCAGGAGAAGTGGATGGCGCAGTACGGCGCGGCCACGGGCGCAAAGCTGCTGCTGGGTCTCGGCGGCTCGCTGGATGTGTTCGCGGGCGTGGCGCAGCGCGCGCCGGAATTCTACTGCAAGCACAATCTGGAGTGGTTCTACCGGCTCATCAAATCCCCCCCCCGTCATTTTTCTCGCAGGATGCACACATCCAAGCACATACCGCAATGCAAATCATCTTTTTAATCATAAACTCTGCTTTTTAAAGTTTGTATAAATCGACATTAAAAGTAGTCATTTCAGATGATATTGCAAAATCGGAATTTCTGCAATTATTTCGATTGCACGGTAGTTTTTACAATCGTACCGCTTGCTCCGACAATAATTACATCCACAGCCTTTTTGGTCTTGGCTGCATTCTGTGCCCAATACCAACGTGTCGTTACATTCATATCTTCTATGTTTTTGTTTGGTATATGTATATGCACATTGACAATTACAATATCAACATCCGGTATCTTAATCGTTTTTTGGCAATGGACAGGAATTGGCTGAATCTTTCTCCATCCGTCAAATTCCTCGTATTATATCGGTATGCAAATTCATCGCAGTACAATTCCAAATGTTTCCGAGTAACCAAATGATAAACTCCTATTATGCCACGTTTCAGTTGGCTCCAAAAACCTTCAATCGAATTCGTATGATAACCGCCTTTGACATATTCTCCTCTATGGTGGTCTACTACTTTATGCACATAATTTTCCGACAAACCCTTGTAGCCATACCAGCCGTCGGTAACAACAGTAGTTCCTTTCGGCACAAGTGAATTTATCACACCATGCAATATCCATTTGCTGGCTTTCGGAATAGGCTCTACATAGACTTTTCCATCGGATAACAGACCCATTACAGGTGCTTTCAATTTAAGACTACGGCCTCTTGTATTCTTCAACCGTTTGCCTGCATTCCGATTCTTGTTCTTACCGCCGATATATGTTTCATCGACCTGCGTAATATCGCCGAAGTCAATATCCGCATTATATCTGATGCTATAACGTATCCGACTCAACATAAACCAAGCGGTCTTTTGCGTAACTGCAATATCTTTATGCAATTGGGTACTGCTTATGCCTTTCTTATGAGCCAAGAACACGTATATCGCTATAAACCATTTTTGCAGAGGAATATGCGAACCCTCGAACATAGTTCCTACCGTTATGGTAAACCGTTCCCGGCAATCCTTGCATTTGTATAGTCCTCGAAATATACCGCCATTGGTCAGCTTGTAATGTTCTTCCGATTTACTGCCGCAATGAGGACAAACAGGGACTCCGTGCCACCTGATATTTTCCAAGAAAAGCCTACAATCCTCCTCGGATTGCAAGTTTCTCAGTAAATCTATCAGCGACCTTATCATTGTGGCATTTGGTAAATCGAATCCAATTCCGGTTTGGATTAAATGAATCCCAATGAATTTGGATTATATATGATTATATTACCACACGAAGCCCGATTTTGCACTATTTTCGGAAAAATTTTCAAAGAAAATGAAAAAAGCCAACCATTGTGGCTGACTTTGAATGACTTGTATTTTGCCTTGAATATGGATTTTCAAAGAAAAAAACCTATATTTGCATATAAGACATCCTATTTTCAGTTTGGTACATTGAAGTATATAGATGTCGTCAGTGCGGCCGAACAGCGGCTGGGGAATTTCCGTTCGAATGTGGGTAATTACCAGTCGGCATTCAACGGACTGAATGTATCGGTGTCGCAGATCGTCCGCGAATTGCCGTCGGCCACAATGGGAGCGAATATGTTTTTCCTCGCCATCTCGAACAATATCCCGATGCTTGTCGACGAGATCAACAAACTTCGTGCGGCCAATAAATTGGCCATGAAGGAGGGTAAGCAGGGAGTACCGATCCTTAAACAGTTGGGAGCTGCTGTGTTCAGCTGGAACAGCCTTATATCCGTCGGCATTACCTTACTCACGGTATATGGGAAAGATATTGTCAGCTGGATCGGGAATCTGTTCAAAGGGAAACAGACGATAGATGCTGCCAAATGGTCGATGGAGCAGATGAATGCGGCTATGGCAGAGGGTAGACGAAATGCCCAAGAGGAAATTACGAAACTGGATATTCTTTATAATGCTGCGACCGATCTTGCGAAACCATATGAAGAACGAGCAACCGCAGTACGCAAGTTGCAGGAGCTATATCCCGCATATTTCAAAAATATGCAAGAAGAGGCGATTATAGCAGGAAATGCAATTCAAATCTATCGTGATTTGAAAAATTCGATAATAGAAATCGCACAGGCGCGGGCCGCAGAATCCCTTATAGAGGAGAATGAAAAAAAACTGCTGTTGATAAAAAAACAGAGCGGAGCATACGATGAGTATGTAAAAGCTCTGAAAAATGTAAGAATTACCCAAAGCGAATATAATAAAGCGACCGCTAAGGGGAAGGGAAAAATATCAGATATAGGCATATATGGTTCTTATGCCCAGTACGATAACGATTCGTTAGAACGTTATAATGCTGCTAAATTACGTTTAGGTGAAGCATTGGCAGCCATACGCGACAGTCTTGATAAGGCCGGCGACGATGGCAGGGCCGTGTGGAATCGCATTCAGGATGAGTTTGACGGCGACGTCATCCGATTTGTGGAATCGCTCGAAGCGGGGAATAAACGCCTTTCAAAGGAAGCAGAGAAGTTATATACTACACTCACTCCCGAAGAACAAAATAAAAATTATGAAAAGGTAGAAAAAGATGCTTTAAAGACTGCCAAAACCCGCGCCAAAGCCATCAAGGAAGCGAAAGATGCGGCGCTCAAAGCGGAGAAGGATTATTTCCAACTCGTCCAGCAGATGCGTACCAAGACGAAAGAGAGCGAGTTAAAAAGCATTTCTGAGCAAAACTCGGTTGCGAAAAAATCGGCAGAAAAGCGAATCGGCGAGATCGACATCCTGCTGAAAACCGCCGAAGGAGAGCAGGCGGCGTGGCTCCTTCAAGAGAAAGAGACGCTGAACAAACGGATATTGGCTCTGGACGAAAAGTATCAGAAAGACCGAATATCCGTCGAGGCAAAATACAGCGAGGAGGCGTTGCGCAAGGAGTTGGCGCGAGAGGAGGCGCGCATCAGGGCCCGCCTTGGTATGGATGCCCAGATGGATGCCCTGGCTCGTGCGCAAGTCAAGAACGAGAACTATTCCGACCTGAAAAGCGAGGATAATGGGAAACGTCTCTCCGCCCAGCGGGCGATCGCGCAGGAGGAGCTTCGCATCGCTATGGATAAATACCAGGCACTGCTGAGTATGGACGAAGCAACGAAAGAATCTCTGTATGATTCGGATGTTGCATACCAGACGGCCGTTCTCAATGGTGAAATGGCGGTTCAGGATGCGAAATTGGAGACGGCAAGAATTACCAAAGAGCAGGCCGAATATCAGCTAAACACCACATTGACGGCGATGTCGACGATCAGCGGTGCGGCAGCCAATCTGTTCAATACGCTGGCCGAAGATAATGCGGAGTTTGCCGAGTTCGCAAAACTGCTGGCGCTGTTCAATATCGGTGTCAATACGGCGTTGGCGATCTCCGAAGCGATTGCAGGCAATGCCGCGCGTCCGATCAAAATGGCGGCTGCGATTGCGGCTGTCCTTTCCGCTATTGCGCAGGCGTACCAAGTTTTGAATCAAGCCGAGAAACCGGCTACGCCGAAATTTTCCCGCGGCGGTCTTGTGACCGGCCCCGGCACGGGTACGAGCGACAGCATCCCTGCGCGGCTGTCCAACGGCGAGGCCGTGATGACGGCCCGTGCGGTCGTGGATTGGGGGCCGGTGCTCTCGATGATGAACGTGTCGAGCGGCGGCAACGCCATTCCGACATCGCATTTACCAGAGAGAAGAGCAGGCGGAATGCGTGAGATGGAGCAGATGCTCAGACGTGTAATGCGGGAAATGCCGAATCCCGTCGTGACGGTCAAAGAAATAGATAATGTCAAACATACGATAAATGTATTAGACGACGAATCACGTTACACCGGACGCAAGAACAAAAAGTAGAGTTTTATGCAAAATGAATTTATTTCAATTCAGGCCGCAGCCGACGAGTACGGCATTTCGACACGTTGGATATGGAAATCGATTCGAGTGGATCGGACACTCGGCACAGTCGTCCGCAACGGGAGGATCTATCTGCGCCGCATCGAGTGGGAGGCATTTGTCGAACGGCATCCCCGACTGATCGAAGAGTGGCACGATTTACACGTGTATTTGCAGGCTCGATATGTTGGACAATGAGAACGTAACAATACCGGACAATGTGGCGTTCAGTGTTGCGGTGCGAAAGAAGGTGGAGCGAACAGGTTGTTTATCCGGTTCAGAACTGCACATAGGGTACAGCCGGCAGGAATTGGCCGACGCAATCGAATATCTCCGCATTAAAAGCGCACGATACATTCAGCGAGAAGCCGCAATACAACGAGTATTCGGAACTGAAAATACTGAATAAACAAGAAGAGGGCGATCCGTTGAGGTGTCGCCCTTTCTCCTTGCTGTTGCGGCGAGGTTACGGCGAGGGCTGCAACGTAAGAAGCGATAAAATATTATCCCCTACCTGTCGGCGCGTTCGTCTTTGCGCGGCCACCTGACCGGCTGGCAGACAACAAGCCGCACAACACAAGTACACCCGTCACGCAATGGCGGCGGGTGCTGTCGTCTGTTTATGCCCGTATTTGCTTTGGAGGGGTTACGCCTCGTAACCCTCGTAATAGTACGATTGTTCGATACCCTTGAAAATAACCTCCCGATCTTCCGTGCGGTCGGTCAAAGCCCCGCCGAGCAGCGTACGCAGCTCCAAGTCGTTGATCGGGCTGCGCTCCATTGCCTGCAAATATAAATCTTTGTCCACTTTGCGCCAGTCGACAACCTGCCGGAGTCGCTTTTTGAGCATCATATCGAGCCAAATGCGAGTGGCTCGTCCGTTACCTTCCATGAACGGGTGGGCGATATTCATTTCGACGTATTTCGCGATTATTTCCTCGAATGTCGTTTCGGGCATCCGCTCGATAACCGGCAATATCGCGTCGAGGTATAGGGCATTGGCAAAACGGAAGCCACCCTTTGATATGTTCAGCGTCCGAATCCTTCCGGCAAAGTCGTACAGCCCGCCGAACAAATAGCGATGTATTTCGCACAGCCCTGCCACGGTTCCGACTTCGATACGGTTTATATCGCCACTCTCGAACAGGGCGTGCGCCTTGTCGAGGCTTTGAGCGTCTATCTGATCCGTTTTCTTTCCCATAGCTATAACACGGCAACTGCCTTGCGGATTTGTTCCAATACCGCAGAAAGACGGGTATTTCGGCGGGCGGTCTGCATATTGTAGTCTGATTGCAAACCTATCCACAAATTCGCAGTTATCCCTGTTGCTGCCTCAATCTTCAATGCCGTATCGGTCGTTATCGATCGTTTGCCGTTGATTATTTCGTTAAACGCCGTGTAAGGCATTCCGATAATACCGGCGAATTTTCGTTGCGATATGCCCCGCGCCTGTAATTCGTCTTTGAGAATCTCGCCGGGGTGAATCGGTTCGGCGCATATCAATTCATGCGGGGCGTAAATCCTTTTCGTAGTTTCCATATTTACCCCCGTCATCCGTGTATTTGCGCCAGCTCTCGGCCTATTTGCCGCAATGTGTCTAATATCTCTGCCGTGCGTTTCTCTGATGGTTTTTTTGTGCCGTAAATATACTTTGATAGCAGGCTCTTGTGAATGCCGATCGTGCGGGCAGTCTCCGATACATTCAACTGCGGAAACCGGCGGAACACCTCCCCGATCACATTGTTTGCGGCCGGCTCCTCTGTGTCGTAGAAACTCGACAGGTGTATATCTTCGTCGATCTCCTCCCAGCGGATCGCATCCCCGAACTTGTTTATTTTCCACGCCTCCCGCTGCTCGTCGGTAGCCTCTTTGAGTATGGGGAAATACTCCAGCGGGCGACCATAGGTTTTGCCGTCGTCGGTGGCGATGCAGATGCGGCTCTGGAATCCAATATCTTACTGTATAAAACTGCACAAGG
>ERZ772886.3207-NODE-3207-length-12141-cov-8.604584_pt1 | contig 12141 bp, 10 predicted proteins | sample MGYA00512128_ERZ772886 | MGnify/ENA primary metagenome ERZ772886 (study PRJEB29015, sample SAMEA2737698) | human gut metagenome | biome: human gut; feature: human-associated habitat; material: faeces | place: China | collected 2012 ... | reverse complement strand
CCAGGGGAGGTTCATGATGGACCTCCCAGAAGGACTCACTCTATCGGAGATTTAACACAGAGAAAGAAACAAGCGTCACTTCCAGAATTGCTCTAAAACCCTCTATGATATGCAAACTATAAAAGAGCGTATTGGTTATCCGAAGTATAAGTATAACTCTTATTGGATATTCTCAGCATATCGTAATTCTTTGGATTTGCGATGGCATCGTAGCAAAACTCAGCACCCATCATTAGTTGGCGCTGACATTCGCCAATCTCAGGAACCACATCAGCATAGATGCTATTATTTACATAGCACATAGAACATGATATGGGATTTAACTCTACAATGTCTATATACGAATTACCGTTGCTGTCAATAAATTCGCCTAAATCTAATGCGTAGTTAGCTGGGAAAACGCCCAATCTTCTAATGTGATCTACCATATGGCTTTTAGATAGTCTTCTCCTGAAGAATGAAGTCTTTCTTTTGTAACCGCCTCAGCCACACTGCTGGACATTATTTCACATGAACAGATGCAATGTCTACGTAGCTGGCATCTGTGTAGAAGTCATAGCCAGTTATCTTATCAGTATTCCACAGAGCCAGATCGTGAGTGCCGGTTACAGGCACCAGAAGATTCTGATCTGCAATACCATTCAGAATCATTCCATAGATTTCCTGCACACGCTGAGAATCAGAAGTGGAGTCCAATTCTGCGAAAATTTCAGGATTCTCAAAGAAAGCAGAGAACTGGCAGAGGATCGGATCACCCATAGCGCCAGGAGCCATATTGCTCATATCTGTTGCAGGGTCAAAGGAACCGCCAGCAGTATTGTAGAAGGTCAGATCATATTCGCCAGCCATCAAGGCTCCATACCAGGTGTTCATGTCTACTGCATCAATAGTAACATCGAAGCCGAGTTCTTTAAGAGAAGCTGCAATAGAAAGAACTGCATTGTCAACACTTGCAAGGCTCTGAGAATAGTTGAAATGAATGGCGAGAGAAGTTCCGTCCTTCTCCAGGATACCGTCATCATTGGTATCCTCATAGCCGGCTTCCTTCATGAGCTGCTTTGCCTTTTCCATGTCGGTAGGATAGGTCTTAACCTCCACACCGCAGTTGGGCTTTTCATTCGGAAAGAGGGTTTCGGCAGCAGTCTCCAGGCCATCGAAAACAGAGGTTTCCAACTCCTGCTGATTAACAGCGTAGGATACTGCTTCCCTTACAAGAGGATCATTAAAGGGAGCCTTATTCAGGTTCATACCCAGATAACGAGTTTGGTTGGTGCTGTCATCCATGGCATGACCGAAAGCGGCATCCTGGGAAATTTCCGTGTAGCCTTCTGCGCTAAGTCTGCTGGAGCCGAGAATTGCATCGATTTCGCCGTTGCGCAGAGCAAGAATTTTTGCAGCATTATCAGGAATCACTTTGACTTTGAACTCGTCCACTTCAGGAGCTTCGCCCCAGTAGTAGGGATTGCGGATAAAGGTATAGGTATCTCCCTCGACCCGGTCAAACATATAGGGACCAGTACCCATAGTTGCACTCACGCAATTCTCGTAAGCCTTTTCTACGCCGCCTTCAAAGGCTGCGGGATTCACAATACCAAGAGGCAGCGCCATGGTCAGATTGTCAAGAGCAGCGTAATAAGGGGTCTTCAAAGTCATTACAAAGGTTTTTTCATCCGGGGTTTCCAGCTTGTCAAACAAAGTAGTGAGCTTACCGAAGGCACCATTCTGGGGACCCAGATTGGTTACTACTGCTTCAAGGGTCATCTTTACTGCCTCGGAAGTCAGAGGAGTACCGTCAGAAAATTTGACACCATCACGCAGATGGAAGGTGTAAGTCTTGCCGTCATCACTGATTTCCCAGGTTTCAGCCAACTCGCCCTGGATCTTCCCGTTATCATCGTAGCTTACCAGAGTGTTGTAAAAATTACGACTCCAGAATCCGGCACCATAAGTGCTGGATACCATAGGCGTGATGACAGGATAGAAGCCTACAGAAAAGTCCCAATTCTCGGTGACAGTGATTGAGACCGGCTCTGCATCGGTTTTCTCGCCAGGGTTCGTGCCGCAAGCAGCCATAGCAAGGCACATCACAAGTGCGAGTCCGAAAGCTAAAAGTTTTTTCAGTTTCATGTACAAAATCTCCTTTATTTATTTTTATATCATGCTTTTCAGCAGGGTATACGTATTTATTGAATGGTTTAACCCAAATATGGAGCAATAGAATGCAGCAGAAGCTTGGTATACGGATGTGTAAAGCAGTCTGTCGAACCGTGAAATGTACGGTCTTCGATAATCTTACCGCAGCGCATCACCATCACACGGTCTGCAAGATATAGCGCAACGTCCAGGTCATGGGTAATGAAAAAGCAAGTCATTTTTCGCTCCTGATGGAGTCGCTTCAGCAAATCAAGAATATGTTTACGAACCAGGACATCCAGCCCACTGACTGCTTCATCAAAAATCAACACATCCGGTTGGGCCACTAACGCTCTTGCAATACATACACGTTTTTGTTGTCCACCGGATAGCTCATGAGCTTTTCGCAGCTTGATCTCTTCGGGAAGCTCCATCATGGTAAGAAGATCATTGATTTCCCGTTCTTCTTCCTTTTTGCTGAGTTTTCTGAAATTGCGAATTGGCTCTGCAATGATTTGATATACCGTAAAGCGAGGGTCCATTGCTCCCTTGCCATCCTGAAGAATCAGCTGTATTTTAGATCGCAGTACCTGCTTTTGCTTGCCCCGGCAGAGGGAAATGTTTTTTCCTTCAAACAGTACCTCTCCAGAAGATGGAACCAGAAGACCGCACATGAGCTGAGCCAAAGTGCTTTTACCAGATCCGCTTTCTCCTACCAAAGCGCAAAATGAACCATTCTGAATAGTAAAATCTACATGATCAACGGCCAGAAGCTCGTTGCTTGTGCCTTGTTCGTGAAATTCTTTTGATAGGTTGTTGACTTTAATCATGATTCCGCCCCTTTCGTGAAAGCACAGGAAAGGGAGTAAGCTTCAATCAGCGACCTTGTGTAAGGTTCTGTGGTATGATCGAAGACAGATTGAACTTCACCGGATTCTATAATTTTTCCTTCTTTCATCACCAACACGTTTCCACCTAATTGAAGAGCTGTTGCGAAATCATGAGTTACCATAAAAATCCCAACTCCATTTGCTTTCATCTGCGAAAATAAATCTATGATTCCATTTCTGTGAATCACATCCAAAGCAGTTGTCGGCTCATCGGCAAGCACGAATTTTGCATCAAGCATCATAGCCATTGCGATAATGACACGCTGAAGCATTCCTCCGGAAAGCATATGGGGGTATGCTCTGTATACCCTGTCAGGATCATCTAAGCCTACATCATGCAGAAGCCGCAGAATATAGTTGTAACGCTGCTGGCGGGATTTGTCGGAATGAAGCCGTAGCGTTTCATCCATCTGTCTGCCAATACGCATAGAAGGGTCCAATGCAGTCATTGGATTTTGCGGGATATAGACAATCTGGTTTCCGTATATTCCTCGTCTCTGCTTTTCTGACGAATTCAAAAGATCAGTCTCGCCGAAGAAAACGGAACCCGACACCTTAAATTTTTTAGGGTCCAATAAGTTTAGCACCGCACTACAGGTCATTGTTTTGCCGCTGCCTGACTGGCCTAACAAGATCAAAGACTCTCCTTCTTTGATTGCAAAGGATATTTCAGAAACCAAGTTATCCGTGCCTGACCGAAGATTAATGCTTAAATGATCAATCATAAGTGATGGCATCATAGGCTGTCCTCCTCCGGCGTCAGAATATCACGGAGTGCTTCTCCAAATAAATTGAAGCCTGCTGCCGTTACGAAGATGCACAAGCCTGGATAGATTAGCAATTCCGGATGAGAGTAAAGCGCTGTCCTGGCATCATTTAACATGGCACCCCATTCCGGTGTGCCGGAGGGAAGGCCAAGTCCGAGGAAAGCAAAGCTGGAAACCATAATGATGGAAGAAGCGACACCAGTGGAAACATACACAAGAAACTGTGGCAGAATGTTAGGAATCAGATGTCTGAAGACCAGCTTTCCTGTATTGCACCCAGAAATCCGGGCTGCCAGGATATAATCTTTACCCATTTCTTGAACGGAATAAGATCTGACAACACGAACAAACCAAGCCCAGGTCGCTATCACAACAGAAACGGCAATGTTTTGGAGTCCGTTCCCCAGAACGCCTATGACAGCAATAGCAATGATAAGAGAAGGAAAAGCAATAAACACATCACAGAGTATAGTAATGAAATGGTCTGCTTTTTCTCCAGCACAGGCGCTAAAAGTACCGACAATCAGACCAATCACAGACAAAATCAGCAGCACAGGTAAACTGATTCCGATGGAATATCTGGCTCCATACAGCAGCCTTGATAAGGTACACCTGCCCAATTGATCTGTTCCAAGAGGGTATTCTGCGTCAGGCTGAGCATACTTTTGCGATAAATTCACCAATTCAGGGTCGTGAGGCGAAAAAGCAGGTGCTGCAATCGCAATTACAATCACAATAGCAATCAGGCACAGACCGATGATTGCCTGCGGCCTTTTGAGTAGCTTATGTATCATTTTCTTCCCTCACCATCCATGGACAAAGCAGACGGTTGATTATGTCTGCCATGAAATTTGCGACGACAAAAATTGCTGCAATGACGACTATACAGGTAGAAACTGCAATCGTATCTGCTGCAATCACACTGTCCACCAGATAAGTTCCGATTCCCTTGATTGAAAAAACACTTTCGATTACCGCCCCTCCGGCAATTAGAAAGCCGAATTGCTGAAAGAAAATTGTAACAACAGGCGGTAAGGCATTTCGCAGAATGTGGCATACCAGAATTCTGTTGGCAGATAGTCCACGGGCTTTTGCAAACCGAACATAATCAGAAGATAATTCAGCCAGAAGAGAGGAACGCATAATTCGGATGAGTGAACACGAACTGGGAACCGCCAGGGCAAATGAAGGTAGTAAAAAGCCCCTCCAACCTGGACTTGGTAAGACACTGAACCATTTCAGATGAATCGCAAAGAACAGTAGAAGAAGGAATCCCAGCCAGAAAGTTGGCACACAAATACCGCAGATAGTAATGCCTCTGGTAACCTGATCGAAAAGGCGGTTCCGCTTTCTGGCACAGAGCAAACTAATCGGAACGGTGAGCACGATAATCCATAGAATGGCCATCCCTACAAGAGATGTGGTCGTAGCCAGATACTTGTGCAGATCCTTTACAATCGGTTGATGAGTGGTCAAAGAAGTCCCAAGTTCTCCTGTAAACATTCCGGAAAGCCACTGAATATATCGCACAGGGAGAGGTTGATCCAATCCCATTTCCACCCGAATCATCTCAATCTGTTCCGGCGTAGGATTGGATACGCCTCGGTGTGCAATAATTTCTGCAGGATCTTTTCCGGACCAAGCAATCAACAAAAAACTTAGAATGCTGACGCCTACCAGCACAATGAGGAAGCTAATGATCCTTTTTCCAATATATTTCTTCAAATAATGCACCTCCTCACATCAGAAATCAGTTAGACATAGTTAACCAAATGCCTTTATGTTACCCTTCAGTGCGGTCTGCATCTGAAGGGTGACCTGCTTAGTAGTTAAATTTCTCTGCCAGATTGGACTTTTCAATCATCTTTCTATATGTGGGCGACTGTTTCAGCAGATGAGCATGTTTTCCACAGGCTTCTACCGTACCTGCTTTCATAACGACGATCTTATCTGCATTTTCAATAGACTTCAGTCTGTGTGAAATAACAATCACGGTCTTGCCTTGAATCAAATGATTTAATCCAGTCTGTATCTGGACTTCTGTTTCCACATCTAACGATGCAGCAATCTCATCCAGAATGATAATTGGAGCATCCTTCAGGATTGCTCTGGCAATGGACAGCCGCTGACGTTCTCCGCCGGAGAGTTTGGCTCCATTTTCCCCGATTATTGTCTGGTAGGTATCTGGCAGACGGCTGACAAACTCATTGCAACCAGCCAGTTTTGCAGCTCGTATTACTTCTTCGTCAGAAGCATCCAGCCGCCCAAGGCGAATATTTTCCATAATAGAAGTATTAAATAGAATGACTTCCTGAAAAACAATGGAAACATACTTGAACAAGCTATCAGTGTGAATTTCTCGTATGTCGGTTCCTCCGATCTGAACGATACCGGAATCTGCATCATATAGTCTGCTGATGAGCTTAAGCATTGTTGTTTTTCCGCAGCCGCTGGGACCGACCAATGCGGTTACCTGTCCTTGCTCCGCCGTAAAGGATGCATGGCGAATCACCTGGGTGTCTTTCTGGTAGGAAAAACAAACATCCTTTATTTCTACATTGAAATCTGAAAGGACTGCCTTTTCTCCGCCCTGAAGTTCATGATTCTTGATTTCACCAATCCGGGCAATTCTTGCGTCCAAATAAAAGATTTCCGTCAGATAGAGCAAAACACCACCCATGGCCCCGCTGAGTTTCGCCGCCATAATAATATAGCCCAGAAGAATCAGGATACTTACCTGACCGGAGGCGAGCATTGAAAGGCCAACAGTCGCCGTGATTCCAATAGGAAGAATAGATAAAGTCTGGCCGATTGTAACAGGAATCGTCTGGGTGATCTGAGCTTTCCATTGAAGATTTTCTGACTCATCCAACTGCTGGTCCATTTGAGCTTCTACTTTTTCTTTCAACCCATAGCTTTTAATTTCCTGATTCAGTTCGATTGCATTCTGAAAGCTTTCGGAAATATCTCTCAACTTATCATAATGTTTATTTACATCTCTGACCTGCAGTTTCTTTGTCAGGAAAAGAACCGAAGCAGAAGTAAGAACGGGAAGCAATACACAGAGACCTAATTTCCAATTCATGATCAGAAGGGCTACGCTGATAACCAAAAAGTAAATTGCAAACCCTATGGAATTAGCCACTGCGTTCGCAAAAGCATGCTCAATCGAAGCCACATCTGCCATGATTGTTTGAGCAAGGTCAGACAAATTGTGCTTTGAAAAATAGGATAGGGGCAGTTTGGAAAGCTGTTCCGCCAGATCAATTCTTAAATTTGCAGATTCCTGGTAGGTTTCATCATAGGTCGTTTTATAGTTATAGTTAATAACTAAGTACATCACCAGGGTCGCTGCCAGCATAAACAGGAGATATACCACCGGTTTCCCGGTATTTCCATTCAACAGCCTGTCTGCAAACAGAAAAACACAGATCATCGGCGGTACAAAAGAAACATAATAGAGAAAGAATGACCAGATTGATTTTGCAAGGCCCTTCACACCCGAATCACTCAGCTGGAAGGCTCTTTTTAGATATGTCTTCATCATGCCAACCTCCACTGATTTGCCTTGCAGTATACATCCTGAAAATCCTTATAACGTCCATTGCAGGCCATCAGTTCATTGTGGGTTCCCTGTTCCACAACTTTTCCATTCTGGACAAACAGGATCTGGTCTACATTCTGAATAGAGGACAGCCTGTGTGCAATCATGATAACTGTTTTGCCCCTCATCAGTTTTTGGAAAGCCTGCTGCAACTCGTATTCATTTTCCGGATCTGCAGCTGCAGAAGCCTCATCCATAATGACGATATTCGCATTCTTTAGAATAGCCCTTGCAATGGCGATCCTTTGCACCTCACCACCGGAAAGGTATACGCCCTTTGCCCCTATGACGGTCATCTCCCGCTGGGGGAATTTGTCAAGGATGGATGTGCAGTTCGCTGCGTCAAGTGCATCCATAATCTGCTGCCGTGTTGCCTGAGGATTTCCGATTCGGACATTTTCGTAAATTGAGGTCTTTAGTAATTGACTGCGCTGGAAAACAAATGCGATGTTCTGAATGAGAGCTTTTTCAGAATAACTCTGAATGTTCTTTCCACCAATCAGAATTTCGCCGCCATCGACAGGATAAAACCCTGAAATCAGCTTTGCAATGGTAGATTTTCCTCCCCCGGAAGACCCGATGAGCGCATAAGTTTTATTCTGATGAAGTGTCAGGCTGAAATCCTTCAGCACGAAGTTGTCATCATACTTAAAGTCAACATGACGAAATTCAATATTGAAATCTTGGAAGGTCTCTTCGTTTCCATGTGGAAGCTTTGCCTGATCCATAGAAGTAGTCAGCTCATCAAGCTGATTCAGCGTATTTTGTGCGCCAAAGTTATCCTGCCCCGTAAACATGATCGATGTGAAAGAAGTAAATACAGCTCCGGAGAACACAGCAAAGAAAACAATCTTTGCCAGGATTAGCATAGCAGGTTCTCCATAGCTGATGAATACAACTGCGGCTGGTACAGCAAAAGCATAAAACACGTTGAACAGAACCTGGAATCCGACGTAGGGATTCTTACAGCTGAGGCTATACTGATAGACGTACTGTTTGTACTCTTTGATCGAGTTAATCAGAGTTTTGTAATACTGTACAGTTACACCGAAGATTTTTATGATCTGCATTCCTCTGACATATTCTACTGTTGCCGCACTCATTTTTTGAAGCGCCGCTGAATAGCCAGACAGAAATTCAGTACCACCGGACATTTTACGATACTGAAGAACACCAATCACAGTTGTAAGGATCAGGAGAATACCAAGGCGATAGTCTATTGCAAACATCAGCACAAACATTAACACCGGCGTCATAACAGCAGTGACGTTGTCCGGAATCAAATGGGCCACTGTTTTGTGTGTTTCTGCTGCGTTATCATCAATAATTTTTCGAATCTCTCCAGAGCTGTTATGGTCAAAAAAGGAAGAAGAGGCATCCAATAATTTATGAAGCCCATTTTTCCTTAAGTTTGTTTCAAGCCGGAAGCCTAAGTAGTGGGAACACGTTGCCGATGCAATGTTGAGAATGCCTCGTAAAATCATAAGTATGACTACAATAATTGCGTCATACATAGCCTTCTCATATACGGGAATAACCAGAATAGACACAATGGACTGCCACAGAAACCAATATGCTCCCATATATGAGCAGACGGCAGCGGCAGATAGCGCCATGGAGAAATATGCCCAAATTCTTTTATCTGGGACATAATGAAATAGTTTTTTATATAAACTGCGCATTGACTTCAAACATACACCTCTTTTTGCTTAAAAACGGTTTGACATACATCAACTCTTTCATTATAATTAGTTGTAGCTAACTGTAAAGGGCAAAACAGATATAAAGTCTAAACAAGGTATTAATAAATCTAAACGAGGTATCTTTGGGAGGAGCCAATGATAGAAGTTAAACGAGATGATTTCTTTGTTGAATCGATAAAGAATCCAATAGAGTACGGAACATATTATAAGATCAACCCAAAATATGGAACCGGATTTCAATGGACGAGTGAGGTTCACCACGATTTCATCATTACAGCGACAGATATAAGATTTAACCAGGAAACTATGGTCGGAGAACATATTGGGTCTGGTTATGTACTTGCTCTCTATATTAGTGGCGCAGGAGATGAATTCTATCCGTATCAAAATATTTCTCCGAATACATTGCGCTGCTATGAACCATCTGAAAAGTATAAAGCTATTTATCATCCTCAGATTCCATTAAGATGTATTACCGTGCAGGTTGACCAGGAATTTATTGATCAGTATCTCCAGGAAATTTCCGGTGATCTTGAAGTGAACTTTTCTGATTTTTTCAAAGAAAAAGGGAAATTCTATTTACCAAATGTTAATCATGCTATGCAAAGCCTATATGAGTATCTGCTTTCCATGAAAGCGTCCAGAATTACAGTAGAAGCAAAAATATATGAAATCATCTCTTATCTTGCTTCATATTTGAAAGAAAACAGACTAAATGAAGAGAATGGCCAGCCCATTAACAAAACAGATTTGCAGGCATTAGCTGAACTAACGCATTACATGGACGAACATTACAGTTTTAATATTACGTTGCAGACGCTTTCCACCATTGCATGTATGAGTGAAAGCAAAATGAAAAAGCTATTTAAGTCAGTTTATAATATGTCCATTACTGAATACATTCAGAGGAAAAGGATCTCTGTAGCCGAGCATATGCTTATTCAGACCGACCTCACCATTGCGGAAATTTCAAGAATTGTTGGATACTCCAACCCCAGTAGATTGATTGAAATATTCAAAAGGTATTATGGATTTACTCCCTCAAAATACAGAAAATAAAAGTGTTATAGTAATTTGGATAAACCTAACCCTCTAAAAATCAACCAAATCAATCGTTATGAGGTGACGCATACAAGCGTCACCTCATTTCTTTTTGGAAATTTCATCTTGAAAGCATCTGTGAAGGAGTATAATAAAACCATTGTCAACCCCGATGGCGATGACAGCAACCGCGGACAGAATGCCTTTTTCTATGATGCGGCGGAGGGGTTGCTCACTTCGGTCATTCTGATGCTGGCGGAGTTTCTGCCGCCGGATAAGGAGCATCCACAGGAGCGACGGCACATCGTCTCTGTCTTCAAGCTGGTGCAGGATCTGCTGGAGCCCAGCAAGGTAAAGGGCAAGAGTCACTTCCAGCTCCTGATGGGCAAGCTGCCGCCTGACCACCTCCGCAGGACACGGGCGTAATTGGATAGAACAGAAAAGCACAGCCGCTCGTTTTCTCTGAGTTGCTGTGCTTCTGCTTCTTCCTGCACCACGCTGAAAAGCGTCTGAACAGCGCGATTTACCGCTTTCTCACCCGCAATGGCATTGACCGTTACGATCCGGCGCGCTTTCTGGACTACAAGCTGGAAGTTCTGCAAATGCTGCTGTACTGTCTGCCGAGGTTCGACCCGGAGCAGGAAACGGAGTTCCTGAAATACGCGAAACACTATGTCCGGGACGGGCCGCTGTTCTGCCGCATGATGGTCGAAGCCGGTTCCTTTGCCAGCCTTGCGGAGTATCGGCACGTGCGGCAGATTGGCGCAATCTATAACAATTCGGCAAAAACCGCGCAGAAGTCATTTCCGAGTTTGCCGTCCAAAGCGGATACAAGGATGAAAGCGTATCTGCGGATGAACTGCTGACCATTGCCCAGCGCAACCACAGCATTGCCGAAGGCGAGATTGCTGAAATCCGTGGTTGTGCCGTTTGAGATGGAAAGGCTGGATCTGATTTGATCATGATGGAAAGCAAAACGACGCCGTTGACAACATCTTCGGTTCGTGCTACAATTTGACTGAAATGAACAATATGGTCATAAATCCAAGGAGCGTGCGCAGTGGCTTTTACAGATGAACAGAATGAACAGATCCGCAAAGACCTGATCCGGGAAGCCCGGCGCTGCGGCATTACCATCGGGATGCGGAAAACCTCAGTGGAGCAGCTGACAAATTCCGTCGGTATTTCCAAGGGATCGTTTTATAAATTCTTTGATTCCAAGGAGCTGCTGTTTTTCGCCGTGCTGGAGGATATCCATACAGAGTGTTTCGCAGCGGCGCAGAAGTCTTTGCAGGAAAATACAGCCTTATTGCCTACCGACCGCGCGGCAGCGGCGATCCTGGCGGCCTGTCGGTGGCTGGCCGAGACGAAAGCCTTTGTGTTCATCGAAAATGACGCGGATTTTCTCCTGCACCGACTGCCGGAGGAAGTGAAGACCGCTCACTATCACGACGACGAGACCCACATCCGTGCCCTGCTGGAGGAGAGCGGCCTTTCCCCCAGGGGCGGCACGGAGCTGGCCGCCGCCACCGTCCGGGGACTGGTGCTGACCGTCTCCCACCGGGAGCAGATCGGGGAGCAATACCCCAAGGTGCTGGAGACCCTGGTCCGGGGCGCCTGCCGGGAGCTCTTCGGGGAGGAATGAGCCGCAGGGCGGCTTTTTTCCGGTGGAACAGTTAGCAGAACCTAACCAAAAAATACGCGGGAGGAAACGAGGATGAGAGAGAAGGACCTGCCCATTGACCGGACGTGCCACGTGGTCTATTCCAAGGGCTGCAAGGCACAGATCCAGGGGGCCATTGCCTGCCACTACCCGGAGGGGGAGCGGGAGGCCGTCTGGGAGGCGGTGCAGCGGAAGTATGTGGACTGCCTGTCCCAGTGGCGGACGGACCTGGGCGGCAGCAAGAACTTTCACAACGGCCCCGGCGGCACCTATGACTGCGCCGCCCTGATGTGCTACTACGCCGTCTGCCGGGAGGTGACCAGTCTCGCGGAGATCGAGG
>ERZ772886.3205-NODE-3205-length-12149-cov-8.225649_pt1 | contig 12149 bp, 8 predicted proteins | sample MGYA00512128_ERZ772886 | MGnify/ENA primary metagenome ERZ772886 (study PRJEB29015, sample SAMEA2737698) | human gut metagenome | biome: human gut; feature: human-associated habitat; material: faeces | place: China | collected 2012 ... | reverse complement strand
GTGTAAGAAAGACATTGATGCACTGATTGCTGAGAAATTCAATGGTTTTGTTCTTCCGAGGAATACCGCAGATGAGATCATAGATAAATATGGCATTGACTGTGTGGAATTTGTTCTTGCAAATACGGTTACGCATTTTGATTATGATGGTCGTTTTTCACGGAACAATAAGGACTGGGCAAAGGACATTGTTGCGGAAAATGAGTGGGAGAACAACGATCTGATTCTAAGCTCACATCCGGCAGTGCTGGACGGATTTACCAATCAGGCGAGAAGATATATCAATGTGATTCGGGAAAAAGAAAAGGAAGCACAGCAAAAGATCACGATTGATGGATATGAGTGTGTTCTGGTTGATGAGTGGGGCAGTGAAAAAGAGAAATATCTGCTTGGAAATGACATTGAGGACAGCAGTTTTTATTATGCACAGGTCAATGGGAAATCCTTTGAATACGACCATAAGCCGGAGCGTGGCGAGGTAGAAGATGATTATATCAATGCTTTGGCAGAGGAAGATATTGACAGGCACGAAGCAGAAGTGTTTTCACGCTTTGATGGGACGGATGGTATCGCTGAGCCGGATGAAACTGAGCCACAACAAGAATTTTCACAAGAGAAATCGCAGAAATTATCATGGCATGTGGTACATGATGCAGATGATGAATATGGAAATCCGACACAGTGGAGTGCCACCTTATCAGAGGGAGTATTTCTTTGGATTGATAAGGAAGTGGACGGATATGCTATTTATGATACGGCAGACACCACCCGTCCGGCATTGGAGACATTTTCGACTTTGCAGGAAGCAATGGACTGGGGGAATGAGCTTGCAGAAAGTGGCAGGGAAGCAGAGACGGAGTTCTCTGATGAAAGGGAACAGACCGAAGATGAACTGGACAACATAGACACGCAGGCTGCCCGTGAGCGTCTGGAGAATGGAGAAGCAGAGCAAGAGACTGAAGATATGCTGTCGCAGGTGCTTACCGGAGATTGGGAGCCGCTTACACCTTCGGCAGAGGAGAATAAGACTGTACAGGAAAGATCTGTGGCTGCACCGGATAAAAGCAACGCTGTCAATTTCCATATCAGCGATGACCGCTTGGGTGAAGGCTCTCCAAAAGAAAAATTCCAGAGAAATGTTGCGGCAATTAAGTTGTTGGAGCAGATCGAAGGTGAAAACAGATATGCTACACCGGAAGAACAGCAGATTTTATCCCAGTATGTCGGCTGGGGTGGTCTTGCCGATGCGTTTGACGAGAGCAAATCAAACTGGTCAGCAGAATATCACCAGTTAAAGGAACTGTTATCGCCGGAGGAGTACCGCATGGCAAGGGAGAGTACCTTGAATGCCCATTACACAAGTCCGGTCATTATCCGCCAGATGTACGAAACATTGGAGAAAATGGGATTTTCCAAAGGGAATATACTGGAGCCTTCCATGGGCATCGGCAACTTTTTTGGTATGATGCCGGATTCCATGAAAGAGAGCAGGCTTTACGGAGTAGAGCTTGACAGTATCACAGGACGCATTGCAAAGCAGCTTTATCCGCAGGCAGATGTGCAGATCAAAGGATTTGAAAAGACCGATTATCCGAACGATTTCTTTGATGTGGCAATCGGAAATGTACCTTTTGGTCAGTATCAGGTCAATGACAAAGCCTACAACAAGCTGAATTTCAGTATTCATAACTACTTTTTCGCCAAAGCACTGGATCAGGTGCGTCCCGGCGGCGTGGTAGCTTTTGTGACCTCCCGATATACCATGGACGCCAAGGATTCTACCGTGCGCCGCTATCTTGCCCAGCGTGCTGAGCTGCTGGGAGCTATCCGTCTGCCGAATGACGCGTTCAAAAAGAATGCCGGTGCCGAGGTGGTATCGGACATCATCTTCCTCCAAAAGCGGGACCGCCCGCTGGACATTGCACCAGAGTGGACGCAGACCGGCATTATCAGGGTTCCCGCAAAGTCGCAAGACTTTGTGGGAGAAGGAGGAGCGACGGAGCAAGCGAGCTTTTCGCCGCAAGGCGGAAACGAGCAGGCGCAGTCCGCGACGACGCAGGATGGGTTTGCCATCAACCGGTATTTTATCGACCACCCGGAAATGGTGCTGGGCAGACAGGAGCCGGTAAGCACTGCTCATGGTATGGATTACACCGTGAACCCTATCGAGGGACTGGAGCTTTCCGACCAGCTGCATGATGCTGTGAAGTACATTCATGGCACTTATCAGGAGGCAGAGCTGCCGGAGCTGGGCGAAGGCGAAGCCATTGACACCTCCATTCCTGCCGACCCCAATGTGAAGAACTATTCCTATGCCATTGTAGACGGACAGGTGTACTACCGGGAAAACAGCCGCATGGTGCGCCCTGACCTCAACGCCACCGCCGAAGCCCGCGTGAAAGGTCTTGTGGGACTGCGTGATTGTGTGCAGGAACTGATCGACCTTCAGATGGATGCAGCGGTTCCGGACAGCACCATTACCCAAAAGCAGGCGGAACTGAACAGCCTCTATGACAGCTTTTCTGCCAAATACGGTCTCATCAATGACCGTGCAAACCGTCTGGCCTATGCAGACGATTCTTCCTATTACCTGCTCTGTGCGCTGGAAGTCATCGACGAGGACGGAAAGCTGGAACGCAAGGCAGATATGTTCACCAAGCGGACCATCAAGCCCCATCAGGCGGTGGCTGTGGTGGATACGGCAAGTGAAGCACTGGCGGTGTCCATCTCGGAAAAAGCCTGCGTGGATATGGACTATATGAGCCAGCTTACCGGAAAAACAAAAGAAGAACTGGCCGGAGAGCTGCAAGGCGTGATCTTCCGTGTACCGGGACAGCTGGAGAAAGACGGCACACCCCATTATGTGACTGCTGATGAATACCTCTCCGGCAATGTACGCCGCAAACTGCGTCAGGCGCAACGGGCGGCACAGCAGGACCCGGTTTATGCAGTCAATGTGGAAGCTCTTACCGCCGCCCAGCCCAAAGACCTGGATGCGTCGGAGATCGAGGTGCGGCTGGGCGCTACCTGGATTGATAAAAAATATATTCAGGAGTTTATGGAGGAACTCCTTCAGCCGCCTATTTATCTGCGTCAGTCCATCCAGGTCAACTATTCCTCCTATACAGCGGAATGGAACATCACAGGGAAAAAGAACATCAGTTTCCGGGACGTAAACGCCAACACCACCTACGGAACTTCCAGAATCAATGCCTACCAAATTCTTCAGGAATCTCTAAATCTTCGTGATGTCAGGGTCTACGATACAGTGATAGATGAGGACAAGAATGAACGTAGGGTATTGAACCAAAAGGAAACAACCCTGGCACAGCAGAAGCAGCAGGCTATTAAGGACGCATTCCGTGAATGGATTTGGAAAGACCCGCAGCGGCGGCAAACCCTGGTTCAGCTCTACAATGAGCGTTACAATTCTGACCGTCCCAGAGAATACGATGGTTCGCATATCAATTTTGGCGGAATGAGCCCGGAAATCACATTGCGGGAACACCAAAGGAATGCCATCGCCCATATTCTGTATGGTGGGAATACGTTGCTGGCCCATGAGGTTGGCAGCGGAAAAACCTTTGAAATGGTCGCCGCAGCCATGGAAAGCAGGCGCTTGGGGCTTTGCAGCAAATCCATGATTGTGGTTCCCAACCATTTGATTGAGCAGTGGGCAAGCGAATTTCTGCGGCTATATCCTTCCGCCAACCTTCTGGTTGCCCGGAAGAAGGATTTTGAACCAGCCAATCGAAAAACCTTTTGCTCCAAAATCGCCACCGGTGAATATGATGCGGTCATTATCGGGCACTCCCAATTTGAAAAGATTCCCATGTCCTTGGAACGTCAGCAGGCAGTGATTGAGCAGCAGATTGCAGAAATTGAGGAAGGCATTGAGGAGTTGAAAGCCAGCGGAGCTGAGCGTTTCACGGTGAAATCGATGGAACGCACAAGAAAGTCCCTGAGCGCTCGCCTGGAAAAGCTGATGGACGGTGGACGGAAAGACGATGTTGTGTGTTTTGAACAGCTGGGTGTAGATCGCCTGTTCGTGGATGAGGCACATGGGTACAAGAATCTTTTCCTCTATACTAAAATGCAAAATGTCGCCGGAATCTCAACCACAGATGCCCAGAAGTCTTCTGACATGTATATGAAGTGCCAGTATCTGGACGAAAAAACCGGTGGTCGAGGTGTTATTTTTGCAACCGGAACCCCCATCAGCAATTCCATGACAGAGCTGTACACCATGATGCGGTATCTGCAAAGCGATACGCTCCGGGAAAAGGGATGGAGCCATTTTGACTGCTGGGCTGCCCACTTCGGTGAGACCAAAACCGTCATTGAGCTTGCGCCGGAGGGAACCGGTTATCGAGCAAGAACGCGGTTTGCCAAGTTCTATAACCTTCCAGAGCTTATCAACATCTGGAAAGAAGCTGCGGATGTTAAAACAGCTGACCAACTGAATCTTCCACGCCCAGAAGCGATTTATCACAACGAGGTTGCCAAGCCCACCCAAACGCAGAAAGAGCTTGTCCAGGAGCTTTCCCAACGTGCTGCCGCAGTGCATAGCAGCAGAGTCGATTCCAAGGATGACAATATGCTCAAAATCACCTCCGATGGTCGAAAGCTGGGATTGGATCAGCGAATCATCAATCCGTATCTCCCAGATGAACCCGGAACAAAGGTCAATCTGTGTGTTGACAATGTGCTGAGAATCTGGCGGGAAGGTGCCGCCGACAAGCTGACCCAGTTAATTTTTTGTGATATTTCGACACCGAAATCCCAGGCTCCTGTCAGAAAAACTTTGCCGGAACAGAGTGACTTTCCTAGCACACAAAGTGCCGATCCGCTTGCCGCACTCAATTCCTCCGATTCCTCCTTTACGGTCTACGATGACATTCGTGGAAAACTGATTGCGGGCGGCATCCCGGAGGAACAGATCGCGTTTATTCACGAAGCCAACACCGAAGCCCGCAAAAAAGAACTTTTTGCCAAAGTGCGTACCGGGCAGGTGCGTGTTTTGATGGGCAGCACCTTCAAAATGGGTGCCGGTATGAACGTCCAGGATCGACTGATTGCCTTGCACGACTTGGATTGTCCCTGGCGTCCCGGCGATTTGGAGCAGCGCAGTGGACGCATCATTCGTCAGGGAAACCGTAACAAGCAGGTACACATCTATCGGTATGTCACAGAGGGAACCTTTGACTCCTATCTGTGGCAGACAGTGGAGAATAAGCAAAAATTCATCAGCCAAATTATGACCTCAAAATCTCCGGTGCGCTCCTGCGATGACGTGGATGAAACCGCTCTGTCCTTTGCGGAAATCAAGGCATTGTGCGCCGGGAATCCACAGATTAAGGAGAAGATGGATTTGGATATTGAGGTTTCCCGGCTGAAGGTTCTAAAGGCAGACCATCTGAGTCAGCAGTTCCGCATGGAAGATAATCTTCTAAAATACTTCCCGGAACAAATTCAAAAGCTGCAAAGCATCATCGCCGGACTGGAAGCAGACATTCATCTTGCAGAATCCCATCCGCATCCGGAGGACGGGATTTCTCCCATGGTCATTGACGGGAACGCACTTTCGGACAAGGAGGCTGCCGGAATCGCCCTGCTGGATGCCGTCAAAAAGGCAATCGGATTGGAGCCTGTTTCAATCGGCACTTACCGTGGCTTCCATATAACAGCCACATTGGAAAATTTTGGAAAAGACCGTATTCTGACTTTATCCTCCGCGCTTTCTCACCAAGTGACCCTCGGCAATGATGCCCGAGGCAATCTTATTCGGATTGACAATGCGCTTAGAGAGCTGCCGCAGCAGCTGACCACTTCCAAAACCAGCTTAAAAATCTTCAATCGCAGATGGAATTTACAAAGGCAGAATTGGGCAAGCCATTCCCGCAGGAAGCTGAATTGGCGCAAAAGAGTCAACGGCTTGCAGAATTGAACGCACTGTTGGACATGGACGGCAAACAAACCACGGAGCAAGATGAAAGCAAAGCCGCACCAGATGAGCGGCCTTCTGTTCTGGAGGATTTGCATCGTCGCTCTGCATCCATCCCGCCCCATAAGCACAGTGATTCCAGGAGCCTGGAGGAACGCACATGAGAGAAAAAGACCAGATGCTTCATTTCCGTGTAAGCAAGGCAGAGCTGAACGCAATCCGTGAGAAAATGCAGGAGCTTGGTACTCACAATATGGCAGCCTATCTGCGAAAAATGGCGCTGGACGGATATTGTATTCGGCTTGACCTTGGCGACCTCAAAAAGGTTGTTTCTCTTATGCGCTACGCCAGCAACAATCTGAACCAGTACGCCAAGAAGGCAAACGAAACAGGGGGCATCTACCTGGAAGATATTCAGGATTTGAAAATCCGCTTTGAGCAAATCTGGTCTGAGCTAAAGGAGATTCACATCCGGCTTGCCAGTATTGAATGACAGCGGATTAGATGCCTGCCCTCAGTGCGGCATCCTTGCGTTTTGAAAAACAATGCCCTACAATACAAGGGAAAGGAGTGCAAAGTGTATGTTTGCTCTGATAAAATTACCGTTTAAGCTGCTGTCCCTGCCGTTGATGGCTGCCTTTTCTATTATGGCTTTCCTCGTGAAAATTCTCAGCAATCTTTCCGGGTATGTTCTCAGTCCATTGATTCTTTTCGTTCTCGGCTGTGGCGTTTATTCTGTGGTATGTCAGCAATGGAACCACGTTTTTCTCCTTGGTATTATTGAACTTTGCTGCATCGCCGCACTATTTGGTGCTGTCTTGGTCGAAACTTTTTTGGACTGGTGCTATTCCATTCTGAAAAGTTTTGTTCAGTCCTAACGGGGTTTTATCATCTGGCCACCTTGCTTTCTTGCAGGGTGGCCTATTTTTACATTGGAGGATAAAAAGAAATGGCCGCCACTCGGCTGATTGCACTGCATATCAACAAAGGAAAAACAATCGCCCAGAGCCTAAAGGATCGGACAGACTACGCGCAGAATCCAGAGAAAACCGAAAAGGGGGAGCTGGTCACTGGGTATCAATGTGACCCCATGACAGCCGATGAGGAATTTCTGCTTTCCAAACGTCAGTACCAGCACATCACCGGCAAGCATCCCAAAAACGATGTGATTGCCTACCAAATCCGCCAATCCTTTAAGCCCGGGGAAATCACAGTGGAAGAAGCAAACAAGGTTGGAATGGAGCTTGCCGAACGGTTTACCAAGGGAAAGCACGCCTTTCTCGTTGCAACCCATACAGACCGGGCGCACATTCACAATCATATTATTTACAACTCCACTGCGCTGGACAGCACCCGGAAATTCCGTGATTTTCTATTGTCCGGGCTGGCTGTGCAACGGTTGAGCGATTTGATTTGTCTGGAACATCAACTGTCTGTCATTGAAATCAAGCCGTACCGAGAGCGGCAGAAGAGCACCCTTTATCCACCCAGAGAAAGTAATCGAGATAAGTTGTGTGCCGTAATTGACAACATCCTGCTGAACGAGAAACCTGTGGACTTTGAAATCTTTCTTCAAAAGCTGGAACAGCAGGGCTATGAAATCAAACGAGGAAAGCACACCTCGGTCAAAGGCGCACGGCAGAAACGCTTCATCCGTTTTCGCACTTTGGGCGCAGGATACAGCGAAGATGAAATCAAGGCAGTGCTGGAGGGCAAGGCGAAACACCAGCCGTACCAGAAGCAGCCGCCCAAAGAGCAGCCGTTCCATCTGTTGGTGGACATTCAGGCAAAACTCTCCGAGGGCAAAGGTGAAGGCTACGCACGGTGGGCAAAGCACTATAATCTGAAAGAGATGTCCAAGACCCTGATTTTCTTACAGGAAAATAAAATCGGCAGCATCGAAGAAATGCAGGAGCGAGTAAATGCAGCGACTGCACGATACCATGAGCTAGGCGATTCCATCAAGGCCGCAGAGCAACGTATGGCAGAGATTGCTGTCCTGCGGGCGCACATCGTCAACTACGCTAGGACACGACCTGTGTATGATGCCTACCGTAAGGCTGGGTACAGCAAGAAGTTTTTGGAAGAACACCGGGAACAAATCACGCTGCACAAGGCGGCAAAAGCCGCTTTTGACGAAGCGAATTTGAAAAAGTTGCCAAAGGTAAAAGAACTGGATGCCGAATACGCTGCACTGCTTTCGCAGAAGAAAGCAGCATATCCAGCCTACCGTAAGGCACGGGATAAAATGCAGGAATTGAAAAAAGCACAGAAGAATGTGGAGCTGTTCTTCACCGAGGAAAAAGACACCAAGGAAAAATTGCAGACTCGTTAAACAGAAAACACCGAGGATTCTTTCCATTTGGGGGAGAGTCCTCGGTGTTCTTTTTCGTTATAGAAGCATTTGGCACAAATGCGCAGCCTGCATCCGGCGGATGCAGTACACAAAGGGTTTGGGACTATCCCAACAAGCATTTTGCAACGCAAAAATGGCGTTTGTATCTACAAAAATGGAATCCGTCGAACAGGTGGCCGATGCCGAAGGAATGCTCAGCGAAGTGTCATCGGCAGCAGACAGCATGATCTATCGGCTGGATGTCTGCTTTGAGCACTACCCGGAATTCCTCAAAAACCCAAAAATCCGTCAGAAAGTCGTTGGACTTTTGCAGAAAGCAAAGGATTATATCGTAAAATTGGAAGGAGAATTTGCCTATGATTAAACTTGTTCATCACGAAATGGTCATCAACAGCAAGTTTTTGGAAGTTCCGCGCAGCTACTACCAGCGGAATCTCAACGCCAACCGTGTCAAGCGAATCGCCGCCGAGTTTGATGAGCGAATCGCCAATGCCCCGAAGGTCAGCTACCGGGACGGTCACTACTATGTTTTCGATGGTCAGCACACCATCGCCGCCCGCAAGCTGCTGAACAACAACTGCGATTTGAACATCGTCTGCAAGGTTTATTCGGGATTGACGGAGCAGCAGGAAGCCTTGCTGTTTGCACAGCAGACCGGTGTCTCTGCACCGCTGACCGCAGGCGCAAAAATGCGCGCCAAGATTCGCGGCGGCGACCCGGAAGCCATTGCTTTCCTGAACGCCACAAACCGTGCAGGTTTTGGCCTGAGTTTCGCTCAGAGCCACGCAAAGTGGAAAATCGCTTGCATCGCTACGGCATTTGCCGAGTATCGGAAACACGGTGAGCGCATTTACACTGATGCGCTCCGTGTACTGGCAGAAGCATGGGAGGGCGATATCGATTCTCTCCGCGCCGAAGTGTTGCAGGGCGTGACCCAGTTCGTTGCTCTGTACGACCATGAATACGACCCCATTCGCCTGATTCGGCAGCTCCAGCGCACCAGCCCGGTGGCGATTTATCGCAGCGGTCAGGCAATGACCGGGCCGAACTATCAGAAGTATATGCTTCAGATTCTGAAAGCCTACAACGGCTCCAGTCGAACGAAAAGCCTTCCCATCAAACAGTAAGTCATCTCCCTGCTCATGGCAGATTTCCTTTCTCACTGCAAAAGCCGTTCTGCCGGTCGGCTTTTGCTACATATTACAAAGGGGGCTTGATCATTATCGTTTATGTAACAAAAAGTTTCGGATTCCGTCGCGGAGAAATCTACTTTGCGGATTTAGACCCACACTATGGTTCAGAGCAAGGAGGTAAACGTCCTGTTATTGTTATTCAAAATAATACGGGAAACAAATTTTCTCCGACTGTCATTGTAGCCGCAGTGACCTCTAAGATTTCCAAAAAGCCCAATCAGCCAACCCATGTTCTTATTGATAAGAATCCGGCGTTTAATCGTCCATCTGTTGTGCTGTTGGAGCAGCTTTTCACCATTGATAAAGAGCGCATCAACAATTTTATGGGTTTGACAAGCGACTGGGAAATGGCACAAATTGAGAAAGCACTGAAATGCAGTCTGGCACTGGATCAGGAGAATCTGGTCAAAAGTGATTCCCAAACAGCATAATCAGTGCAAAAGATACAAGCAGTAAATCTGATGATTTTGGCATCCTTGCAATCACGGAGCAATCTGGATATCCTTGGAGCAGGATGGCATTCAATGGCATCTGGAAAGCAATCACTCATAATAGAAAAGAGGTACAATATGGCATTTGCAAGAACTGAAATCAAGGAACTGGAACCCATGGTCAAGTCGGGCAAGAAGCGTTTTGTCCGCTATCAGGAGGGTGCAGAACTCTACTCGATGGGTCTGCATACATTTGAACAGCTCGCAAAGGAAGCAGGAGCAATTTACAAGATTCGCCGCGTGGTGCTGGTGAATCTGGACATTTTTGATGAGTATCTGGACACCTTCCGTATGTGAGCATTTTGCACCTCCGGCGCACCGCCGGAGGTCTTACATAAAACCCTGTTACCTGTTCTTGTGATTCCGGGCAGATTAGAGTATAATGAACATAATAATATTCGCACGATGGGAGGTTCCTGCATGGGCAGTTATCTGAATCCGGGCAGCAAGGGCTTTCAGGAAAGCCTGAACTCTGAGATCTATGTGGACAAGTCCGGGCTGATCGAAAAGACGAACGCTGTCATCAATACCCGGCAGAAGTTCATCTGCGTCAGCCGCCCCAGACGCTTCGGCAAGTCGATGGCTGCGGATATGCTTGCAGCTTACTACGACCGTGGTGAAGATACCGCATCCCTGTTTGACCCTCTGAAAATCAGCAAGACAGGTTCTTATCAGCAGCATCGGAACCAGTACGATGTCCTCAAGGTCAATATGCAGGAATTTCTGAGCATGACACACAGCATGGATGAAATGCTGACCATGCTGCAAAAGTATCTGGTCTTTGACCTGACCGACCATTTTCAGGAAGTGCGTTTTCGGGATGAGGGAAACCTCATTCAGGTGATGAAGGACATCTACGCAAAAACGAAACGGTCGTTTGTGATCCTGATCGATGAATGGGACTGCCTGTTCCGTGAATATCAGCAGGATCAGGATGCGCAGAAAAAGTACCTCGATTTCCTGCGGGCGTGGCTCAAGGATAAGGACTATGTTGCGCTGGCCTATATGACGGGCATCCTTCCTATTAAAAAGTATGGCTCCCATTCTGCGCTGAATATGTTCACGGAGTATTCCATGACCGACCCCGGTGATCTGGCAGAATACTTTGGTTTCACCGAACAGGAAGTGGCTGCTCTCTGCGACAAGTATCAGATGAACTTTGAGGAAGCCAGAGCGTGGTACGATGGCTATGATCTGATTGCCCACCGGCAGTCCGGCGATGCGCACTATTCCATGTACAGTCCGAAATCGGTTGTGGAAGCCATGCTGCGGCACAAGTTCGGCACCTACTGGAACCAGACTGAAACCTACGAAGCCCTGAAAATTTACATCCAGATGGATATGGATGGTTTGCAGGATGCCGTAGTTCGGATGCTGGCCGGTGAGCGTGTGAAGATCAACACCGGCACGTTCAGCAACGATATGACCACTTTCTCCTGTAAAGATGATGTGCTGACATTGCTGGTGCATCTGGGCTATCTGACCTACGATAGTTCAAGCGAAACCGTGACGATTCCCAACAAGGAAGTTTCGCAGGAGTACGTCAATGCCATCAGCACGATGAACTGGAAAGGAGTCATGGATTCCGTTGACGCATCCCGCAAGCTGTTGGAGGCATTGTGGGCGATGGATGCGGATGCCGTGGCAGCCGGTATCGACAAGGCACATGAAGAAGTCTCTATCCTGCAATACAACGATGAAAACTCCCTGAGCTGCACCATAAATCTTGCGTTCTATTTTGCGCGGGAGTATTACACGCTGGTGCGTGAACTGCCCGCAGGCAAAGGCTTTGCGGATGTGTGCTTTATTCCCCGCAGGCTGCATCAGGATAAGCCCGCTGTGGTGATCGAACTGAAATGGGACAAGAGCGCATCCGGCGCATTGGCTCAAATCAAGAACAAGAACTATGGGGATGCGTTGAAGGACTATCAGGGAAACCTGCTGCTGGTAGGCATCAACTACGACAAAACCACGAAGAAGCATGAGTGCCTGATTGAAAAGATTCAAAAGTAAATATTCCATACCGGGTCGCCGTTTCATTTGAAACGGCGATTTTTTGTTCCCCAGAATCCGACATCCTTGCAATGATGGAGAACATAGAGTATCCTTGGAGCAGGACAGCAAAAAGCGATTGCAAAATCTCTGATGCAGTCCATCAGGATATG
>ERZ772886.3199-NODE-3199-length-12171-cov-5.648646_pt1 | contig 12171 bp, 9 predicted proteins | sample MGYA00512128_ERZ772886 | MGnify/ENA primary metagenome ERZ772886 (study PRJEB29015, sample SAMEA2737698) | human gut metagenome | biome: human gut; feature: human-associated habitat; material: faeces | place: China | collected 2012 ... | reverse complement strand
CCGGCATTTATTATCGGGGTTCCGGTAGGATTTGTGAATGTGGAGGCTGCAAAGGATCTGATTTTAAAAACGGATGTACCGTATATTATCAACCGGGGAAGAAAAGGTGGCAGTAATATTGCAGCGGCAATCTGCAATGCGCTTTTATATGAACTTCGAGATAAAAATTAAATGTAAATTTAATTAATGAATTCACTGGTCTGAGGAGTTGCCGTGCAGACCATAAGAAAATCATGCAAGAGTGGATGAATGATGCGATATGGATTTACAACAGGAAGCTGTGCGGCAGCTTCCTCAAAAGCAGCAGCATATATGCTTTTAACAGGAAAGTTAAAACAAAATATAACAATACAGACACCGAAAGGGATTCTGTTTCAAGCAGAGATACTTGAAATTACAAGAAGTGAAACAGAAGTTACCTGCGCGGTACGAAAAGATGGTGGAGATGATCCCGATATTACATCCGGGACACTCATTTTTTCCACAGTGCGTTTTGCAGATGGGGAGAAAAAAATACCGGGGCAGAATAACAGACAATTTTCAGGCATTCATGTGAAAGCGATGCAGGAAAAAAGGGCAGTCATTTGCATTGACGGTGGCGAGGGTGTTGGCAGAGTGACAAAACCCGGATTAGACCAGCCGGTCGGAAATGCAGCCATTAATCATGTGCCGCGGGAAATGATCGAAAAAGAAGTGCAGGAGGTATGCGCATTGGCAGATTTCTCCGGAGAACTTCATATCACGATCTCGGTGCCCGACGGAGAACGTTTGGCGGAGCAGACCTTCAATCCGAGGCTTGGGATCGTCGGGGGAATTTCTATTTTGGGAACTTCCGGGATCGTAGAACCGATGAGCAGTCAGGCGCTTCTTGATACAATCAAAGTGGAATTGAACCAGAAAAAGGCAGAAGGTTATGGGATCGCCGCTGTTTCGCCCGGTAATTACGGGTTGGATTATATGAAAAAAACATATGGTTACGACCTTGACCGGAGCGTAAAGTGCAGTAATTTTATCGGAGACACCATTGATATGGCGATCACCACTGGATTTGAAAAAATGCTGCTCACAGGACATATCGGCAAGCTTGTGAAAGTGGCAGGAGGAATCATGAACACACATTCCAGGGAGGGAGACTGCCGTATGGAAGTGCTTACCGCAGCTTCTGTGAGAAATCAGGTGCCTTATCCGGTTTTAGAGGAAATCCTGCAATGTGTCACCACGGAAGAAGCAGTCAGGAAACTGGATGCCTGTGGCAAAAAAGATGCTGTGATGCAGGATCTGCTGTCAAAAATCATGTTTTATCTGAATAAACGGGCGGCAGGAAAACTGCAGATCGAGGTTATCCTTTACTCCAATGAATTTGGAGAGCTGGCAAAGTCCGCTGGAGCAATAGAATTTTTAGCGGAATTGATGTGATTTATGGGTAAATTGCGAAACTCATGGAAACCTAAATGGAAATTATATTGGGAAAGGAAACAAAACGATGGTTTATTTTGTGGGGGCAGGACCTGGAGCGGCAGATCTTATCACGGTACGTGGAATGCGTCTGTTAGAACAGGCGGATGTGGTAATTTATGCGGGTTCGCTTGTGAATCCGGAACTTTTATCTTATTGCAAAAAAGAGTGTGAGATACATAACAGTGCATACATGACCTTAGAAGAGGTACTCGCTGTCATGGAAGAGGCAGAAAAACAAAAGCTTACGACCGTGCGGCTTCACACTGGGGAACCGAGCATTTACGGAGCAGTGCGGGAACAGATGGATCTGCTGGATGAAAAAGGTATTTTGTATGAAAGCTGTCCTGGAGTAAGTGCCTGTTTTGGAGCGGCAGCTTTGTTAAATCTGGAATATACTTTACCGAAAGTGTCCCAGTCATTGATCATTACCCGCATGGAAGGCAGAACCAAAGTGCCGGAGGGAGAGAGCATTGAGAGTTTTGCAGCACATCATGCTTCCATGGCAATCTATTTAAGTACAGGAATGATTGGAGAACTGGGCAGACGGCTGATCGCAGGCGGGTATGGGAAAGACACACCGGCAGCGATTGTATACAAGGCGACCTGGCCGGAGGAAGAAGCTTATCTGTGTACGGTGGAACAGTTAGAAGAGACGGCAAAAGCGCATGACATTACCAAAACAGCGCTGATCATCGTGGGAGATATTGTGGCACATCAGAATTATGGGAAATCCAGACTGTATGCGCCGGATTTTGAGACGGAATTTCGTAAGATAAAAAAATCAAGGGAAAAAGAATGAATATCAGTATCATTACGTTTACAGAGAACGGAACAAAACTTGCAGAAAAAATCAGACAGGCTTTTGTGGGCACGAAAACGGAGGAAGCAAAAAAACTTGGATTATCGCTATCTGACTGGACAAGACAGCAGTTTGCAGAGAAAAATGCCATTGTTGTAATTGGAGCCTGTGGCATTGCAGTGCGCATGATCGCACCATTTGTGTCGGATAAGCTGAGTGACAGCCCGGTGGTTGTGGCAGACGAGGCAGGGACTTTTGTGATTCCACTGCTTTCCGGGCATATGGGAGGTGCCAATGAACTCGCAGAACAGATTGCAGGGCAGATTGGCGGGATTCCGGTCATTACAACGGCAACCGATGTGAATCATGCGTTTTCTGTGGATCTGTTTGCAAAAAAATGTGGTCTTTCCATTTATAACCGGGAGGGGATTGCAAAAGTCTCAGCCAAAATACTGGATGGAAAAACGCCGGATATTGTGATCTCATCAGAGAAAACAGACTTAGAGCAGGGAGTACTCGGATTGCAGCCGAGAGAATATATTTTAGGAATCGGCTGCCGCAGGGGAAAAAGCTTTGAGGAACTGGATGCATTTATACAAAAGTGGCTGGATCATGCAGGCATTGAAAAAAGACTTGTGCGCGCAGTAGCTTCCATTGATCTGAAAAAAGAGGAGGAAGGCCTGCTGAGGTGGTGCATGGCAAACCGGATTCCGTTTTTAACCTATTCCGCGGAGGAGTTAAAACAGGTAAAGGGAGACTTTCAGGAGTCCTCCTTTGTAAAAGAAAAGACAGGTGTGGACAATGTCTGCGAGAGGGCTGCAATGAAAGCGGCAAACGAAGAAGGAACTTTTATTTTGCGGAAGCAGGCGGAAAACGGCATGACGATCGCAATTGTAAAATACGACTGGAAATTGGAAAGAGAACTGGCAAAGGAGTACAGGATCGATGAACAGTAAAATTTATATCGTGGGAATGGGACCTGGAACCGGGGAAATGATGACTCCACAGGCAGATCAGGCATTGTGCGGCAGTGATGTGATCGTCGGATATCCGGTGTATTTAAAATTATTAGGCGGTAAATATCGGGAAAAAGAATTTTTATCCACACCGATGAAACAGGAAGTCAGACGCTGTGAGATGTGTTTTGAGGAAGCAGAAAAAGGAAAAACGGTTGCGATGGTATGCAGTGGGGATGCAGGCGTGTATGGAATGGCATCCCTGCTCTATGAGATGTCGGAAGCGCATCCGGGATGTGAACTTGAGGTGATTCCCGGGATCACAGCGGCAAACAGTGGGGCAGCGGCGCTTGGAGCACCACTAAACCACGATTACTGCGTCATCAGCTTAAGTGATCTTATGACACCGTGGGAACTTATCGAAAAAAGGCTTGCGGCAGCGGCAGTGGGCGATTTTTGCATGGCGATTTATAATCCATCCAGCCACCACAGGGCAGATTATCTCAAGAAGGCCTGTGACATTTTACAAAAAAACGGAGTGGAGCCGGAGAGAGCCTGCGGATATGTGGAAAACATCGGAAGAGAAAACACAACCTGTGAAGTCTGCACACTCGCAGAATTGCGGGAGCGTCAGGTGAATATGTTTACAACGGTATTTATTGGAAATTCCAGAACAAAAATCATCGGTGGGAAACTTGTCACACCAAGAGGGTATGTGCTGCCGGATCCGGCGGTTTAAAGTATGCCGTATTTTAATTTGCATGTGACAATCGTGTAAACAGGAGAAAGAAATTCATGAATAGAATTCTTATTTTTTCAGGAACAACAGAAGGACGCATGTTAGCACAGACATTGTCTGAAAATGGAATCCAATGTATTGTTTCCGTGGCAACAGAATATGGTGAGATCGTCATGCCGGAGATGGATGGAGTTACGGTTCATAAAGGCAGGATGGATCTGGAGGAAATGCAGAAGTTCATCACACAGAGCGAGGTGGCAGCGGTGGTGGATGCAACGCATCCGTTTGCAACGGCAGTTTCGGAAAATATCAGGGAAAGCCTGAAAAATACGGAGATTCCATATATCCGGCTGCAGAGGGAGACTTCGGATATTGCATTAAATAAGGATACAATACAGGAAAATCACTCAGATGTGATACTGTGCAGTGACGCCACAGAATGTGCAGACTTTTTAAACTCCACAGATGGAAACATCCTGCTCACAACCGGGAGCAAAGATCTTGCCACATACAGTCAGAATGAAGCATTAAAAGACCGCCTGTTTGTCCGTGTATTGCCGGGATTGGAGAGCATATCTCTCTGCGAGCAGAACGGCATCTGTGGAAAACAGATTATTGCGATGCAGGGACCTTTTTCATTGGAAATGAACCGTGCACTGATCAGACAGTTTCATATAAGGTACCTGGTCACAAAGGAGAGTGGCAGAACCGGTGGATTTCTGGAAAAAATAAAAGCTGCCGAGGCAGAAGGAATCACTGCCTGTGTGATTGGCAATCCGGAAAAACAAAACAGTGGTGATACATTTACACAGGTGTGCAGAAAAATTTCCAAAATTACAGGAAAAACAATAAAAAACCAGATCGCCCTCATCGGAACCGGTATGGGAAATGAGCAGACGCTCACGATGGAAGCGGCAGAAAAAATCCGGGAAGCAGATTACATTTTCGGAGCAGAACGGCTGCTAAGGATCATAAAAAATGAGCAGGCAGTCCGTTATCCCTATTATCTTGCAGCGGATATCATCCCGGAGCTGAACCGGTTATCCGGCTGCGGGGTAAAAGTGGTCATTCTTTTTTCCGGTGATACCGGTTTTTACAGCGGATGCGGGAAACTATATGAAACACTGAAGGGCAGAAGTGACAGCAGTGTGCGTATCTATCCTGGAATTTCATCGGTATCTTATTTTGCGGCATTGACCGGGTACAGTTATCAGGATGCGGCTGTCTTAAGTATCCATGGACACGGAGCGGAGACAGAGTGGATCGGAAATCTGACAGAGACCATTCGTTTTTCTGCGAAAACATTTTTGCTGATGTCCGGAAAAGAGGATGTGCAAAAACTCGGCAGACTGTTACAGAAATATCATTTGCAGAACTGTAAGGTACTTGCAGGTTTCCAGCTGTCCTATCCGCAGGAGAAAGTTTTGGCATTAACGCCGGAAGCATGTGAGCATGTGGAAGAAACCGGATTGTATATATGTCTCATCCTGAATCCGGATGCAGAAAAAAAGACAGTTACCTGTGGGATGCGGGATGAGGAATTTTTGCGGGATAAAGTTCCGATGACGAAGGAAGAGATAAGGGCGTTGTCTATCTGCAAATTGCATTTAAAAGAGGATTCCGTCTGCTATGATATCGGAAGCGGAACAGGTTCTGTCGCAGTGGAGATCGCAAAAAGAAGTGGGCAGATCCAGGTTTTTGCGATAGAAAAAAAGCCTCTTGCACTGGAACTGATCCAGAAAAATATCGAGAAATTCGCTCTGCCGAACATTCAGGTAATCGCCGGTGAGGCACCGGACTGTCTTAAGACAGAAGAACGGAGTGAGCATCCGACACATGCGTTCGTCGGTGGAAGCAGTGGCAGATTAAAAGAAATCTTAGATGTTTTGTATGAAAAAAATCATGCAATGAGGATTGTGATCAACTGCATCAGTTTAGAGACAATCCGTGAACTGACATTGCTGGAAACAGACAGCCGTATCACGGATCTCGAGATCATCCAGGTGCAGGTATCCCGTGCGAAAACAGTCGGCGGTTATCATCTGATGCAGGGCGAAAATCCAATCTACATCTGCTCTTTTGATTTTACCGGGGATGTATGTTGAATGGGATTGAAAACAATATGGCAGCAATAAAAAGATATTTTATAAATTTCAAAAAGGAATGAAACTATGAAAACATCAGGGGTTATGATCGCTGCGGTAAAAAGCGGCAGTGGAAAGACAACCGTCACATGTGCTTTTTTAAAACAGTTATTATGCAGGAAAAAACATCCGGTGTCCTTTAAGTGCGGACCGGATTATATTGATCCGATGTTTCATGAACAGGTGTTAAAAATTCCATCCAAAAATTTGGATACATTTTTTTCGGATGCATTACAAATACAGGCATTGTATGAGATGGAACTACCGGGGCATGATATCGCAGTGTTAGAAGGTGTTATGGGACTTTACGATGGACTTGGCGGTATCAGGGAGGAAGGTTCTTCTTACCATCTGGCTAAGACACTGGATGTCCCGATTATTCTGGTAGTGGATGCGCGTGGCATGGGAAAATCTGTGATTCCGCTTATTGCAGGATTCTTACAATATGATGAGAAGAAGCTGATCAAAGGGGTTATTTTAAACCGGACAAGTAAAATGTTTTTTGATACCATTGCGCCGCTGATCGAAGAAGAACTTCCGATAAAAGCACTGGGATGCATTCCGAATGAAAAAGAACTGACAATTGGCTCCAGACATCTGGGCCTGATCCTGCCGGAAGAAATGGAGGAACTGAATTTTCAGTTGGAAAAAGCCGGACAATTGTTGGAAAAATATGTGGATGTTGATGCGATGATTGGGATTGCAGAAAGTGCTTTTTGGGAAAAAGAAGAAACTGTAACAGAAGAAGGAAAGCCGGAAGAAAAAGAAGATTTAGAAGAAAAAGCGTATTCTGGGAAAGTTACAATTTTTTCTCAGGCAATTTTCAGTGGAAAAAATAAATTATATGATAGAGAGAACTCCGGTACAAATATAATACCGCCCCGCATTGCAGTGGCGAAAGACGAAGCATTCTGTTTTTATTACCGTGACAACCTAAGAATGCTGGAACACTATGGAGCAGAGCTGGTATTTTTTTCACCGCTGCATGATGAGAAGCTTCCGGAAAACATTCATGGCTTACTGTTAGGCGGCGGTTATCCGGAATTATACGCTAAGCAGCTTGAAGAAAATGAGAGCATGCGGAAATCAATCAAAGAAGCGCTGGAACAGCAGTTACCTTCCCTGGCAGAATGTGGGGGATTTATGTATCTGCATGACACGCTCACGGACAGGGATGGAACAACTTATCAAATGGCAGGTGTGATCCCGGCAGAGTGTCAGTACATGGGAAAACTGGTACGGTTTGGCTATGTGGAGGTACAGCTGCCGCAAGGACTCACGGAGAAGGGAACAGCGGAAAGACCGGAACCGGAAAAAATAAAGGCGCATGAGTTCCACTATTTCGACAGCACAGCGAATGGAGAGGATTGCATTGCCACAAAACCGGTGACCGGAAGAAGCTGGAAGTGTATTCATGTATCGGACGACCATTTCTGGGGCTTTCCACATCTGTATTATCCGTCAGATCCAAAGTTTGTGAAATGGTTTTTGGAAAGAACAGAAAAACACATTTGAGATTGCAAAAAAAACATGGGTGTGCTAACATGGATAAGGCTTTAGACCGCTATATCATTCATGCGGTATGGAAGCGTAAAAAAAATGACAGTTTCATAGAGAAGACAGTTGGTGCCAGCCGGTTTTGTTAAGACCAGACTGGTTAAAAGGGAAACAGGTGTGATTCCTGTACGATCTCGTCACTGTGATAAGGGAGTGCAGATTCTTTTTCCGCATGGAAAGCCACTGGTGCATGGCACTGGGAAGGCAGAATCTGTATGAGGATCTTTCAGCCAGGAAACCTGCCAATCGTCTGGTACAGGGAAATGAATTCCCAGATCACGAGTAATTGGTCGTACTGTTTAGAGGGCTTTCTGACAAAAAGCCTGATTTTCATTGACTTTTTACTCCGTTCAGGACATCTGACCGGAGATTTTTTTTGCCGTATTATAAAAGATAGGGCATAATATTTTTTCTTTGTGTACAGATCTCTATGAAGCAGAAGTAAATCACAAAGAGGAGAAAAAAAATGAAGAAAAAAACACTTGCACTTGTTCTTGCGTTTACAATGACAGCAGCCCTTTTTACAGGATGCGGAAGCAAGAAAGAGACAGAGACAACACAGACACAGACAGAAACAACTGCTGAGACAGAGAGTGAAGAGGTCGATGATCAGGCCGCAGCAGACGAAGTTGCAGCACTCATCGATGCCATCTATGTGCAGACAAGAAATGAGAACACAGATGAGCAGTGCGCAGCAGCAAAAGCAGCATGGGACAAGCTGACAGATGCACAGAAGGAACTTGTTGAGGGAGAAAATGCTGACCCGGATTATTTCGGAAGAGATACAGGAGATGCATCCAAGGATGATCCTTTGAATGAGGACGGAATCGGAGAGAACGAGCTTTTAGTGGTAAGTTTTGGTACATCCTTCAACGACAGCAGGGCAGAGGATATCGGTGGTGTGGAAAAAGCACTGCAGGAAGCAAATCCGGACTGGTCTGTAAGAAGAGCTTTCACAGCACAGATCATCATCAACCATGTACAGGCAAGAGATGGTGAAAAAATTGACAATGTAGAACAGGCACTCGACAGAGCAGTAGAAAATGGTGTAAAAAATCTCGTAGTACAGCCAACTCATTTGATGCATGGTGCAGAGTATGATGAACTCGTAGATGCATTAGATGGATACAAAGATAAATTTGAGACAGTTACGATCGCTGAACCGTTACTTGGCGAAGTTGGAAGTGATGCAACTGTTGTCAATGAAGATAAAGCAGCCGTTGCAGAAGCTATCACAGCAGAGGCAGTAAAGACAGCAGGTTTTGATTCCTTAGAGGCAGCAAAAGAAGATGGTACAGCATTTGTATTCATGGGACATGGTACTTCCCATACTGCAAAAGTAAGCTACAGCCAGATGGCTGCCCAGATGGAAAAATTAGGTTATGACAACGTATTCATCGGAACAGTAGAAGGTGAGCCGGAAGAGACAGCATGTGAGAACGTGATCGCAGCAGTAAAAGAAGCAGGATACACAAAAGTGATCCTTCGTCCTTTAATGGTCGTAGCCGGAGATCACGCCAACAACGATATGGCTGGCGATGATGATGATTCCTGGAAGAGCCAGTTTGTTGCAAGCGGAAACTTTGAAAGTGTTGACTGCCAGATCGCAGGACTTGGCGGGATCGATGCTATCCAGCAGATTTATGCAGCCCATACAAAAGCAGCCATCGAATCCCTCGGTTCTGCTATGCTTTCTTCCGCAAGCAAGAGTGAAGCTCTTGCAGACGGAACATATTCTGCAAAATTCGACACTGACAGCGGCATGTTTCATGTGAACGAAGTGTATGACGGACGTGGAACACTTACGGTAAAGGATGGCAAAATGACACTTCACATCGTGATGCCATCCCAGAACATTGTAAATCTTTTCTTAGGAACTGCAGAAGATGCTAAAAAGGATGGAGCAAAACTGATCCAGCCAACAACAGAAGAAGTTACATATTCTGATGGTTCCAAAGAGGAAGTTTATGCTTTTGACGTTCCGGTAGAAGCATTAGATCAGGAGTTTGATCTTGCACTGATCGGAACAAAAGGAAAATGGTATGATCATAAGGTCAGTGTTTCGGATGCAAAAGCGGAGTAAGATGGTGTAAAAACATATAGGATATCTGTAATGAGAGCCTGAGATATGGATAACATATGGAAAGGAGCGGTTTGCAGATTATAAAAGAGACGCACAGATTGTTTAGATGAGAGACAGTCTGTGCGTTTTTGTTTTATCGTGAGAAAAGAAGTGACACAGGCAAAGGTATAGGAACTGATTGAAAAAATGAGGATTTAATTGTACTATGAATTATATGAAAAAGATAACCGATAGTAATATGGTAAGAAATAATATCGGGTGGATGTAAAGACAAAGTGTATCAATGGGGATGATGAATAAATGAGTGAAGTTTTTAGAATAATAGATAGGTTAAAAATTACTGGTAGAGGCATTGTATATACTGTTGAAATCCCTAAAGGTTTTACAGTACGTGTGGGGGATATTCTGTTTGATCTACGTGGGAATCGATTCAAAGTCAAAGGAATTGAGATGTTTAGGCGTATTCCTGATGGAAAATTGATAGAAGATATGCCTGTAGGACTGTTATTTGAATTACTTGATAAAATCGAAGCTGCTGGCAATATTATGGTGAGAGATTTAGCAGACATTAATTTTATATTCTGTAATCATCCTCTTTATCAGAAACGTGTCGATGAAGACTATGAAGAAGAATATCAAGCAGCAGGACTAAATCATGCATGTGCCCTGTTTAGCTATGAAGATATGCAAATGGGAAAATTGTCTTTATTTGGGGAAGATATATCAGGATTGACAATTTATCGTGGTTGGATGATGAAGCCTGAGATGTATAAAGCTTTTTATGAAGCATTGGAGAAAAAGGGAATCATTCTTATAAATACACCTGAGGAGTATAACAGATATCATCTTCTTCCTGAATGGTATGCTGACTTTCAAAATGAAACAATTGAAAGTGTGTGGACTAATACTGAGAAGCCAGAAGATGCTATGTCTCTCATGGAGGGTGAAATTGGATCCTTTATTGTTAAAGATTTTGTGAAGAGTAGAAAGCATGAATGGTATGATGCTTGTTTTATAAAGAATATCAGTGATAAAGACAATGCTCAAAAGGTGATTCAGACTTTTATTACAAGGCAAGGTGATGGTCTTGTTGGAGGTGTTGTCTTACGCCGCTTTGAGAAATTAAAGCAAATGGGATTTCATAAGAGTAGTGGAATGCCATTAGCTGAAGAATACAGAGTTTTTATTTATGCCGGTCGCATAATGGCTATAGATGACTATTGGACTGATAAACATAATGTGAAGTTATCAGAAGATGAATATGAATGGATAGAATGCATTGCTGAACGTGTAAAAAGTAATTTTGTGACTGCAGATATTGCAAGAAAAGAAGATGGTAATTTGATTATCATGGAATTTGGTGATGGTCAAGTTTCAGGATTGCAGCAGTTACAGGCAAATGCATTTTATAGAACATTTGAAGGTCAGGATATCCACAATCCATATTCTATCGAGGATATTAAAAGAATTATAACTACATTTATCAAAATTGATGCTGAACCTGAGATGTCAATGATGTTTAGGGATAAAGAGTCTGAGTATATGATCATTGGATATCCTGGACATGTTTCATTTCAGAGATGTGGATATTCGGATGGAAGTGGTGAGATTGATTATGCCAGCTTAGATGAACTGTTTGATGCAGAATTGGTAGATGGCATTTGTTTAAAAAGGGACTGGTATAAGGTAACTGATGTATGGTGTCAACCAGATATGGAGGACATTGATGCAGTTATTGAAAGCTATAGAATAGCTGCAGAAAAAAGAAAAGAAGAACTCGGCGACAGATATCAGATATACAGAATTATTAAGGCTGAGATTGATAAGTGGAATCCTTATAGCTTATTGCCAGATGCACCACACGATGAGTTTGATGGAGAAAGTGAAGAACTGTCCAGATACATAAGATTCGATTCCACAGTTGAACAAATTGCAAAATCTGTTTCCAAAGTGTTCTCAAGAGCGTTTGAAGCACCTGGATTTATGCCAGAAGATTGCATTGGTGTTGCCAGTGAAATTAAAAAAAGAATAGAATAATTAGTTAAAGGAGCAGACCATTATGTTTGGAATGACAAAGACTTTGATTGTTATCGGTGTGAATAAGATAGGATATGTTCCAGTGTGAAAATAAGAGGTATGCGATGGATTATGTTTTATGGTTATGATTATGATATGGATCGGACAATGCTCCGCATCGGAGCCATGAATATGATGATAGAACAATATGAAGGACAGTATAGATCCGCTATGTATGCAGCAGTGAAAGCAGCTAATCCAAATTGGAAACCGGGACAAAAATTTGATACAAGTATTCTTGAAAATGTCACAAGAGAATCAGTGGAAACGACACTTGTCAAAAATGGTAATAGGCTGGTTCGTAAGGGAGTATCCTAAAGTTTGTGTAAACCTCCAAACTGATGTAAGATAAAATTACT
>ERZ772886.3198-NODE-3198-length-12172-cov-31.195098_pt1 | contig 12172 bp, 10 predicted proteins | sample MGYA00512128_ERZ772886 | MGnify/ENA primary metagenome ERZ772886 (study PRJEB29015, sample SAMEA2737698) | human gut metagenome | biome: human gut; feature: human-associated habitat; material: faeces | place: China | collected 2012 ... | reverse complement strand
AAAATGCTGATAGATACTGTGTTTTAGCGGATAATCAGATTTTTATTGTGTTTTTTTGCAAAAATCTTATAAAATAAAAAGTTTCACAATGCCAAAAGGCCGCATTCCCTGCGGAATGCGGCCCTGCAAGCTGTACTTTTAGATAGAGATTGCTTTGGCGATCTCGATCATATCGCGGTCAATCGTCTTGTGCATGGACAGTGCAACGTTGACATCGTAGTCAACGATCTTGTCGCCGGAGACGGCAACAACACGGTTGTAGATGCCCTTGTCCAGCAAATCAATGGCGTGGTAGCCCATCAGTGAGGCGTTCACGCGGTCACGGACCGTCGGGGAGCCGCCGCGCTGGATGTGGCCCAGAACGGTTGCACGGGAGTCAACGCCGGTGGCCGCCTGGATCTGGTTGGCCAGCTCCTGCGCACCGACAACGCCCTCGGACACGATGATAATGAAGTGCTTCTTGCCCGTGACCTGGGTCTGGCGCATACGCTCGAGAATATCGCGCTCAAAATCGAACGGGATCTCCGGCAGCAGGACAGCCACAGCGCCGGTAGCGATACCGACGTTCAGGGCAATATAACCGGCATGATGGCCCATGACCTCAACGACAGAGCAACGGTCATGACTCTGGGTGGTGTCGCGCAGCTTATCGATGGCCTCGACAGCGGTATTCATAGCCGTATCGTAGCCGATGGTGTATTCGCTGCAGGCGATGTCGTTATCGATGGTGCCGGGCAGGCCGATGCAGGGAATGCCCTGGTTGGCCAGCGCACGGGCGCCCATGAAGGAGCCGTCACCGCCGATGACGACCAGTGCGTCGATGCCCAGCTCCTTGCAGCGGGCAAGACCCTTGGCCTGGCCTTCCTTCGTCTTGAACTCCAGGCAGCGCGCGGTATACAGAATCGTACCGCCGCGGTGGATGATCTCCGATACGCTGCGGACGTTCATTTCATAAACTTCGCCGTTGATCAGGCCGTTGTAACCACGCTGGATGCCCATCATGCGGTAGCCCTTGCTGATGCCTGCACGAACAATGGCACGCACAGCAGCGTTCATGCCAGGTGCGTCACCGCCGCTGGTGAGCACACCGATCGTTTTGATTTCCTTAGCCATAAAGCGAGCCCCTCCTATTTCGGGAACTATGGACCCGCCTGAACCATTACGATTTATTCAGGCGTGGTCATCACGTTACAATAAATTTTTAACAATCTCGCGACCATACACATTATACCACACTTTGCGCCCTGAAATTATGGATAAATCGCGCAAAACGTATGGATTTATTTTGCAGAGTGTTCAACATCCTGAACTTTTACACAATCCTTGCCCAAAATACGCTCCAATTCGGCGCGCAGAAGCAGATCATCCTTTACCGCCATGTGCCGCGCCAGCATGGCCCTGCCGGTATCTTGGAAGCGGAAATACACCCGCACCGTGCCCCCGTCGAAAATGTTGCAGAGCAGGTTTTCTACCTTGTGCATCTGCGCACTGTCGCGGGAGGGCACAGTCAGGAAATACCCGGCGGCCCCTCCCCCGCTTGTCTCACGCTTGACGCGCTCCACGCGGTTCATGCCAAAGTTTTTACCGGGGTCGTAGGTCTCGATGGGCTGCACGCCCTCGACGATCAGGCGGGCGGCCTCGTCCTCCTTGACGGAGACGCGGCCATTGGCGACCACAACGGCGTTTTCCTGCAAGGCCGCGCGGCACTCGGCCAGGATGCGCGGGAACACCAGCAGCTCCATGCTGCCGGTCAGGTCCTCGACGGTGGTAAAGGCCATCAGCGTGTTGGACTTGGTGGTCATGATCTTGTTTTTGACGATTGTGCAGACAAGCGTCACCGTCTGGTTGTCAAACTGCTTTGCGTCCTCGCCCAGCAGCTGAGCAATCGTGCAGGTGGAAACCTGCGCGATCTGGGCACGGTAGGCGTCCAGCGGATGGCCGGACAGGTAGAGGCCGGAGACCTCCTTCTCCATTTTCAGCAGATCAGAGGCGGAATATTCCGGCAGGTTCGGGACCTTATAGTCGTTTGCGGGTTTCTCGTCCTCTCCTCCACCCATCAGGCCGAACAGGTCCATCTGGCCGTCCAGATTCTGGCGGGCGTCGGTCTCGACGCTTTTCAGAATACCCTCGACACTCTCGAGCATACCGTGGCGGGTCGGCTCCAGAGTATCGAATGCACCGGCTTTGACGAGGTTCTCCAGCGCACGGCGGTTGAGACCCGTGCCGTGCAGCCGCTTGCAGAAGTCATAGAGGCTGCTATAGGGGCGCTCGGCACGCTCCTTAATGACGGCTTCGATCAGGTCGCGGCCCACGCTCTTGACCGCGTTCAGTCCAAAGCGGATCCGCTCGCCGTCCGCTGTGAAGCCGCCGCGCGACACGTTGATGTCAGGCTGCTGGACCTTTATCCCCAAGCGCTGGCACTCCGTCGTGTACTCAATGACCTTGGATGTGTTGTCGAGCACGCTCGTCAGCAGTGCCGCCATGAACTCATGCGGGTAGTGGCATTTCAAATACGCAGTCTGGAACGCCACGTAGGCGTAGCAGGCGGCGTGGGATTTGTTGAACGCATACGACGCAAAGCTGATCATATCGTCGTAAATTTCGTTGGCGATATTTTCCGGCACGCCGTTGGCAACACAGCCCGCGCACTCCTTGCCCGGCTCCTTGCAGCCGTGGACAAAGTGCTCACGCTCTGCCTCCATGACCTTGAGCTTCTTTTTACTCATGGCGCGGCGGACGTTATCAGCCTGGCCGAAGCTGAAGCCGGCCAGCTCGCGGCAGATCTGCATGACCTGCTCCTGATAGATGACAACGCCGTTCGTGACATCGACAATGTGCGCCATCTGCGGCGTCTTATAGGTCACATGGGACGGGTCCTTGCGGTTGCGCAGATAGGTCGGAATGGAGTCCATCGGGCCGGGGCGGTAGAGCGAGATCAGTGCGATAATGTCCTCGAGGTTTTTCGGGCGCATGCCGACAAGCACCTGCGTCATGCCCGTGGATTCAAGCTGGAAGATACCCTCGGTCTCGCCCTTTGCCAGCATCGCGTAGGTGTCGGGATCGTCATAGTCGAGGTTCGCAATGCGGAAATCCGGGTCCTTGCGGCGCACGGCCAGCTCGGTATCATGGATGACCGTCAGCGTGCGCAGACCCAGAAAATCCATTTTCAAAAGACCCAGACGCTCGATCTCCACCATGTTGAACTGGGTCACGGGCAGGCCGTCGTTGGTGGACAGCGGCACATACTCGGTAGCGGGGTCACGGGTGATGACGACGCCCGCCGCGTGGGTGGAGGCGTGGCGCGGCATGCCCTCGACCTTCAGCGAGGTGTCGATCAGCTCATGTACCTGATTGTCGGCGTCGTACAGCGTCTTTAAGTCGGGGCTGACCTCCAGCGCCTTTTTCAGCGTCATTTTCAGGTCTGTAGGGATGAGCTTTGCCACACGGTCCACGTCCTGATAGCTCATGCCCATAACGCGGCCCACATCGCGCACGGCGGCGCGGGCGGCCATTGTACCGAACGTCACGATCTGGGCCACATGGTCGCGGCCATACTTCTCGTTGACGTAGTCAATGACCTCCTGACGGCGCTCGTAGCAGAAGTCAACGTCAAAGTCAGGCATTGAGACGCGCTCGGGGTTCAGGAAGCGTTCAAAAATCAGATTGTACCGGATGGGGTCTATGTCGGTGATGCCGACGCAGTAGGCCGCCAGACTGCCCGCGCCGGAGCCGCGGCCCGGTCCGACGGGGATGTCGTGGCTTTTGGCGTAGTTGATAAAGTCGTAGACGATAAGGTAGTAGTTCGTGTAGCCCATCGTCTTGACGACATTGATCTCATAGGTCAGGCGCTCCTTCAAAGCGTCCGTGACCCTGCCGGGATAGCGGCGCTCGAGGCCGTCCCAGCAGAGCTTTTCAAAGTATTTCTGGTTCTCCATGCCGTCCGGGGCCTTGAAGTACGGCAGCTTTGTCTCGCCAAAGGTGAACTCGAAATTGCACTGCTCGGCAATTTTGTTCGTGTTCTCGCAGGCCTCCGGCACCATCGAGAACAGGTCGTACATCTCGTCGGTGGATTTCAGGTAGAACTCGTCGGTCTGGAACTCCATGCGGTCCACATCGTTGATGGTCTTGCCGGTCTGGATGCACAGCAGAATGCTCTGCATCTTGGCGTCCTCTTTCGTGATGTAGTGGGCGTCGTTCGTTGCGACCATCGGGATGCCGGTCTCGCGCGCTAAGCGGATGAGCTGCGGCAGCACGGCCTGGTCCTCCTCAAGGCCGTGGTCCTGCAATTCGATATAGTAGTTTTCCGCACCAAACAGGTCACGGTACCACAGGGCCGTCTGCCTGGCGCGGTCGTAGTCCCCCGCCAGCAGTGCCTTGGGAATCTCGCCCGCGAGACAAGCAGACAGGCAGATCAGGCCGTCGTGGTATTTTTCCAGCAGCTGCTTGTCGATGCGGGGCTTTGAGTAAAAGCCCTCGGTAAAGCCGGCGGAGACCATCTTGATAAGGTTCTTGTAGCCTGTCTCATTTTTGCACAGCAAAATCAGGTGGTTGTTGCCGTCGATGCGGTTGACCTTGTCAAACCGGGTGCGGGTCGCCACATAGACCTCACAGCCAATGATCGGCTTGATGCCTGCGGCCTTGGCGGCGTCAAAAAACGCCACACAGCCGTACATGACGCCGTGATCCGTGATGGCACACGCCGTCTGCCCCATCGCCTTCAGTCGGTCAAACATCCGGTCAATGCGGCAGGCACCGTCCAGCAGGCTGTACTCGGTATGCACATGCAGGTGGGTAAATTGTCTTTGGGTCGTTTCAGGCATTCGTTGCTTCCTTTTCGGTAGGCTCCGGGGCAGCATCCAGACGGGCGGCGGCCTCCTGGATCTTCTTCATGCGGTGGGAAAGCCCGGCCTTGCTGACCGGCGGGTCAAACTTCTGCGCCAGCTTGGCCAGCGGCAGGTCTGGGTACTGCATCCGCAGCCTGGCGGTGTGGCGCAGGGTCTCGGGCAGGGTGTTCAGCGCCCCCGCCGCCTGCAGCTTTTCAATCGCCATCTGCACCTGCACGGCGGCATTCACGCTTTTGCTGATGTTGGCCGTCTCGCAGTTGGAAAGGCGGTTCGTCTTGTTGCGCATTTCATTGTACATGCGCTGGTCCATGATACGCATGGCCGCGCCGCCCGCGCCCATAAAGGTCAGCAGGTCCTCGATATGATCCGCCGCCTTGATGTAGATCGTGTTCGCGCCCTTGCGCAGTGCGCGGTGCGGGTGGAAGTTATGCTCCGCCAGCATGGCCTCCAGCTGTTGGGAAAGGTAATGCCGCGTGGAGAGGAACTCCAGATTATAGCTCTTTTCGGGGTCTGTCATCGTGCCGCAGCACAGAAACGCCGTGGCGATGAACGCCTGCATACAGTTTTGGCATTTGAAGTTTTCCGGGCGGATGCGCAGGGTCGGCTCCTTGCCGGTGTGGCCAAAGAGCGCCAGCATTTTGGCGACCTCGTCAGGGTCCTTCACGCTGAACTCATACACGGGGCCGGTGGGGCGCTCCTTGCTGATGACCGTCCCCTGCACGCCGCAGCGGCGGTAGAGCTTTTGGGCAAAATGGGCCACGCCCTCATTTTCGGTTTGCAGAACAACGCCGCGGTCATCAAAGTATTTGCCAAAACAGGCCACCGCATACGCGGCGGCCATGTTGCAGCAGGGCTTTGAAATTTTGCGGCGCAGTATTTCGTTTTTCACTTCTTGAGAAAAGCTCAAGGCGGTGTTCTCCCTTATTATAGACTTCGGTTCACGTCGCGGTGCTGTACGCTGGGTGCGTAGCCGAGCTTCTTGCAAAATTCACCGATCTTACGCGCAAAGGTGATGGAGCGGTGCTTGCCGCCGGTGCAGCCCACCGCGATCATCAGCTGGCTCTTGCCCTCCTTCACGTAGAGCGGCAGCGCGTATTCGAGCATATACTCATAGCGGTGCAGCAGCTCCTGCGACTCCTCGGAGGCCATGACGTAGTCAACGACCTCCTGATCCAGACCGGTCTTGTGCTTGAGCTCCGGTACATAGAAGGGGTTCGGCAGGCAGCGCACATCGAGCACGAGATCTGCCTCCTGCGGCAGCCCGTACTTGAAGCCGAAGGATACGACCATCAGCTCCATCGGGCTTTCGCCCTTGTCCAGGAACAGGCTGCACACCCGCTCCCGGTTCTGCGCCGCCGAGAGCAGCGACGTGTCAATGACATATTTTGCCTTATCGCGCAGCGGCTGCAGAAGGCGGCGTTCCCGCGCGATGGCCTCGGTGATGGGAATTTTCTCGGCGGCGGCCAGCGGGTGCTGGCGGCGCGTCTCCTTGTAGCGGCGCTGAATGGCTGCATCGTTGGCATCCAGGAAAAGAATATCGTAGTCGATCTTCTTTTCATCAAGGTCGGCCAGCGCCTCCTGCAGCTTTTCAATGCTGCGCACGCCGCGCACGTCCATGACGACGGCGACGCGGTTCAGCTGGTTTTCGCCCTGCAGGGCGAAGTCCACGATACGCGGCAGCAGCGCCACCGGGATGTTGTCAATGCAGAAAAAGCCGATGTCCTCCAGTGCGTTGACAGCCATTGACTTGCCCGCGCCGGAAAGGCCGGTCACGATCAGAAAATTCATCTTCCCCACCGCTCTCTTATTTTACCACGCGAATTTCGCGTTCCAGCACAAAGCCGGTCCTGGCCTCAACAATTTGCCGGACCTGCTCGGTCAGTGCGACCACGTCGGCGCAGGTCGCGCCGCCGCGGTTGATGACAAAGCCGCAGTGCTTTTCACTGATCTGTGCGCCGCCCACGGTAAAGCCCCGCAGGCCGCAGTCCTCGATCAGCTTGCCCGCAAACGCGCCCTGGGGCCGCTTGAAGGTGCTGCCGGCGCTCGGCCATTCAAGGGGCTGCTTTTCCCTGCGCTTGCCCAGCAGCTCCTGCATACGGGCCAGCACAGCGGCTCCGTCACCGCGGTGCAGCACCACCGTGGCCGACAGGATGCACCAGTCGGGGTTCTGCTCAAAAATGCTCGTGCGGTAGCCCATGGCCAGGTCTGCCGCAGGCAGTGTGCGCAGCTGCAAATCACTGTCAAGGAAGGTCACGCTCTCCAGCACGTCCTTCAGCTCACTGCCGTAGGCACCGGCGTTCATATAGACTGCACCGCCCACCGTACCGGGGATACCGCAGGCAAATTCCAGACCCGTCAGGCCCAGCGTCTGCGCCTTGCTGCACAGCCGCCCCAGCGTCTGCCCGGCCCCGGCGGTGATGCGCACCGCGTCCGTATCAAGGCCGGAGTTTTCCATCCCGGACAGGCCGCGCATGTCAATGACCGCGCCGTCAAACCCGGCATCGTCAAACAGTGTGTTGGAGCCGTTGCCGAGCAGGTAGACGCGGACACCGTTTTCCCGGCAGAGCTGCAGGGTGCGGCGCAGCTGCTCTGCATTCCGGGGCGTACACCAGAAGGCTGCCGGGCCGCCGATCTTAAACGTCGTGTGGGGGGCCAGCGGCTCCCCCTGCGCAAAGGGCAGCTGCTGTGCCGTCAGCGCCGCGCACAGAGCCGTGATCGTCTGTTCCTGCATGGAAACCTCCGTAGTATCAGCGTTTTATCAAATAGAACTGCCCAGTGCGGCAGCGCCGATCACACCTGCATCGTTGTGCAGCTGGCAGGCGCAGATGACCGGGAACTTGCCGGTGGTGATGTTCCGGGTCTCGTTCTCCGCATAGGCGCGGACGGGGGCCAGCAGGACCTCGCCCTGGTTGGACACACCGCCGCCGATGCAGATGACCTCCGGCTCGAACGTGTTGATGACGTTGGCGATGCCGACGCCGACACACTCGATCCAGCTGTCGATGACCTTCCGGGCGGTCTCGTCACCCTTGGCAGCGGCATCAAAGGCCAGCTTGGCGTTGACGTGGTCGATGTCCTGGGTCATCTTCCACATAATGGTGTTCTTGTCGGCCTGCATGGCGGCCTTCGTCTCGCGGGTCAGTGCGCTGGCGGAGGCGTAGCGCTCCCAGCAGCCCCTGCGTCCGCAGGTGCACTGGATGCCGTCCTTGACAATGACGTTGTGACCCATTTCACCGGCGGCGAAGTTGAAGCCGCGCAAAATCTTGCCGCCCAGGATAATGCCGCTGCCGATGCCGGTGCCTAAAGTAATGACGACCGCATCGTTGTACCCCTTTGCACCGCCCGCAATGTACTCGCCGTAGGCGGCGGCGTTGGCGTCGTTCTCGACATAGACCTTGCAGCCGAGCAGGGCCTCGAGGTCAGGGCCGAGGTTCCAGTCGTAATAGCCGAAGTTCGTGTTGAAGCCGACGAAGCCGGTGGTAAAGTTCACGCTGCCGGGCGTGCCGATGCCGACATATTTGATGTCGGCAAAATCGACCTTATTATCCTGGGCCACGGTGCGGCACAGGTCGGCCAGTGCCTTTTCCAGATCCTCCGCCGGGCGCGGCAGCCGGGTGGCCCAGGTCAGCTTGCCGACGATCTCATAATTTTCGTTGACAATACCGGCGGTCATTGTAGTGCCGCCCAGGTCGATACCAATCGTGTATTTGCTCATAACAAAATTCCTCCTACTTCTTCTGCACAGGGCTTGCCGTGCAGTTGTAATTCCTGTACCAGATTTTCCCGCGTCGCGTTCACGATCAGCTCCTGCGGGAACTGCATTTCCTCCAGCATGGCGTAGAGGGCCGTCAGGCCGTGCTGCAGCTGGTGGGTGCTGTGGGCATCACTGTCCACTGAAATATGACAGCCGTTGGCAAGGCAGGCCCGCAGCAGGGCGCACATATTGGGGATGCCGTCCCTGCGGACGTTGAACGAGTTGCCGTTCAGCTCCACGACCTTGTGATTTCGGGCAAATGCCTTCGTGACAAGGTCGTAGTCATAGCGGTAGTTTTCCTGCTCGGAGTGACCGATGATGTCGACATAGGGGTTCTCGGCCACAGCCAGCCAGAGGCGGTTAGCCTCCCTGCGGGTCAACAGACCCGGCACGCAGGAGCTATGGATGGATGCGACGACCCAATCCTGCGCTTTGAGCTGGCTTTCCGAAAGGTCCAGTCCGCCTTTGGTGTCCATGACGTTGGCCTCCGCTCCGTAGAGCATGACGACACCGCCGATTTCCCGGGGCATCGCGCTCCAGTTCTGAAAGTGCCAGGCGTGGGGCGAATCCGGCATGGCGGGCGCATGGTCGGTCACAGCCAGCGCGCAGTAGCCGATCTCCTTAGCTGCTGCGGCCATTTCCGTAAAAGTATTGTATGCGTGCGTTGCGCACAAGGTATGCGTGTGCAGGTCTGCGATCATCTGCATGGAACGGAAAAACCTCTTTTATTTTGTAATGTCGTCTGCCAGGCCCAGCTGGGTCAGCAGCTCCTTGGCGGCGTTGTAGCCCATCTCCTTCTGGCGGTTGTTGATGGCAGCTGTTTCCAGAATGACGGCCAGGTTACGGCCCGGCATTACGGGAATGAGCATGCTGGGCACCTTGACACCGAGGATGTCGTAATACTCCGTCTCCAGGCCCGTGCGGTCATAGTTCTTGGTGCGGTCCCAGGGCTCGAGCTGGACGACCATCTCGACCTCGACGCTCGAGCGGACCGAGCCGATGCCGAACACCCGCGCCACGTTGATAATGCCGATGCCGCGCAGCTCAATAAAGTGGCGGATGTTGGCGGGCGCGGTGCCCAAAATTTTGCGGTAGGATACCCGGCGCAGCTCAACCGCATCATCAGCGATCAGGCGGTGGCCGCGCTTGACGAGCTCAATGGCCGTCTCGCTCTTGCCGACACCGGAATCGCCCAGAATCAGGATGCCCTCGCCGTAGACCTCGACAAGCACGCCGTGGCGGGTGATGCGGGGGGCCAGCTCGGTGTTCAGGGTCGTGATGAGCTGCCCCATCAGGGCGGACGTCATCTCGGTGGACATCAGGATCGGCACACCGTACTGCTTGGCAAACTGCATCATTTCGGAAAGCGGCTGCATGCCGCGGGTCAGCACGATGGCCGGCGGCTGGAAGGAGAACAGCTTTTCCAGATGGGTGTTGCGCAGTGAGGTGGACAGCTCATCCAGATAGGACATCTCGGTCAGGCCGATGATCTGGATGCGTTTGCTGTCAAAGTTTTCGTAGTAACCGGCCAGCAGGATGCCCGGACGGTAGACCTCGGTGGCTGTGACCTGAATTTTATCCAGCTCACAGGGGGTGTAGGCAATCGTCAGGTTGGCTTCCTCGGCCAATTTTGCAAGGGAAACAGAGAATTCGGACACAGTGGAACGCCCCTTTCCTAGTTTCAAACATTATTTTCTATTATACCGTACCCGTCCGTTTTTGTACAGAGGGCGCGGGCGCACAATATTAAAAAAATACCCGCTGTTTTTGTGGAAACAGCGGGCGGAGCTTTATATTTGGGGGCACAGTGCGGCAAGGCCGGTGCGCAGCGTTCTTTGCAGCCAGAGCAGCGCGTGCGCTGCGGCAAATGTTGCGGCCAGATAGACGACAAACAAAAACGCCGTGTCCCGGCGGGACAGCACCGCCAGATCAAAGTGCGCGGCCAGCTCCTGGATCAGAACGTGATGCACAAGGAACACCGCGTAGGATATTTTGGCAAGCTGTGCGCCCACCGCGCGGGGCCACGGGCGGTCCAGCAGCGGGGCCGCCAGCGCCAGCAGGATGAACACCCCGGCACCGGCCAGCGCGCAGGTGATCTTACCGTCCCAGGGCTGTGCCAGCACGGCCCCCGCCAGCAGCAGCGGGGCCAAAATATACCGTGTGCGTCCGGCGAGCGTTAAAAACGTCATGCCGAACAGAAATTCCGGGATATGCACGGCCACAAGCCGCGCGTCCCAGCCCAGCAGGTGCACCGGGATGCAGACCGCCAGCGTCAGCGCCCAGGTCAGCCACGGCCTTTTGCGCAGCCCCCGCTGCAAAAGCGGGAACAGCAGGTATAAAAACAGGATGCTGCCGAGGAACCACTCGCCCACACAGGCAAAGTCTGTTCCGACCCAGCCCGCGGCAACGGCAAAGTTGTCGAGACCCAGAAGTGTCAGCACCAGCGTGACGGTCCTGGCCCCGCCGAAGCTGCCGGGGTGCGCCACAAACCGATAGCTGAACACGGCGAACCACGCGAGCCAGAACAGCGGGTAGACAGCCCTCGCGCGCCTTTTGTAAAACTGCGCAGGGTTCTGCTCCGCCGGGACGGTCAGCGCCAGCGATGCGCCGGACACAATGAAAAACAGCGAGGAGCCGAAATCTCCCAGATAAATGCCCAGCGGCAGCGTGCTGGTAAAGAGCTTGTGCGGCAGCGTAAAATACCCCGTGACCGTCGCGTTGAAATGCACGATCAAGATGCAGATCAGCGCTGCGGCACGGACAAGATCAAGATAAAACAGGCGTTGCTTTTTGATGGGTGGTCTCCCCTTTTACTTTTGCAGTCTGTGCTTGACGAGCCGCCCCAGCTGCTTGGCTACAGCGGCAGGCTGAGCGGCGGCGGTCTCATACTCATTTAAAATATCCGCCCGCGCCGCGGACCGGGTCAGCGGCTCAAAGGCGGCGGCATAGGCACCGTTTTCCTGGGCGGTCAGGGCCAGCTTCCAGGCGTCACGCTGGCTTGTGCAGGCGGGGATGCCGTCCGGGAAGGCATACTCGATTCCAGCCTCATCACATGCCGTTTCCATACTTCCCACCGTTTTGAAAAGAACAGGTTCTATTAAATCTACAAATTTCTCTTTCATTATTTTCTTCATCTAATAATCTCACATATGAATTTTCAACCATTCCAAATGTTTGTCTCTTTGCTTGAGCCTCATGAATAGTAACTACAAAGACTATTTTTTGAACATGTGCTGAAATAGATTCTAAGTCTATTCTTATTCTTTCATCATCACCTTCACCAGCTCCTGTTCTATTGTCACCTTCTAAGTAAATTCCTTGTCCTTGCATATTATTAAAAAATATAACATCATCTGGTATGTTTTGAACTTTTCCATTAGCATTTAATAAAAATGCTGCTATATCTAAATCAAAGTCTTGTCCACCACTTGCTACATCCCATCCTGCTCCTAATATTACCTTTTTAAGTCCTGGATTTTTTTTAGCTAAATTTAATATATCATTCTTTTTTAAATTTAAAGCATTAACATTGTTGCCATTGCTTGCTCCCATATTAATATTATTCATCATTGAT